>Ga0247836_1002147_pt1 | contig 29513 bp, 19 predicted proteins | sample LaCruzMarch2015__4_FD_187116 | JGI IMG/M metagenome (GOLD analysis project Ga0247836, IMG submission 187116) | Freshwater microbial communities from meromictic Lake La Cruz, Castile-La Mancha, Spain - LaCruzMarch2015_14m | ecosystem: Environmental > Aquatic > Freshwater > Lake | place: Spain... | reverse complement strand
TAGTTTTTATAATTTGGCGGAGAGACAGGGATTCGAACCCTGGGAAGGTTGCCCTTCAACGGTTTTCAAGACCGCCGCATTCGACCGCTCTGCCACCTCTCCATGGCGGAATATATATGAATGGTTACTCAGTTGCAACAACTTTTTAAAGTTTTTTATTTAAGGGTATTTATATGAAACAAATTAAATTATTATTGATGGTCATTATGGTTATTTATTTATCTTCTTGTAATAAATGGTGGTCAAAGGACGATGATGATGCTGCTGATCTTGCGCCATTTAAAGGTATGAGTGCGAGCCAGATTTATGATGATGCCAAGAAATCTATGGCTAAAGAAAAGTATTCTGAGGCAATTAAGCGACTAGAAGCATTAGAGACTATCTATCCATTTAATGATTATGCAGAGCAGGCGGAATTAGATTTAATTTATGCATATTATGAGAAGGGTGATTATGCATCTACTGCGGCAACTGCTGAGAGATTTAGCCATCTTTATCCACGCGCTAAACGTGTAGATTACGCATACTATATGAAAGGGTTGGCAAACTTCCAGCAAACCCGTGGAACATTAGCTAATATTTTACCTTTAGATGAGTCATGGCGCGATCCAGGTACTCAATCACAAGCATATTCTGATTTTGCAACATTGGTGCAAAAATTCCCTGATAGTCGTTATAAGCCAAATGCGTTACAACGGATGATTTATTTAAGAAATCTTTTCGCACAACGTGAGTTAAATACAGCTAAATATTATTATGAACGTAAAATGTTTGTTGCGGCGGTTGAGCGAGCTAACTTTTTAATTAAGACATATCCACAGGCATCAAGTGCAAAACCTGCTCTTGCTTTAGTTTATTATGCAAATTTAGAGTTAAAATTAACAACAGCGGCAAATGATGCTTTAGCTGTTTATCAAGCTACTTATCATACTAACCCGAAGCCTGTTAAGATCTAAGTTTAAGATTAACTTCTTAAAAACCTTGATTACGCTAAGCTGCATCAAGGCTACAAACTACTGTTTAAAAGTAGCCTTGATGCAGCGTAGCGTAATCAAGGTTTATTAGGAAATAATATGAACGCAGCTGTATATTTACAAAAGGGAAAGCATGGTACCGTTGAGCGCGGACACCCTTGGATTTTCCCTAAATCAATATTACGACAAAATTCAACGCAAACAGGTAAGTTAGTCCAAGTTTATTCTGTTGACAATAAGCTTTTAGGCGTGGGAATTTATAATGAACATTCACTTTATCGTGTAAGAATGTTAGCTTATGAGTTTGAGAAAATCGATGTCTCTTCTATAGAGAGCATAGTTATCTATCGACTAAATCAAGCATCAAAATTAAGAAAAAATATTGGCTTACCTAATAAATCAACTACTGCTTATCGATTAGTTAATTCTGAAGGCGATCTCCTTTCAGGTCTTACAATAGATGTTTTTAATGAAATTTATGTAGTGTCAAGTACCGCTTATTGGGTAGAAGCAAATAAAGAAAATATTATTAAAGCTATCAATGAAAATCTAAAACCTAAAAAAATAATCTGGTTTTCACAGCCTAAACCTTTATCTCAAGATGGTTGGAAAGAGGATATAAATAATGATACTGAAGGTACGGTAGAAGTATTAGAAGGAGGGGTTAAATATCAAGTTGATTTTTCTAATACGCAAAAAACAGGGTTGTTTATTGATCAAAGAGAAAATCATCAAAGAATCGCAGCGTTAGCTTCTGGAAAAAAAGTATTGGATTTATATAGTTATACCGGTGGTTTTGCTTTACATGCAGCTTTAGCGTCAGCACATTCTGTAACTGCAGTTGATAGCTCTGCAGCTGCAATTGAATTGGCTAAAGGTAATGCTTTATTAAATAACATATCTAATATAAATTTTATTGAGGCAGATGCCCGTGATTATTTAGTTCATGCGAAAGATTATGATTTAATAATATTAGATCCACCAAAATTAGTACCTTCACAAAGACATTTGAATCGTGCTAAAAATTATTATAGATTTTTACATCAAGAATTATTTAAATCGATGAAGTCAGGGGCATTACTTATGACTTGTAATTGTTCTTCAGCATTATCTACACAAGAGTTTAAAGAGTTAGTTAGCGCGCAAGCAACAAATCAAGGAAAAGTTGCAAGAATTATAGGTGTTTATGGGCCTTCAAGTTGTCACCCTACGCTTGCTTTCTTTCCTGAAGGTAGTTACCTTACCGCAATTTTGCTTGCAGTTATGTAATTTAAATTTGTAAGGATCATAAATGGAATTAAACAATCAATCTGTTGTAATTACTGGTGGTGCATCAGGAATGGGGAATGCAACAGCTTTAGCTCTTATTAAAAAAGGGCTACGTGTTGTTGTTTGGGATAAGCAAATTCAAGGCCTTAATTTAGATGCAATTCAATGTGATGTAAGTTCAGCTGATGAAGTTGAACTTGCATTAAAAGAAACTATAGCTCGCATTGGTATTCCACGAATTTGTATTAATTGTGCAGGTATAGCTCCTGCAAAACGTATGGTAGGAAAAGAAGGTGCCATGCCATTGGCTGATTTTAAGAAAGTAATTGATATAAATTTAGTCGGCAGTTTTAATGTAATGCGCGTAGTTGCAGAGCAAATGATAAAACTTGAGGAAACTCCTGATTCAAATGAGCGTGGCGTAATAATCAATACAGCATCAATAGCCGCATATGAGGGCCAGATAGGTCAGACAGCTTATAGTGCATCAAAGGGTGGGATTGTTGCAATGACTTTACCTGCAGCAAGAGAATTAGCGCTCTATGGTGTAAGAGTTAATGCAATTGCTCCAGGATTAATAGCAACACCATTAATAGAATCAATGCCTGCTGAAGTTAAGGATAGTTTGAAGGAAAATATACCATTTCCTAAACGCTTTGGTAGACCAGAAGAATTCGCAGCATTAGTAATTCATATTATCGAAAATACCATGATAAATGGTGAAGTAATAAGGCTAGATGGTGCCTTGCGGATGCAGCCAAGGTAAATACTGTTGGTGGCATAAATTACTAAATGTATGGTGGGCAAAGCGATAGCGAGCCCACCATACATATTCCATGCAAATTTTTAAGCGGCTTCAATTTCTTTAGGTTGCAGTGTAATGGTTGCATATTCCAATATTTTAGATGCTATTATTTTACAATTAATTTCGTAAGTTTTATTTTTTATTTCTTCTTTAATAAATTTTATTTTATTATGATTTGATTCTTCTATGATTAAATTTAAGGATTTAATTAGATCCATTTGATTTTTATGATCTGCAATATCACTAATTACTAACTCATTATTATTAATATTTGCTTTAGATTTAATGTTCATAGATTATCCTTAAATATTTATTTAACCTTTATCGGCAAACATTTAAAAAACTTTAGGGGTTTTTATGATTATTAATTAGCCAATCTGAAATTGCAGTTTTTGTTTCAGCTAATACAACTAATAATTCTTTATATAAACTTTCTAATACTGTTAAATTACCAGCTTTATGATTATGCTCTAAATTTTGACATGCATATTGCAATTTGATATTGCCACAATATATCGCACTACCTTTCATTTTATGGGCTATTTTCTCAATTTTAACCCAGTTATGTGATTTAAATGCTTTTTGCATTTCTGCCTCACTTTCAGGAAGTTCTTTAGATATCATTAGCTGTAACATATTATAATGCATTAGATCATTACCAATATTTTTTAGTCCTAAGCTTATATCAAGGATGGTGAATTTATTAAGTTCACTTAGTGTCTGTTGATAATTCATAATTCGACCTACCGCAAGTTGTTCGTGAGATTCAAAAGATGAATTTTCAACTGTCCCTAGTTTACCATCATTTCCTGCTTTAATATTTATCGCCTCCCTTGTCAAACTAAAGGAATCGGGGTGGATTCTTATGTCCTTAACTTTATAAATAAATTTTTCGATAATATCTCTAATATTATTAAAACTAATAGGTTTACACAAAACCATATTAATTCCAGATTGCAAACACATCTTTTTAGCCATACGAAGTTCGTGGGCTGTTAATCCTATTATTGGAATATGATCTTTATGATTGTCATCCTCCCATTGTCGAATTAATTTGGCAAGCTCATAGCCTGACATACCTGGCAATCCTATATCAGATATTACTAGATCAAATGAATTGGCTTTAATGAGCTCATAGGCATGTTCTGCATTTATTGTTGATGTAAAATTAAATCCAATTTGCTTTACCATGGTTTCAATAAGATTTAGGGCAACAATATTATCTTCAATTAAAAGTATATTTGGATTATCAGATTTAACTTCATATTGATAATTGAAATTTTCATTTAGAGATATAGAATTTTTTAAATATTCTTTGTAACTTATTTCTAATGGAAGAATAAATGAGAATGTTGACCCAACACCTAATTCGCTCTTAATTTTTATTTCACAATTTAAAAGGGAAGCATATTTTTGTGCAATGTGTAATCCCAAACCATGTCCTTTGAAAGTTCCTTTATATGAAAGGTTTGCTCGATAAAATCTATCAAAGACTTTATCTTGTAATTCTTTAGGGATCCCAATTCCTGAGTCTATAATACTAAATTTTAGGAAAGCTTTATTTGCTTCTTGTTTGATATTTTCAATCTTAATTTTAATAAGACCTTTTTCAGTAAATTTAATCGCGTTGCCGAGTAAGTTTAATAAAATACGATGAAGTTTAGTTTGATCAGTTTTTATATATTGCGGTACATTGCTATCAATTTCGATATTAAGTTCAAGGTTTTTTATTTTTACAGTTGGTAATTCGAGTTGATATATACCTTTAATGAATTGACTCAAATCGAAAATATCAAAAAAAACATCATCTTCTTTGATATTTTCCACTGAAATAACATCTAATACTCCATTTAATAAATCTAAAAGTTGTTCACCACATTCATTTATCCAGCGCGCATATTGTTTATCAATAGAATTTTTAGCAGTATCTTCTAATAACTTTGAAATGCCTACTATACCTGATAAAGGCGTTCGAATATCATGACTCATATTAGCTATGAATTCAGTTTTAGCATGATTTGCAGCTTCTGCTTGGTTTTTTGCATTTTCTAATGATAGCTCCATATTTTTTCTATCAGTTATATCTGAATATATTGCCAATACTCCGTATACATTACCTTCATAATCCATAAGCGGTGCTTTAGATGTTGATATAATGCGGATTTCACCATCTTTAAGAGTTTGTTTTTCTTCAATATTTAATTTTGGTATTTTGGTATCCATGACGAATTTATCGTCTGCTCGATAAGAATCAGATTGTTCTTTAGTCGTAGGCAAATCATAATCAGTTTTACCAATTATTTCATTACTAGATTCAAGACCAATCGCATTAGCTAAAGCTTTATTGCACCCTAAGTAGACAGAATTTTTATCTTTCCAAAAAATATAATGATTGTGAATATGATCAATAATACAATCTTTTATATTAGATTCTTTTTTTGAAGCTGAAATAAATGAGGTAATATCTAAACCAATTATTAAAATAGCTTTTTCTTTGTCGCTTAAATTAATATTAGAAGCGGTCCATTGTATGGTTTTTGAAACTTCACGATTATGATTTCTAGATATAATGGTTTGAATGGATTTTTTGCGATTTTTTGCTTTAGATATAGTTTCGTATGGTGGTCTAATATTATATTCTTTGAAAACATCAAATATATTTTTCTTTAAAATTGCCGATTCTTTTAATCCATATAATTTAAGAAAAATTTTATTGTGGCTAATAATTTCACCATTAGATAGCAAAAAAACTGCAGGATGGTTAAGTGTAGATAAAAAAATTTCCAAAAAATTTTCTTTTGCCGCCACATCCTTGATTAATGTGATTATTTCATGCTTCTTCATAAATTTTCTCAGATAGCCAATCCGGGATATAAAACCCCACCATTTTCAGCAATTATATTTCTATTAAATAATCGATATGCACAATATCCACTCCCAAAAACTGCTGCACTACTTGTGGCTGCGGCAATTGTAGGTCCTGTCGCCGGTAGTGTTAATAGCATTAGTGCAAACATTGATAGCCCACCTGCGATTCCTGCAAAACATTCAATTTCAAAAAATGTATTTTGCAACATGTTATCAGATCTATTATTTTGAGAGGCTTTAATTAATTTAGGATAAAAATAGTCGGGTATTATTATTTTGGGTCTTTTTGTTAATTTTTGTTCTTGTTGGATTTCTGCAAAAGTTTGAATTAAACAAGTGTTTGGTTCGCCTGGATGTGGTTTTTCCCGTATTTCTGCCGCAGATGCATTAAGCACGCCATGTTTAACATATTTATAACCATTATAAGATAAAACCATTGATGGATGTTCAAATAATGACATCGCACCAGCATGCAAAGTATTTATATGGTAAAGTGGATAGCTTTTCGTTCTATGTTGAAGAAGAACATTAACTTCTCGCTCAACATCAAAAATATTAGAAACCTTTCCGGGAATTATGTAAATAACACCATCTTTTTCATAAGTTAGAGCACTACGAAACTCATGCTTTGTTTTTAGTTTAGCAATAACTTCAGATTTCCAGCCGACATATTTAAATCGATCAGTAAATTCAGGCCAAAATCTTGCCATTTCACTTTGAGCGTAGGTTTTGATTTTATTTTCAATAAAGTCATCATCAATATATTTTAGTAAAGTGCTAGCTTCAGCTTCTGAACTATATGATCCCATAATGGTCCATTTTCCATGAGTCAAAATATATTTTCTAGATTTTACAACTTCAGATTCTTCATCATCGATTACTGGCATAAGACATGGAAACCAACCATCAACAACAATAAAAGAGAAAGGTTTTTTATCAGGTTTGGTATCTTCATATACCAATGCAACGCATGGTTGATAGTTAACTTCAATTGGAACAGGGAAATCATCAGTATTAGTAATGTTTGATTTATAACCTGTAGCATTAATTACTCTATCAAATGTAGTAATTTCCTCATCAGTTTCAATTGTTACTGAAGTACCATTATTAGATGTTTTTTTTACAGAAGTATTAAATTTAATAGGTATTTTGGCTTTACGTAGTTCTAACGAAAATTTATTACGTAATCTATTGCCAAGAACAATACTAGGCTCATCAACTTCTACAGCATATTGTAATTCTTGATATCCACGCATTTTTGGATCTATTTCAAGACAACCATCTGTTTCGGCACAAACATCTTTAAATTGTTTTACAGAAATTCTTGAAGGATTTCTTTCCGCATCAACTCTTCCTAAGCCATAAACTGAATATTCATGCTCTATAACTAAATCAGGATATCTTTGCTTAAATTCAACAAGGCCTCGCTGGCAACTTTTTCTCGTTTCCAATGATCGCGGGTAATGAGGGCCTGCGTGGAGTCTAATACCAAATTTTCCTGAAATTCCTGAGAAAATGGTTGGGTTCTTCTCGTAAATAGTAACTTCATGACCTTTCTTTTTAAGACTAAGTGCAAGATGACAACCATACCAGCCAGATCCAATAATACCAATTTTCATTTGTACTCCATTCTCAGCAGTCCGTGTGAAATCTACTTTTTATTATTAATTTAATCAATAAATTTAAAATAATTATTTAAAAAATCTAGACAAATGCCGGTTTTTTTTACAAAATGCAATTTTTTAATTTTTAGAACTATATAATGTATATTAATATTATTAAAACCTTACTTATCATTATTTTAATCAGCATTTCTAATCTTAGTATTGCTAGAGTTAATTATACCAATAATCAATACACGGATTTCGAATATCAAAAAAAGATTCTTTTTTACGTAAATGAATATAGAAAAAAACATCATTTATCTCCCCTAAAAATGAATAATGAAATTTCTATGGAAGCGACAAGACATAGTAAAAATATGGCAAGTCACGCAACACCATTTGGTCATAATAAATTTAATGAACGGATTAAGCGTCTTTATAAACAATGTAAAAAATGCAATGGTGGAGCTGAGAATGTAGCGTACTATAGACTTGACCCAAAGAAACTAGTTGATGCATGGATATCTAGTAGGGGGCATCGGAGAAATATTGAGGGAAACTATAATTATACAGGGATAGGAATTGCGCATGGAAAGAAGGGATGGGGTTATTTTACGCAGATATTTTTGAGGTCTGATTCAGGTAGTTTTTAAACTTATAAGACAAGTAAAAGACACCTTGCTTTTCTAACCTGTGTATAAGTCGTGGATAAGATCTGTATAAGGCTTGTATAAGAGGTTTGTAACTGGTGTTTAAGATTAAAAAAATATTATTTTTTAATTAGTTAACAAATATTTGACTTTTTTTATTTCCTTGTCTATACTGATATTCCGGTTTGTAATCATTACATGGAATGTATTATGACTAAAGAATCGACACTTAAAAATAAAGTACCTCAGTTCTTCTCCGAAGAGAGAGAGCTTATAGCTTTAGTACCGCTTCATAAATGGTTATTGATTTCTGCTTGTGTATTAATTTTCATAGTTTTGCCGCTACTATTTATTTGGAGTTCGTTAGGTATTATTCATCCTCAAGGATATGACCAAGGAATTTTGTTTTCTGATTCAGGGTCGATGAAAATTACTTCAAACGATGAATCTAAAATAGATAACTATCGTAACCAAATAGAATTTAATTAGGGTGATTTGTTAGGCCTGATCTATATTATTAATAGCCTTCAAATTTGCTTTTTTATCAGCTATGCTTAACCATCTTAGTTTTGCTGAGCTTAACAACCCATTTTAAATTAACCCAATCCGTTCTTGCCAAGCATAATTGGTAACCATGTCTCAAAGCATATGGCAAATTAACGTAGCCTGGTTGCTCGCAACCAGGGCGCTAGATAAGATCTATTTTTTTTTATTATTATGGTATAATTACTCTAATTTATTTCTTAAAAAATATCTAAAAGGTTTATCATTATGGCGTTAAAGTCTCAGGATCAAATTGAAAAAATGCGTGTGGCAGGCCGTTTAACAGGCCAAGTTCTTGAAGCATTAAGTGAAGTTATTAAGCCTGGCATTACCACTATGGAAATTGATGACTTTTGTGAAGATTATATTGTTAATACTTTGAAAGTTATTCCTGGATCTAAGGGGCAATATGGTTATCCATATTCTGTTAATACCTCGCTAAATCATGTGATATGTCATGGTATGCCATCTGTGAAGCAAATTTTAAAAGCTGGTGATATTGTTAACGTTGATGTTACAGTTATTAGTGATGGATATTTTGGTGATAGCTCTAAAATGTTTTGTATAGGTAATACACCATTACATGCTAAGCGTCTTGTTGATGTAACTCAGGAATGTCTTTATAAAGGAATTTTAGTTGTAAAGCCTAATGCTACATTAGGCGATATTGGCCATGCAATTCAGCAACATGCTGAGAAAAATAATTATTCAGTAGTTCGAGAGTATTGCGGTCATGGTATTGGGCAAAAAATGCATGAAGATCCGCAAGTAATGCATTATGGAAAGCCTGGAACTGGTTTGGTTTTGCAAGAAGGGATGACTTTTACTATTGAGCCTATGATTAATCAAGGTCGTGCTGATGTTAAACATGTAGAAAAAGATGGCTGGAGTATCGCTATTACAAAAGATAGAAAGCTGTCAGCTCAATGGGAACATACGATTCTTGTAACAAAGACGGGATTTGAAGTTCTTACGTTAAGAGAAGAAGAGAAAGATATATTTGCTTCATTAATATAGAAAATAAATAGCATTTGTAGACTACCGAGCCATGACCGTTAGGGAGTGGATCTATTAAAATTTCCACTCCCTAACGGTCGTGGCTCGGTAGGGAATAATCTTTAATAAAGTGCTATTAAATTTATTTTTTAGTTTTTTGGATCTATGGAGTAAAATCATGGTAGATTTAATCTTAATAATTTCCACCTTTATGTTTTTTGGGGGCTCGTTTTTAATAATAAAATTTTATGATTCTTTATCACGGAGTGATTGATGATTTTTTATTGGGTAAGTGGGTTATTGAGTCTTGGTTTATTTTTATTTTTATTATTTGTGATTATTAAACCAGAATTATTTTAAGGATAAAATGATAACTTATATAGGTGTTGGCCAAATAATAGTTTTTATTTCGTTAATTATCCTTCTAGTTAAACCTCTAGGATTTTATATTGCCCAAGTTTATGAAGGAAAAAATTGTGGTTTGAATTATATTTTTGGCTTTGTTGAGCGGTTCATCTATCGTTTATGTAAAATAAATAATAAAAACGGCATGGACTGGAAAGAATATTTATTATCCATGCTTATTTTTAATTTGTTAGGTTTATTGTTAGCTTATGTTATTCAAAGAATTCAGGGAATACTTCCGTTAAACCCACAAAATTTCCCTTCCATTTCACCATTACTTGCATTCAATACCGCAGCTAGTTATGTCACAAATACAAATTGGCAAGCTTATAGTGGCGAGACAACTATGAGTTATTTTACTCAAATGTTAGCTCTTACTACACAAAACTTTCTATCAGCAGCTACAGGTCTTTGTTTATTATTTGCTTTGATAAGAGGGATAGCAGGGCATGAATCTAAAAGTTTAGGTAATTTTTGGGTAGATATGATTCGTGGCGTTTTATATATTTTGCTGCCATTGTCTTTAATTTTTTCATTACTATTCGTATCCGAAGGGGTTATACAAAATTTAAAACCTAATCAGAAAGTTGATATAGTAGAAAATTTAAGTTATCAAGAAAATAACAAAACATTAAATCAAACTAAGCAAATCATTCCCATGGGTCCTGTGGCTTCTCAACTTGCTATTAAACAATTGGGCTCTAATGGTGGCGGATTTTTTAATACTAATTCTTCGCATCCTTTTGAAAATCCTACACCACTTACTAATTTATTAGAAAACTTGGCTATGTTGCTAATTCCTGCTGCTCTTTGTTATTCATTTGGCATTATGGTTGGTGATAAACGTCAAGGCTGGTCTATTTTTATCACTATGTTAATTATATTTATACCTTTTTTAATGGCGGGTGTAGTAGCTGAACAAATAGGAAATCTTAAGTTTACTGAAATGGGAATAGATCAAAATGCTAATAACTTTACCTATCCAGGTGGAAATATGGAGGGTAAGGAAACACGTTTTGGCATTGTAAGCTCAGCTCTTTGGACTGCCACTACAACGGCGACCTCCAGTGGCTCTAATAATTCTATGTTAGACTCATATACGCCAATTGGTGGATTAGTTCCATTAGTACTTATGCATTTAGGTGAAGTGGTATTTGGTGGCGTGGGAACTGGTCTATCTGGTATGTTAATTCTTGTCATCATAACTGTTTTTGTTGCAGGTTTGATGGTAGGTCGTACGCCTGAATATTTGGGCAAGAAAATTGAACCATTTGAAATGAAAATGGCATCACTTGCTGTTTTAGTTATGCCAGTTATAGTTTTATTAACTGCCGCAATTGCAGTTGTTAGTAAAGCTGGAGTTGACTCTATTGGTAACCATGGCGCGCATGGATTTACAGAAATACTTTATGCATTTACTTCATTGAGCAATAATAATGGTAGTGCTTTTTCTGGCCTAAATAGCAATACACCTTTTTATAATTTACTAGGTGGTTTTGTCATGCTAATTGGCAGATATTGGATTGCAATACCAACACTTGCGATAGCAGGTTCTCTTGTTAAGAAAAAAATAGTGCCCAAAAGCTCAGGTACACTTACTACTCATACACCACTTTTTATTGTATTACTTATTGGCGTAATAATAATTATTGGTGCTTTATCTTTTCTTCCGGCTTGCGCCTTAGGACCTGTTGTTGAACAATTAATGCTTATGGAGTGATATGGCCACTAAATTGAGCTCAAATTCCCTTTTGAATAGTAGCATAATAAAAATGGCAATATATGATTCATTTTTAAAATTAAACCCACAAAAGCAAATTAGAAATCCTGTAATGTTTGCGGTTTATTTAGGTTCAATTTTAACTACAGGTCTTTTTATTCAAGCGCTATTATCCGAAGGTGAAGAGTATGTTTGGTTTATTTTTGCAATAACATCATGGCTTTGGTTTACATTATTTTTTGCAAATTTTGCAGAAAGCATGGCAGAGGGGCGTGGCAAAGCTCAAGCGCAATCTTTAAGAAAAGCACGTCATGAAATTCCTGCAAAAAAACTGCAAAAAGCAAAAAGAGACGCTAAATATACAGAAGTTAGATCGGTTGATTTAAGACTAGGAGATATTGTTCTTGTAATGGCAGGAGATTTTATTCCAAGTGATGGTGAAGTAATTGAAGGTGTTGCTACTGTTAATGAGAGTGCAGTTACTGGGGAATCAGCTCCTGTTATTCGTGAAAGTGGTGGTGATAGATCAGCAGTTACCGGTGGCACCCAAGTAATTTCAGATTGGTTAATTATACGTATAACGCAAAATCCTGGTGAGACCTTTCTTGATCATATGATTTCTTTAGTAGAAGGTGCTAATCGTCAAAAAACTCCTAATGAGCTGGCTCTAACAATATTATTAGCGGCTCTTACTATTATTTTTTTATTAGTTTGCGTAACGTTACTGCCATTTTCAATTTATAGTGTATTTGCGGCAGGTTCTGGAAAAATTGTTTCTATAACTGTTTTAGTAGCACTTTTTGTATGCCTTGCTCCTACGACAATAGGTGGATTATTGTCGGCAATTGGAATTGCTGGTATGGATAGAATGATTCAAGCAAATGTTATTGCAATGTCTGGTAGAGCTGTAGAGGCGGCAGGAGACGTTGATGTTTTACTATTAGATAAAACAGGAACAATTACGTTAGGCAATAGAGAAGCAATTGAGTTTATGCCTGCAAAAGGGGTTACAATTGAACAATTAGCCGATGCCGCTCAACTTGCATCCTTAAGTGATCAAACACCGGAAGGGCGATCTATCGTAGTTTTAGCCAAAAATTATGGTTTACGCGGACGAGAAATTTCAAAACTTGAAGCAACTTTTATACCTTTTACTGCAGAAACAAGAATGAGTGGAGCGAACTTGCCAGGTCGCCAAATTCGTAAAGGGGCTGCTATTTCCATTGAAGAATATATTAAGGAATTAGGTGGAACTTTCCCTGATCATGTACAAAAAAATGTTGAACAAATATCGCGTCAAGGAGGAACAGCCCTTGTAGTTACTGAAGGAAAATCTGTTTTAGGTGTTATTCATCTAAAAGATATTGTTAAAGGTGGTATTAAGGAGCGCTTTGCTGAAATGCGTAGAATGGGTATAAAAACCATCATGATAACAGGTGATAACCCATTAACTGCTGCAGCAATTGCAGCTGAATCTGGAGTTGATGATTTTTATGCAAATGCAAAACCTGAAGAGAAATTAAATATTATCCGAGAATTGCAAGCAAAGGGTCATTTAGTAGCAATGGCTGGTGATGGTACAAATGATGCACCTGCCCTTGCGCAAGCTGATGTAGCAGTGGCTATGAATAGTGGAACACAAGCAGCAAAAGAAGCGGGTAATTTAATCGATTTAGATTCTAACCCAACTAAATTAATTGAAGTCGTTGAAATAGGTAAACAGTTATTAATGACAAGAGGTTCGCTTACTACATTTAGTATTGCTAATGATGTGGCTAAATATTTTGCGATTTTACCTGCAGCATTTGCAGTAACATATCCTGCTTTAAAGACATTAAATATCATGCAGCTTGCAACACCTAATAGTGCAATTTTATCAGCGGTAATTTTTAATGCACTATCAATTGTTTGTTTAATACCTCTAGCTCTTCGTGGAGTTAAATATAGGCATGTAGGTGCTTTGAGTTTACTTCGTTCCAATGTACTAATTTATGGTTTAGGCGGGATAATTGTGCCTTTTATTGGGATTAAAGTTATAGATCTTATCTTAGTATCTTTAGGGATAATGTAAAATGTATATGTATAAAGAAATTAAAGATCAATTATCTACGGCATTTTGTTTACTTGTTTTTTTAACGATTATAACAGGATTATTATATCCACTTACAATCACAGCTCTTGCTCAATTAATTTTTCCTAATAAAGCTAATGGCTCTATTATTGAAAAAAATGGTATTAAAATTGGTTCTACCTTAATTGGACAAAATTTTTCTTCACCTAAATATTTTTGGGGAAGAAAATCTGTAACCATCCCTTTTCCATACAATGGTGAAGCATCATTAGCATCAAATAGTGGTCCATCTAATTCTACATTTTTAGCTACTATTAAAGAAAGAGTAGATGAAATAAAAGGAAATGATCTTTTAAATTCTCAATTAATTCCTGTTGATTTAGTAACTGCTTCTGGAAGTGGGCTTGATCCAGAAATTAGCCCCTATGCTGCATTTTATCAGGTTAAGAGAGTATCAGATGCTAGGAATATTTCAGAAGATAAGCTGCGAGATTTAATTAATATAAATATTATAGAACGCAGTTGGTATTTATTTGGTGAACCACGTATTAATGTGCTGCAGTTAAATCTTGCTTTGGATAATTTATAATGTCAGAACATCGCCAAAATCCAGATCAATTATTACAAAGAACTAAAGATGAAGAAAGAAAATCCAGCCGTGGTAAGCTTAAAATTTATTTGGGAGCAGCTCCTGGTGTAGGTAAGACTTACACTATGCTTCATGATGCTTTGCAAATACGTGAAAAAGGTTTAGATGTAGTAATTGGGATTGCGGAGTCTCATGGACGTTCTGAAATTGATAAAACTATAAAAAAATTTGAGGTTTTACCACGGCAAATTATTAATTATCATGGAAAAACCTGCCTTGAGTTAGATCTTGATGCGGGTCTTAAGCGAAATCCAGGATTGATTTTAATCGATGAAATGGCTCATTCTAACCCTGAAGGGTTAAGACATACAAAAAGATGGCAAGATATTAATGAATTTTTAGATAGAGGCATTGATGTTTATACCACGCTTAATGTGCAACATATTGAAAGTTTAAAAGATGATGTGATGCAAATAATTAGAGCACCTGTAAGTGAAACAGTTCCTGATTCTATGCTTGAAATGGCAAATACTATTGAAGTAGTGGATTTACCACCAGAAGAATTATTAAAGCGTTTACAAGAAGGTAAAATATATATTTCAGAGCAAGCCAATCTTGCAACTGAACATTTCTTTAGAATGGGTAACTTAATTGCACTCCGAGAGCTTGCATTACGCACAGTTGCTGAGCGCGTTGGAACAGATGTACTTCTTTATCGACAGAATGAAGGAATTAAACAAATTTGGCCAACCAGAGATAAAATATTAGTTTGTGTCGGTCCTCGACTTGAGTCACATAAATTAATCCGTGCTGCAAAAAGAATTGCTACAAATTTATCTGCAGAATGGATTGCTGTTTATGTAGATGTACCTAAGTTAGGTGTTACATCAGAACATCGTAATGCAGCTATTCAAAACTTACGTTTGGCCGAACAATTGGGGGCAGTTGTTCATGTATTAACAGGCTTTGATATTGTTAAAGAAATCATAGAATTTGCTCGAGAACAAAATATTACTCAAATTATGATAAGAAAGACTACAAATTCTTTATTTGGTAATTTATTTAGGCGTAATTTATCTGATGAGATATTGAGAAACTGTGGCGAGATAGATGTTTATGTTATGACTAGGGATCCATCTAAGTCTAAGACTAATAAACATTATCACAAGAAAAAGACGAGTTGGAAATACTATTCATTAGCCACCTTAATTTTATTAGGTGCTACTCTAATAAATGGTTTACTATTTCCTTATTTTGTAACAACAGATTTGGCAATGATTTATTTATTAAGTCTAGTAATTATTGCGCGCTTTGGACTTTTATCTGTTTCAACTTTTGCTTCAATTCTTTCAGTTCTTATATATGACTTTTTCTTTATTCATCCATTTTTAAGTTTTTATGTCGCCGATTTTAAATCATTATTTACGCCATTAATGATGTTTTTTGTTGTACAAATTATTAGTTATGTAACTATATTAAATAGGCGACATGAAGAATCTTCTCGTATAGTACAGTATCAAACTACAGCACTTTATACTTTAAGTAGAAAATTAACTAAAACTCGTGGTGTTGAACAATTAGTTTCTGAAGGAGTTAAATTTATATCAGAGACATTTAATTGTGAGGTGATGGCTTTATTATTAAAGAAAAATCATCTCGAAATACAAGCTAGTTTTCCTTTAAAGGAAAAATTAGATTTAAAAGAAAAATCTGTTGCAAGATGGGTTTATGATATGGGAAAACCCGCAGGTTTAGGTACTGATACATTATCATTTTCACATGCGCTATATTTGCCACTTAAGGCGGCATATGGAACTATAGCTGTTTTGAGAATTGAGCCTAAAAATCGGCAATTATTTTCACCTGAGCAACAAAATCTTTTAGAGTCATGCGTTAATCAACTATCATTGGCTTTAGAAGTTGATCGTTTGCAAGAAAAAACCACCAAGAAAGAATTAAAAATCAAAACTGAACGCGCGCGAATTACTGTATTGGAAGCAATATCTAACGATCTTTCTAATCCAATAACAAAAATTATAAGTTCTGCTGATACTTTAAAGGCAGAAGATAATGATGGTATTAAAACTATAGGCAAAGATATTGCTTATGAAATAACAAAATTAAGTCAATTAAATAATAATATTGTTCGTATTATCCAGTTAGAGTTTGAGGATTTTAAATTAGAAAAGAAAATGGTTTCTATTAAAGTTATGATTAATTATGTTTTTAAAAAATTACATTTAATCTTAAAAGAAAGGCCAGTAACCATAGAAATCCCCAATAATTTACCGAAAATTTCTTTAAATAAAGTATTGATTCAAGAGGTGTTAAGAAATCTAATTGATAATGCAGTTAAATTCACCCCTCATAATTCACCTATTATTATTATAGTTACACTTAAAAAAGAGATGATTGTGGTGAGTGTTGAAGATTTAGGTCCAGGCATATCAGTTGAAGAAAAGGATAGATTATTTGAAAAATTTTATCGAGGGAAACAATTGTTGTCTATACGTGGCTTAGGTCTTGGTTTGGCTGTTTGCCATAAAATTATTTCAGCACATGGTGGCAAAATATGGGTTGAAAATATTGAAGGAAAGGGCGCTGCCTTTAGGTTTACTTTGCCGCTTTTATGATTTTAATTTGAACTTTTTAGAAGTATCGTATAGATATTTTTGTTGGATAAAGGCCCAACCTACATATAATTCCCTATAAATCATAGCGTTAAATGAATTGAACATTATTAATGTATTATATAGCTAGTCTACTAATTTCTTTCGCTTCAATATCTTCATAAGATTGACTATCTTCGTCATAATCATTTATCTCTGCATCTTTTTTAAATGATTCTAACGCCTGTGGAATATTTTCAGGAATCGTGAAAAAAGCTTGTTTATAACCAACGGTTAAACATCGGATTACTGCATTAGCTAATATTTGGGCTAAGATAATGAGGTATTCTCCCCAACCAGGCTCTTTTGAAAAAGTTGGTTTTGCTTCATCGATTAAATTATTGCAACTTTCTAAGAAAGTTTCTTTATTGCTTTCAGATCTAGGATCACCTTTAATATATGCATCTGCTAAAGTTTTTAATTGATGATATAAATTTAAAGCTATTTGTAATCGGTCACTAGATTGGGGAATAGTATTTATTTTTCTGAGCAGCTGATCCAAGACAGGTGTGATTTTTGTAGCGACTCTTTTTCTTGCAGTTTCTATATTTTCAGTTGATAACTTTTCATCTGCATCGTCTAATTGTTCTCTTATAACGATTTGTCTTGCTTGAATCTGTTTATCTGATTTATAACTTTTTAGTTCTAATTGTTCTTGTTCTTCAGGTTCAAAATGATCTGTAATAGTTGGTCTATTATCATCTTGAACTTGAATTACGATTAATCTAGCATCTTGCTCTGTTGTTTCTTCATCTTTTATAGGGGGTTTGGTATCAACATCTGGTTTTCTAGATATTCTATCTAATGAAAATACAGTAGCGATTTGTAGTTCATGGTGATCTTCTTCTTGCAAATCAGATGCTTGAATTTCCGATACATCATCTTCTGTAGGAGCTTCATCAATAGCAGATAATGCATGAATTGATTCAATTTGACTTGATGTTTCAATTGATATTTTATACTGCCTTATTATTTCTGACCACTGTGAGGATATCGATAAATTAAACATTCTATAAGTTAAACGTCTTAGATCCTTGATTAATTTGTCTATCATTTTTTGGTCACAAGGGTGTTTAAGTTTATATTGTGCCAATTGCTTTATATGATTTTTACATTCATTTTGAAGATTCCATAACAAATCTACTTTATCATATGATACAGCACCTTTCTTTATCGTTTTGAATGTAATATCTATTTCTTGTATTCGCTTTAAAACTATACGTTTTACTTCTTCAAAATATTTGTCATCAAAAGTATTTATTTCTATATGCGTAGTCGAAAGTTTTATTGATGTATCAGTATTATTAATTCTTTGACGTGGCATGATATTAAATCCATTTTAAATAAAAAAATGAATTATAGTCTACAATTATTGCAAGGTAAATAATCATCTCTTTCTAAAACAATTCACGGTTAAATCTTTTGGTTTTAAATCTATAGATATCATTCCAGAAGTTAGTGTATTTAATATTGGTATATCAAGTTGTATATAAGTTTGCAATGCTTCTTTGTGTGGGAAATTATAGCGGTTGTCAAAACCATAAGAAGCGATTGCCATTTTAGGTGCTACATAGTTGATGAATGTTGAACTTGATGATGTCTTAGAGCCGTGATGAGGTATAACTAATATAGTAGATTTAAGTTCTTCTTTATAATTAGCTACTAAATATTTTTCCGCTATTTTTTCAATATCGCCGCTAAATAAAATTTTATTTTTCTTATTACTAACTTGCAAAATACAAGAATTATTATTTTTGCCAGGTAATTTTTTTGTTATTGTAAAAAATTTAAAATAAACTTCATCCCAGATCCATTCTTGATGATTATGACAAGATTTACCGCGATGGTAAAAATTCGGATCATCTACAACTAATTCATTAATTGGGTAATTAGACTCAATAGATTCAAGTCCTCCACGATGATCAAGATCGGGGTGGCTTATAACCATCATATCAATATTCTTTATATTTAAAGTTTTTAAAAAAGGGATAATTGCAAGATTACCCATATCTGAACCTTGATAAAACTTCATGCCAGTATCATAGATTAATGTATGCTTAGCCGTTCTTACTAATATCGCAAGACCTTGACCAACATCAAGAATATTAATTTTAGCATCCCCATAGATAATTTTTTCATATTTAGGGAAAATGCTGGCTATTAATAAAATTAATGTTGAAGGTAATAGTCGACCTAATGGTAAGAAGGTAAATATTGTTAATGCAGCTAATAGTCCAAGTGGGGAGAATGCTGATATAAATGTATAGTTAATATTTAAAAGTGTAAAAGAATCAATAAATCTAAGACAAGATAATAAGCTTAAAATTAGCCATTTTAAAACATATACAGAGCCTGGAATAATAACCCATGGGCTTAAAAAAGTAATAATCAGAGCTAATGGAACTATTATGAAGCTTACCATGGGTATAGCTATTAAATTAGCCGCTAAGCCATTAATTGAAGCATATGAAAACCAATATAATGATAAAGGCATTATTCCAAATAAACATGCAAGTTGCATATAAAGCATTTTTATAATGCCTTTTGCTTTTACGCGCTGATTAATCAAGATTAAAATTGCCACTGCAATAAATGAAAAATAAAACCCTAACATAAACACTGAATGTGGTTCGAATATTAGAACTGCTAATAATGCATATCGCCATGCTTGCCAATGAGATAAAATTTGACTTAAAAAAGCTCTTGAAAATATTAAACAACAAGTAATTAATGAACGTTGTGTAGGAACTGCGAATCCTGCGACTAATGCATAAATTGTTGCAATTACTATTGCACCAATACTTGCAATTTTAGGTGCAGGATAGCGTAGACAAAGATTTTTAATATTTTTCCATATGAATTTTATTAACCAATATGAAATGCCAGCAATAAGGGCAATATGTTCTCCTGAGATATCAATTAAATGGGTGGTTCCTGTACGACGAAATAGATCCCATGATTTTTTATCAATATGATTTGTAAGCCCTATGGTTAGTGCTTCAACAATACCTAATATTTCTTCATTTTTTATATTGTTTTTTAAATTTATCGCAAGATTTTCACGAAATTTAATTAAAGGAAAAGATTTTTCTTTAATTTTTAAGCGTTGAAAAGAATTTTTTTTAATTGTCCCTACCCAATTTAGATGTTTTGATGAAAGCCAGCCTTCATAATCAAAACCACCAGGATTAGCTAAATTAATTGGTTTTTTTATATTGCCGCGAATTTGCCAATATTCACCTGCATGAACTTCTGGACAATTTTTATAGCAAGATAATAATATGTTAACTTTCACAGGCATATTATTAATCCTGTTGGCTAAAAATTGAAACTGGGTTTTATTTACAGACTTAGATGGTATAGAATATATATAACCTTCTATGTAAGCATTTTTTAATAAATTTGTATTTGATAAGCCATAATCGGCAATAAATAATTGATGAAAATAGCTCCATACAATTGCGATAATAAAACAAAAAAATAATTTTATTTTTGGTCTTATAAAAAATAGTGCGGTAGCAAAATATATTGGGAAGGGGTTTTTTAAATAAAAAAAAGCTATCCCTGAAAAAAAGCAAAGTATTTCCATATTAGCTCAAGTTGGACGTTTAAGCAGTTGCAACTTTATAATAAATCAAAGTCTGATTCAACGGAAAAATTTTATTATTCATTGTTAAGGACAAGAATTATGAATACACAAATCTCTTTAAAAAAATTCTTTTTAGATCTTGTTAAACCTTATAAATGGTATGTTATAGGGCTTTTAATTACTTCTGCTTATTGGGGTATTAATAACTCATTATCACCTTATGTCTTAAAATTAATTATCGATAAAGCTGTGGCTCTTGAAGGGAATAAGGCGGAGATATTTGGCGCTTTATTACCAAATATTGCTATTTATATTCTGCTGTGGATTTTAATTTCTGCTGATATGCGCTTATTAGACTGGATAAAACTTAGATTTTTTCCATCTATTCGTTATGATCTTATTAATAATATGTTTTCATATTTAAACAAACATTCACATCAATTTTTTCAATCTAATTTTTCTGGCAGTTTATCAAATAAAATTTCTGATATGACTAGTGGTGTTATTAATATATTTTCAACTATCGATGATGGTTTTGCCCAAGTTATTGGTTTATTAATTGCAATAGTCACGATGCTTTTAATTCATCCAATATTTGCTTTAATTTTATGTGGTTGGGCGGTTGCATTTATTGCAATAGCAATATTTTACTTTAAACCTATTCAAGATCTTTCAAATGTATTTGCGACGTCTAAAACAACGGTTGTTGGGAAGTTGGTTGATAGTATTACAAACATTACTAATGTAAGACTATTTTCAAGGAATGATTATGAAAATAAATTAGTACAAAAAGCTACGAAAGATACTGTTGAAAAAGATAGAGCTATGCAAAAGACTATATTAAAGATGCGAATTTATTGGGATGTAAGTATCGTAGTTTTAATTGGCCTTAATATAATTATGTTAGTATCTATGTATAGTCAAAATAAAGTAACTATTGGTGATTTTAGCTTTATTATTTCACTATCAATCAGTATCTTTTACAATTTATGGTATCTTGCTAGTCAATTTGTAGTATTTGCAGAAGAGCTTGGTAAGTGTAGGCAGGCATTAACAATTGTTTCAGCACCACATGATATTATAGATATTCCAAAATGTAAGCCTTTAAAAGTTACCAAAGGACGAATAGAATTTGATGAAGTTACTTTTCATTATGATGAGGGTTCACATCTTTTTAATAATAAAAATGTAATTATTGAACCTGGACAAAAAGTAGGGCTTATTGGTTTATCCGGCGGTGGTAAATCTACTTTTGCTAATCTTATTTTGCGTATATTTGATGTGGAATCAGGTAGCATAATGATCGATCAACAAAATATAGCTGAAGTATGTCAAAAATCATTACGTGAAAATATAGCGATGATCCCCCAAGATATTAGCTTGTTTCACCGAACCTTAATGGAAAATATACGTTATGGTCGAGTAGATGCTACTGATGAAGAGGTTATAAAAGCTTCAAAAAAAGCGCATTGTCATGAGTTTATTTCTAAATTATCACAAGGTTATAACTCACTTGTTGGTGAGCGAGGGATTAAATTATCTGGGGGGCAACGTCAACGAATAGCAATTGCTCGAGCGATGTTAAAAAACGCACCAATTCTTATTTTAGATGAAGCAACTTCAGCATTAGACTCTCTTACTGAAAAATTAATTCAAGATGGTTTGCATTCCTTGATGAATGGTCGTACAACTATAGTAATAGCCCATAGATTGGCAACATTATCTGAAATGGATAGGATTTTGGTATTTGATAATGGACAAATAGTAGAAGATGGTACTCATGCTAGTTTAATTAATGCAAATGGACATTATACTAAAATGTGGCAAATGCAAGCTGGTGGATTTTTGTTGGATGAGCTAGAAAGTTAATTATATTGGCAGGTGGGCGAAATTCCGAGACACGACCGTTAGGGAGAGGAGATTTTAAGAACTACACGCCCTAACGGTTGTGGCTCTGATAGAACCAGATTCCACCAGATAATTCATCCTCATCAAAGATTAGAAGCCCTGTGGGTAATGATAATGCCGCTACAAGTAGGGGCTATAGATCAAATTTCACTCCATAATTTACACTAAATATTAAAAAGTTCTTAAAGTCTTACTACAATCCAAGATATTTCTTAATTTTACTTAAGAGTATATAGTTAAACTTTGTATCTTGTACCTAAATTAGCACTAAGTAATTGATTTATTTGTATTTTATTTTATGGTTGAAAATAGCCGTCGTTGAGAATTATTAACATACTGCCTTGCATATGAGCTGATCTACTGCTAGATTTGGTCTATGACTTCTAAGGAATCGAAGTTTAATAAAAGGATTTAGATATAAATGGATTTTATATGTTCAAGGATGAACATGGGACGAAAGTCTAAAAAAGAAAAAGGAAAGGCCAGGGCATTAAACCCTGGCCTTATTCTTTAAGCTACAGCGTAACCTGTGTGTGATAAGTAATTACGATCAGGATAATAGGCGAATACAACCGAACCGCCTTTAATAGTGTTAATAACTGGCTTTGCAAGTGTTTGAGCAATAGATGGACATCCCCAGCTTCTTCCAGCTCGTCCTGCTTTTTTAATGAAATCAGGTTCTACATACCATGCACCATGAATTACAACGCGACGGTTGTATGCATTATCATTAAAACCTTTTTCTAAACCATGTAAATTTAATGAAATACCCTTTGAACCCATGTAGGTATCTTTCGTAACAAACGTTCCAAGACTAGTAGCTTTGCTTGAAGATTCGTTAGAAAAATGATTGGGCGTAGTCATACCTGAATTTTGTCCATGAGCAACATAAGTATTGTATAAAAGTTTTTCTTTACTTATATCAAAGATCCACATGCGTTGTTTTGATGATGGAAGAGAATAATCAATGACAGTAAGAACAGGTTTTTTAACAGCACCTTTGATATTAGCCTTTTGATAAGCTGCAAGGGCTAATTTTAATACTTTTTTATCAAGTTTTGGTGCTTCTTGACTTAAACTAGATACTTCTTCATTGATATCAAATGATGATGTCGCATGTAATACATTGCTTGATGTCATGTTGCTAGCTAATACAGCTAAAGAAATTAATGTTAGTATAATATTCATAATTCTCCATACCTTTATTACTTTCCTGAGAAAACTAGCTAACTTTAAAACTAATAAGAGAACCAATTCAGATATTAAATAATTTAATATTTAATGCAAGAATCTTTTACATGATGCCTGTTTCGTCGTTACAACATGTGGTAATTTAGTAGCAATCCTCAAGAAAATTTACGTTAAAAAAGATGTACATTATATCACCAACTGTGTTAGATGTAAAGCTAAAGTTTTTTAATTAGCTATTTGTAAATATTTAAACCTTTTTAAATATGGTTAAAAAAATATAGGGAAATACTATGCTTGATAAACAAAAAATACAATCTCCACTTGGACTTAGAGCTTTGATAAATGATGCGTATCGGGCAGATGAGTTATCTGTAATATCAGGTTTTATTGAGTATGCAAAATTAAATGAAAATATAAATTTAGCAATAGAAATTACAGCTAAAAATTTAGTGAAAGAGGTGCGTATAAATCGCGCTAAAACTACTGGGATTGATTCATTTTTAACTGAGTATTCTCTATCATCTGATGAGGGAATAGCTTTAATGTGTCTTGCAGAGGCTTTATTGCGAGTTCCTGATAATAAAACTATAGATTCTTTAATCAAAGATAAATTAACTAAAGCTGATTGGCAGGCACATTCTGGACAATCTAAGTCTTTTCTAATAAATGCTACAACTTGGGCCTTAATGTTAACAGGGAAAATTTTGTCGCCAGAAAAGGCAAGTTCAATGTTTAGTAAAGGATTATTGTCTCTAGTAAATAGAGGAAGTGAAAGCATAGTTAGAGCAGCTGTTGAAAAAGCTATGCGGATTATGTCTAAGCAATTTGTTATGGGGCGTACCATTGTTGAGGCTATAAAGCGTGCTAAGAAAAAAGAAGCTGAAGGTTATCGTTATTCATACGATATGTTAGGTGAGGCGGCGTTAGCTGCTCCTGATGCTTTGCGATATTTTAAAGCATATAGTGATGCAATTGAGGCAATTGGTAAATCTCATGCAGTTGAAGAAGATGTTTTTACCAAACCAGGTATTTCTATTAAACTCTCAGCTTTGCATCCTTGCTATGAAGAAGATAAATACGAGAGAGTACTTAAAGAACTCTCACCAATACTTTTAGGTTTAGCACAACTTGCTAAAAAATATAATATTGCATTTACTATAGATGCGGAGGAGTCAGAGCGCCTAGATTTATCTTTAGATCTTATTGAGCGTGTATTTAGTGCTCCATCTTTAAATGATTGGAATGGTTTTGGCTTAGCTATTCAATCATATCAAAAAAGAGCATTCTATTTGCTTGATTGGGTGGCTGATTTGGCTAGGTCTAATAATAAACGAATGATGGTACGTTTAATTAAAGGCGCTTATTGGGATAGCGAGATTAAAAAGGCACAAATGGATGGATTAAGTGATTATCCTGTTTTTACCAATAAAGTTTTTACCGACATATCATTTCAAGCATGTGCAAAAAAAATAATGACCATGACCGATGCAATTTATCCGCAATTTGCTACTCATAATGCCTATTCTGTTGCGATGATTTTGAATATTGTTGGCGATTATCGCGATTTTGAATTTCAATGTTTACATGGTATGGGTGCTGAATTATATGAAGAAATTGTACCAAAGGCTAAGTATGGGATCCCTTGTAGGATTTATGCGCCAGTAGGTAGTCATAATGATTTATTACCTTATTTAGTACGTCGTTTACTAGAAAATGGAGCTAATTCATCTTTTGTAAATAGAATCGCTGATTGTAATGCTCCTATTGAAGATTTGGTTTTTGATCCTGTGGCTCGAGCAGGTCTTTTAATAGATAAAATAAATTTAAATATTCCATTGCCAAAAGATATTTTTCAGCCAGTTAGGAAAAACTCTTTAGGAATTGATTTTAGCGATAGAAAATTACGTGAATTATTACAAAAAGACCTAATTAAAATTGCTTTAACAAAATGGCATGCAGAACCAATTGTAGCAAACAAAAAAACTACAATTAAAGATAAATGCATTAAAGTTTTTGCGCCATTTGATAGTTCAAAGGAAATAGGTGATGTTATTGAAGCATCGTTTACAGATGTTGATATAGCAATATCTAATGCAAAAAACGCTAAATTAACATGGAGTAAAACTAAAGTTTCAGAACGAGCTGAATGTATTCTTAGATTTGCCGATCTTTTAGAAAAATCTATGCCAACTTTATTGGTTATGGCATGTTTAGAGGCAGGAAAAACATGGCATGATGGAGTTGCTGAAGTTCGTGAGGCAATTGATTTTTGTCGATATTATTCATCAATTGCCATAGATTTACAGTCTAAACCTAAAGAGTTACGTGGTTATACCGGTGAATTAAATGAATTAAGTTATCATCCTCGCGGTATAGTGCTTTGTATTAGCCCATGGAATTTCCCACTGGCTATATTTACAGGTCAAGTAATTGCGGCATTAGTAACGGGAAATTGTGTGATTGCAAAGCCCGCAGAACAAACGCCACTTATAGCCTACTTTGCCGTTAAGTTAATGTTAGAAGCAGGTATTCCTGAAGGAGTAATACAATTATTACCTGGAGTTGGTGAAACTATTGGGGCTAAATTAGTAGCCTCACTTGATATTAATGCAGTTATTTTTACAGGAGGCACTAAAACAGCTGAGATCATTAATAAAACTTTAGCTATGAGAGGTGGGGAAATAGTACCTTTTATTGCAGAAACTGGTGGTCAAAATGCAATGATTGTAGATTCATCAGCTTTACTTCAACAAGTGATCGTAGATGTTATAAATTCAGCTTTTGGAAGTGCCGGGCAGCGCTGCTCAGCTTTAAGGGTACTTTATATTCAAGAAGAAATATATTTGCCATTAATTGATCTTTTAAAAGGTGCGATGCTTGAGTTAGATATTGGTGATCCTAGCTTGTTAAGTACTGATGTCGGGCCAGTTATTGATAAAGATTCCTTAAAATCTATACAGGATCATGTGGAATCAATGTGTAAGAGTTATGAGTTAATTTATCAGTGTAATTTAAATGCTCAATGTAAAAATGGCTATTATATGCCACCAACTGCAATTGCTATTAATAATATCTCATCATTAAAAAATGAAGTCTTTGGGCCAGTTTTACATGTTATTAAATATAAACGGAAAAATTTAGATGAAGTTATTAATGAGATTAATAGTACAGGTTATGGTTTGACTTTAGGAATTCATAGTCGAATTAATGAAACTGTTGATTATATTAGAGAGCGAGTTCACGTAGGAAATTGTTATGTAAATCGCAATATTATTGGTGCGGTTGTAGGTTTACAACCTTTTGGTGGAGAAGGTTTGTCAGGAACTGGACCAAAAGCTGGTGGGCCTAATTATTTACTAAAATTATGTCATGAGAGAACATTTACCGTTGATACAACAGCTGCAGGTGGTAATGCTAGCTTGATGTCATTAACGTAAATCATCCTGGTTAGCATCAAGCAGACTAAATGATTATGATCCATTAAAAAAATAGTAACCTTGATTCAGCAGATCGTAATCAAGGTTTACTGGTTTTTCTTAGCCATAAACCAAGGGATAACTACAAAAATAAATAGCCCCACTGCTAAAAATGCTTGAAAGAATAAAGGATTTTTAATTTGAATTTGGGTTGGTGGAATAAATCCAATAAGTACTGTAAGAAAGCAGCAGATAAAGCCAACGCCTGCCACTATCCACATACCAGCCTTGCCGCCAGGGATTTTATATGCCCGGGCTTGATGCGGTTGGCTATAGCGTAGCTTAATAGCGGCGGCAAACATAAATAGATATACAATAAGAGCCATCTGGGCGCATAAATCACTTAAAATCCAGTATGCTGCATTTACTGAATCTAATAAAATAAATACAGAGCTTAATGCGGTAAATATTAGCGCTTGAGCTATAAGAATTTTAACCGGCGCACCAAATTTATTAACTTTGGCGAATTCTTTAGGTATTGAGCCATCTTGAGCTGATATTAATAAACCTTTGGTAGGGCCTATTATCCATGCTGAAACTCCACTTAAGCCACCAATTACAATAAATACAGCTATAATGGGTGTCAACCAATGCATATTGTATGAATCAAAAAATATGGCGTAAGCATCAATAAGGCCTGAAACTACAGATAATTTAGTGTCGGGAACAACAATAATAATGGCAAGAGAGCCAAGTACTAATGTTGAAAATATGATAATAGTTGAGAACAGTAAGGCTCTTGGGTAATCACGTTGTGGGTTTTTAACTTCTTCAGCATGGACTGCTGACATTTCCATTCCTAATAAGCCAAATAAAACTGCTGAAAATAAAGATAGATTACCTAAAGAGCTAAAGTCAGGTAGCCATACTAAAGGAGTTGCAATTTCAATAGGGCGCCCATCTATTAGCCATAAAATACCAAGGAATATTATGCCGACCATGGGTATAATTGTCCCAACAGATGCCCCTATAATTGATACCAAGCTTGAAATTTTCATACCGAAGCAATTAAGTATGGTAAATAGCCAGAATAGGGGAATAATGGTAAATAATAAAAAGTATTTATCATTTGCTAAATTTGGTGCAAAAATATATGCAATGGTTGCTGCAATAAAGGCAAGAATAGTGGGGTACCACACTACATTGTAAATCCATTGTAGCCAAATGGTAATAAAGGCCGCGCGCCTGCCAAAAGCTTCGCGCACCCAAACATAAATACCACCTGTATTAGGATAAGCTGTAGCTAACTCAGCTGCCACAAGGGCTACTGGTATAAAGAAAACAAAGGCCGCTAGTAAGTAATAAGATACTAGACTAAACCCAAGTTTTGCAGTCATTGGCAGGGTGCGTAGGCTATCAACTGCAATAACATTAATCATCACCAAAGAAAATACAGATAAAACTCTTTTAGATGAAGTCACAAAAATCCTCATAATAAGAAAATAGTCACAAATAATAATCCAAGCAGCGTCGGTTAACCAATTGTAGCCTTGTTGCTTGCAACCGGGGTTACATTTAGTTAACCCCTGGTTGCAAGCAACCAGGCTACATTAACTGACTGTCGCGGATCGGAAATGCCTTAAGTTGACTATGCTGTTAAATTACACAACACATATTGTAGGATACCACCATATCGATAATATTCAAGCTCGTTTTGAGTATCAATTCGACATAGAACATGAATTGTTTCTTCACTACCATCTTCACGAGTAATTATTAGTGGTAAATGATTACCTGGTTTTAAGTCATCATTTACGGTAATCGAAATCCTTTCATTACCTGTTAATCCTAATGTTTTGCGTGTTATACCTTCAGCAAATTGTAATGGTAATATCCCCATGCCAATTAGATTTGAACGATGAATTCGTTCAAAGCTTTCAGTAATTACGGCTTTCACACCTAAAAGATTAGTACCTTTTGCGGCCCAATCACGAGAAGAGCCTGTACCGTATTCTTTTCCTGCAATAATTACTAATTCTTGATGTTTTTCTTGATAAAGCATTGCCGCATCATAAATAGGCATGACTTTATCAGTAGGTATAAAGCGTGTTACCCCACCTTCAACTCCTGGAACCATTTCATTTCTAATTCTAATATTAGCAAAAGTACCACGCATCATAACTTCGTGATTTCCTCTTCTTGAGCCATATGAATTAAAATCAGCTTCAGAAATATTTTTGGATTTT
>Ga0247836_1002140_pt1 | contig 29577 bp, 29 predicted proteins | sample LaCruzMarch2015__4_FD_187116 | JGI IMG/M metagenome (GOLD analysis project Ga0247836, IMG submission 187116) | Freshwater microbial communities from meromictic Lake La Cruz, Castile-La Mancha, Spain - LaCruzMarch2015_14m | ecosystem: Environmental > Aquatic > Freshwater > Lake | place: Spain... | reverse complement strand
GTGACCGTCTGGGTCACCGTGGCTGTCGCCGCCGCCGTCGCCGGTGCGGGTGGTTCCGGCGTCGTCGGCTCGGCGGAGGCGCTGGCGCCGGTGAATCCGATAACGGCCATCGACCCCGCGGCGACGCCTCCCACCAGTACCCGCCATTGACGGGTGATCCTGTTCATTGCAAACATCCTCTTCGCGCGATAGTGGCTCGGACGAGCGGGCCCGAACCCCAACGGCCCGGACTGTCCAGCTGTCCTCGTCGACTGTAAGCACCGGGGGTTGTCGATGACAGGGTCGGAACCCACTTGGAACCAACCTCTGACCGGCATGCAACGCAACCGATACCGAGCCGTTGTCGGCCGGACCACCACCGATACCCTGTCTGCGTGACCGAATCCCCGACCGCCGACCCCGGGGAATCCGACCCCGACGTTCCGCCGCATCGCTACACGGCCGAACTCGCCGGGCGTATCGAGGCCCAGTGGCAGGAAAGCTGGCAGCGCTGGGGAACCTTCAACGTTGACAATCCGGTCGGTTCCCTGGCGCCAGAAGACGGCGAACCGGTGCCGAAGGACAAGATGTTTGTTCAGGACATGTTCCCCTACCCGTCCGGTGAGGGCCTGCACGTCGGCCACCCGCTGGGCTACATCGCCACCGACGTCTACGCGCGGTACTTCCGAATGACCGGCCGCAATGTGTTGCATGCCTTGGGTTTTGACTCCTTTGGACTGCCCGCTGAGCAGTATGCTGTCCAGACCGGCACTCATCCCCGCACCCGCACCGAGGCCAATATTGTCAACTTCCGCCGCCAGCTTGGCCGGCTCGGCCTCGGACACGACCAGCGCCGAAGCTTCTCCACCACCGATGTCGACTACTACACGTGGACGCAATGGATCTTCCTGCAGATCTATAACGCCTGGTTCGATCCGGGCGTCAACCGAGCCCGCCCGGTCAGCGAGCTGATCGCCGAATTCGAAAGCGGAGCGAGGTCTACCGATGACGGCCGGAACTGGTCGGAGTTGACGACCGGGGAGCGAGCCGACCACATCGACGGTCACCGCCTGGTCTACCGGACGGAGTCACTGGTCAACTGGTGCCCCGGCCTGGGGACCGTCCTGGCCAACGAGGAGGTGACCGCAGAGGGCCGAAGCGAGCGCGGCAACTTCCCCGTCTTCCGAAAGCGGCTGCGCCAGTGGATGATGCGGATCACCGCCTACTCGGACCGCCTTCTAGAGGACCTTGACTGCCTGGACTGGCCCGACAAGGTCAAAGCCATGCAACGCAACTGGATCGGACGATCCACCGGTGCCACGGCACTGTTCGCCTCGGGCGAGGTGGACATCGAAGTTTTCACGACGCGGCCGGACACCCTGTTCGGGGCGACCTATCTGGTGCTCGCCCCCGAGCACGAACTCGTTGACCGGCTTGTGACTGCGCACTGGCCCGACGAGGTGGACGCGCGCTGGACCGCCGGGGCGATGACCCCGGCCGAGGCGGTCGCGGGCTACCGGCGTGCGATCGCCGCCAAGTCCGATCTGGAACGCCAGGAGAACAAGACGAAGACGGGCGTATTCCTGGGTAGCTATGCAACCAATCCGGCCGGTGGTCAACGGATCCCGATCTTTATCGCCGACTACGTTCTCCTCGGATACGGAACCGGCGCCATCATGGCGGTGCCCGGCCACGATCAGCGCGACTGGGAGTTCGCCGCCGAGTTCGGCCTGCCGATCACCGAGGTGATCGATGGTGGCGACGTCGCGCAACAGGCCTACACCGGCAATGGCGCCCTGGTGAATTCCGGCTATCTGAACGGACTCGACGTCGCCGCGGCCAAGGCCGCGATCATCGCCAGACTCGAAGCCGACGGCCGCGGCCACGGTCGCGTCGAGTACAAACTGCGCGACTGGCTGTTCGCCAGGCAGCGCTACTGGGGCGAACCCTTCCCGATCGTCTACGACGCTAACGGCCGTGCTTACCCACTGCCCGAGCCAATGCTGCCCGTCGCCTTACCCGATATCGCCGATTACGCGCCGGTGTCATTCGACCCCGACGACCCCGACAGCGAACCGTCGCCGCCACTGAACAAAGCCGTTGACTGGGTGCACGTCGACCTCGACCTCGGCGATGGTCTGCGTCCCTACACCCGCGACACCAATGTCATGCCGCAGTGGGCGGGCAGTTCGTGGTACGAGTTGCGCTACACCGACCCGCACAACAGCGAACAGTTCTGCGATATCCGCAATGAGTCCTATTGGATGGGCCCGCGGCCGGCCGAAAACGGACCGGACGACCCGGGTGGAGTGGACCTCTACGTCGGTGGTGTCGAGCACGCGGTGCTGCACCTGTTGTATTCGCGTTTCTGGCACAAGGTGCTCTACGACCTCGGCCACGTGACGTCGCGGGAGCCCTACCGCCGATTGGTGAATCAGGGCTACATCCAGGCCTTCGCCTACACCGACGTCCGCGGGTCGTATGTTCCCGCCGCCGATGTCGTCGCGCGGGGCGACAAGTTTTTCCTGCCCGGCCCCGAGGGCGAGGTCGAGGTATTCCAGGAGTTCGGCAAGATCGGCAAGAGCCTGAAAAATTCGATCTCACCTGACGAAATTTGCGACGGCTACGGCGCCGACACGCTGCGGGTCTACGAGATGTCGATGGGCCCGATCGAGGCTTCCCGGCCTTGGGCCACCAAGGATGTCGTCGGCGCGCACCGCTTTCTGCAGCGGGTATGGCGGCTTGTGGTTGACGAAACAACCGGCGCAACAAGGGTTTCTGAGGATCCGCTGGACGACGAGACGACGCGGGCGCTGCACCGCACCATCGCGGGTGTTAGCGATGACTATACGAGTCTGCGGAACAATACCGCCGGAGCGAAGCTGATCGAGTACACCAATCACTTAACCAAGGCCGGCATCACCGCCCGGGCTGCGCTCGAGCCGCTGGTGTTGATGGTGGCACCACTGGCTCCGCATGTTGCCGAGGAACTGTGGCAGCGGCTGGGCCACCGCGAGTCGCTGGCACATGGGCCCTTCCCGGAGGCCGACCCGGCGTATCTGCTCACCGACACCGTCGAGTACCCGGTTCAGGTCAACGGCAAGGTTCGCGGCCACATCACCGTGCCCGCCTCTGCCGACCGGGAAGTCCTCGAAGCTGCCGCCATCGCCGACGAAAAGGTGGCCGCCTTCCTCGCGGGCACGATTCCGAAGAAGGTCATCGTGGTTCCCGGGCGGCTGGTGAACCTCGTCGTTTAGGCGCGAGCGTGCGTGTCGGTGCACCGACACGCCGCCGTCCCGGGCAGTATGCGCACGCTCGCGAGGAACATCACCCCCGCCCGCGTGGACGGATCACCACCTGATGGGTATGCGCATCCGGCGGCGTGCTGACCACCTGCGCGACGACTCCCGCCACGGTGTGCGGGGTGAGGAAGTTCGCCGGGTCATAGTCACCACCTTCATAGGCCACCAGGTCGCGCTGCATCGCGGTGTCGACGCGGCCCGGGTGGATGCTGGTGACCCGCAGTAGCGGTTCGTCGGCGCGCAGAGAGTCGGCGAAGGCGCGCAGGGCGAATTTACTCGCCGTGTAGGAGGCCAGCCCCGGTGAGGGGTTGAGGCCCGAACCGGAGTTGATGAAGATCACCTGGCCCCGCGCCGCGCGCAGCGCCGGCAGTAGCGCAAGGGTCAGCGCGACGGCACCCGTCACGTTGACCTCGAAGGTGATACGCCACTCCTCGGGGGTGGATTCAGCGACCCGGCCGGGAAAGGCCACTCCGGCGTTGTGCACCAGGACGTCCAACTCCGCCAGTACCTCCGCGGCAGCCTCGATGTCAGCCGGGTCGGTGAGGTCCATCGGCCAGGTGGTGGCGCCCAGCGCGGCGGCGACGTCATCAAGATGCTGCGACGGCCTACCGGCGAGCAGCAGGGTGTGGGTGGGTGCCAGGGCGTGCGCGATGGCGGCGCCGATACCCGCGCCGGCCCCGGTGATCAGAGCGGTGCCCGGCATGTCGGTAACCCTACCGATCCACACCGAGGCCCCGCGCACCGCAGAATGAACCCGTGACGTTCGACGCCGGCTTTGCGCCCACCCAACTCGCCGCCCGCGCGGCCTATCTTTTGCGCGGCAACGACCTCGGCGTCATGACGTCGGCGGCGCCCCGGCTCTACCCCCACATGTGGAGTTGGGACGCCGCGTTCGTGGCCGTCGGCCTGGCCTCGTTGAGCGTTGAGCGCGCGGTCGTGGAGTTGGACACCCTGCTGTCGGCGCAGTGGTCCAACGGGATGATTCCGCATATCGTCTTCGCCCCCGGGGTCGACGGCTACTTCCCCGGTCCGGACCGGTGGGCCTGCGCGGAATTCGCCGCGGCAGCGCCGACCGGACGGCAGACCTCAGGTATCACCCAACCGCCGGTTCACGCCATCGCCGTTCAGCGCATCCTCGATCGGGCTCGCACCCGCGGTCGATCCACCCGCGAGGTCGCCGAGGCGTTCTTGGATCGACGCTGGAACGATTTGGTGCGCTGGCATCGTTGGCTTGCCGAGGCGCGCGACCCCCATCAGCACGGTCGGATCACGCTCTACCACGGCTGGGAGTCGGGTATGGACAACTCGCCTCGCTGGGATTCGGCCTACGCGGGAGTGGTCGCCGGCCGATTGCCGGAGTACGAACGGGCCGATACCCACATCATCACCGACCCGAGCCAGCGTCCATCCGACGGCGAGTACGACCGGTACCTGTGGTTGCTCGAGGAGATGAAGTCCGTCCGCTACGACGACCGGCTGTTGCCGACTGCGATGAGCTTCGCCGTGGAGGACGTGTTTTTCTCGGCGATCTTCGCCGTTGCCTGTGATGTGCTGGCAGGTATCGGTGAGGACTACAAGCGGCCCGGCGCCGACGTCCGCGAGTTGCAGTCCTGGGCCGCACGCTTTCGCTCCGGTGTGGCTGAGACGACGAACGAAAGATCCGGTGCGGCAAGGGATTTTGATCTGCGGTCCCGCTCCTGGATCGCTACCGAAACGGCAGCGCAGTTCGCCCCGCTGCTGTGCGGTGGACTTGCCCACGATCAGGAGCGGGCGTTGCTTCGGCTCTTCGAGGGGCCGAGGTTCTGCAGTCATCCCGACCTGAAGTTCGCGCTGATCCCCTCGACCTCGCCGGTGTCTCAGGACTTCCGGCCGCGCGAATACTGGCGCGGGCCGGTCTGGCCGGTGCTGACCTGGCTCTTCTCCTGGGCCTTTGCTCGCCGCGGCTGGTCGGAGCGGTCGTTGATGCTGCGCACCGAGGGACTGCGCCAGGCCAGCGACGGAACCTTCGCCGAGTACTACGAACCTTATACCGGTGAGCCGCTGGGCAGTATGCAGCAGTCATGGACGGCTGCCGCGGTGCTGGATTGGTTGGGCTGAGGTCTTCAGGGAGTGGTTCGACACGTCCTCCGCATCGGCGAGGTGCTGGAGTGGCTTCAAGGCCTGAATCAGGTTTGAGCGCTCTTCGTCGGAAAGCTTCAGCAGGATCGCCGCCAGGTGGGCGCGCCGGGTTTCCAGGGCGTCGCGGTGCTGAACGAGTCCCTCCGGGGTGACCTCGACGAGCACGGCCCGCAGGTCCGAGGGGTCACGTGAGCGTTTGACCAGACCCAGCTTTTCCATCCGCCGAATGGCCACCGTCGTGGTGGGGGTGCGAACGCGTTCGCGGGCGGCCAGTTCGGTCATCCGGATTGGTCCGCAATCGAGCAGGGTCAACAGGATTGACAGCTGGGCCAGGGTCAGATCGGGCCGCGTCAGCCGGTTGGCGTCGCCGCGGCGCAGCACCGTGAAGAGTTTTGACAACACCCGCTGCAGGTCAGAGGCCAAGTCGATGACCTGCGGCTCGGGTTTTGACATAGTTGGCGAGCTTAACCGGCCGAGGTCGGCGATTGAGCTGAAGTGGGGATTGTCCCTCCGTAGCCGCGAGGGCTCAGCGGTTGTCCCGCCAGCGGACCAGCGTCTCGGCCGGCCCCAGGTCGTAGTCGGGCCCGCCGCAGCCGACGGTCATCAGGGTGACGCCGAGACCGGCCAGCGCCTCAGCATTGGCTACCAGGGTGTCGGCGTCGCGGCCCTCCACCCCCGATGAGCGCTCGACGGTATCGGGATCGCGACCGGTATCGGCGCAGTGCCGGGCCAACACCTCGGCCTTGCCGGGGTAGGTGGTCGCGTTGGTGAAGCTGTGCCAGATGTCGGCGTGCTCGGCCACCAGGCGCAGGGTCTTCCGCTCACCCTGGCCGCCGATCAGGATCGGGATCCTCCGAAGCGGTGCCGGGTTGAGCTTGGCCAGCCGCGAGGTGATGCGCGGCAGCGCTTCGGCAAGGTCATCGAGTCGGCTGCCGGCGGTGCCGAACTCATAGCCGTACTGCTCATAGTCCTTCTGCATCCAGCCCGAGCCGATGCCCAGAATCAGCCGACCGCCCGAGATGTGGTCGACGGTGCGGGCCATGTCGGCCAGCAGTTCGGGGTTGCGGTAGGAATTGCAACTGACCAGTGCGCCGATCTCGACCCGCGAGGTCTGCTCGGCCCACGCGCCCAGCATGGTCCAGCATTCGAAGTGGGCGCCGTCGGGATCGCCGTACAGCGGGTAAAAGTGGTCCCAGTTGAACACGACATCGACGCCGATGTCCTCGCACCGCTGCACAGCACCGCGGATCTGGGCGTAATCGGGGGCGTGCTGAGGTTGGAGTTGGACGCCGATCCGGATGGGGAAGGTCATGGCCTTAGATTAGGCGTCAGCCGGTGAGCACCGAGCGCAGGATCTCCACGAGCGCCTGCGGCTGGTCGCCCTGCACCGAGTGTCCGGAGTCGCTGACCACGATCACCCGCTGAAAGCCGGGCGCGATGCGGCCGAATTCGAGAGCGTCGTCGTCGTTGACGAAGAATGAGTTGGCACCGCGAACCAGGGTGGTCGGCACGCGGAGAGCCGGCACGTCGTCCCAGAGGCCCTCGAATCCGTCACCCTTGCGGAAGGTGTCGTATCGCCACGTCCAGGAGCCGTCGTCGAGTTGTTTGGAGTTGTGAAAGACGCCGCGCCGCAGGGAATTCCGGTCCCGGTGGGGCGCCGCAGCCACGGTGACGTCGAGCATTGCCGCAAAACTCGGGAATTCGCGATCGCCCTGAACCAAAGCGACGAGGCCCATCTGGGTCTGAGTCATCTGTTCGTGCCGCTCCGGTGCCGACGGGGTGACGTCGATCATGACGAGTGTGCGAACCAGAGCCGGTGTGGTGACCGCCAGTCGCATGGCGGTCAGTCCGCCCAGCGACATCCCGACCACCAACTCCGCATCCGGAGCGAGTTCTTCGATCACCGGCGCGACCGCTTCGGCGTTGAGCTTGGGCCCGTAGTCGCCGTCATCGCGCCATGCGGAGCGCCCGTGGCCGGGCAGGTCTATCGCCAGCGCCGGCAGGCCGAGGCCGAGGATGACGGTGTCCCAGGTGTGCGCGTTCTGGCCGCCGCCGTGCAGGAAAACCACCCGGGCCGGGTCGGAACCCCAGCGCAGCGCGGAGATCGGGCCGCGCTCGATGCGCACAACCGATGGCAGTGCCGAGCTCAAACCCGCTTGTGCGGCGTTTTCGGAGAGCAGCGCGAACTCGTCGAGTCCGGCCAGTGCGTCGTCGGGGATCACTTCCCCTCGATGAACTCCTCGAGCTGCGCCCGAGCGACATCGTCAGGCAACTGCTTCGGGGGGCTCTTCATCAGATAGGCCGAGGCGGCGACCACCGGGCCGCCGATGCCGCGGTCCTTGGCGATCTTGGCCGCGCGCACCGCGTCGATGATGACACCCGCGGAGTTCGGCGAGTCCCATACCTCAAGCTTGTATTCGAGGTTCAGCGGCACGTCGCCGAAGGCACGGCCCTCCAGCCGAACGTAGGCCCACTTGCGATCATCAAGCCAACCGACGTGGTCGGACGGCCCGATGTGGACGTCCTTGGCATTGAATTCCTTGTGCAGGTTGGACGTGACGGCCTGGGTCTTGGAGATCTTTTTTGACTCCAGCCGTGAACGCTCGAGCATGTTCAGGAAGTCCATGTTGCCGCCGACGTTGAGTTGCATGGTGCGGTCGAGTTGGACGCCGCGATCCTCGAACAGCTTCGCCATCACGCGGTGGGTGATGGTAGCGCCGACCTGGCTCTTGATGTCGTCGCCAACGATCGGCACGCCCGCGTCGGCGAACTTCTTGGCCCACACCGGATCAGAGGCGATGAACACCGGCAGCGCGTTGACGAACGCGACGCCGGCGTCGATTGCGCACTGGGCGTAGAACTTGTCGGCCTCCTCCGAACCCACCGGCAGGTAGGAAACCATCACGTCGACCCGATTGTCCTTGAGCACCTGCACGACATCAACGGGCTCGTCATCGGAGAGTTCGATGGTGTCGGCGTAGTACTTGCCGATGCCATCCAACGTCGGTCCGCGGCGCACCACGACGTTGGTCGGTGGTACGTCGGCGATCTTGATGGTGTTGTTCTCCGAGGCGAAGATGGCCGCGGAGAGATCGAAGCCCACCTTCTTGGCGTCCACGTCGAATGCGGCGACGAATTTGACGTCGCGCACGTGGTAGGCACCGAGCATCACGTGCATCAGGCCGGGGACCGTCGCGTTCGGGTCGGCATCCCTGTAGTACTCCACGCCCTGCACCAGAGAGGACGCACAGTTTCCGACGCCGACGATGGCGACGCGCACCTCCGGCGATGCTCCTGGCGCGTTGTGCTGAGTCATGGACGGTCTCCTTCTTCTGCTTTTCGTTCTTAACGAGGTGTTGTTTCAGGCTTGTTCAGAGTGGGGTTGGGCCACCCGCTCCGCGGCGATCAGCTCGTTGAGCCAATTGACTTCTCGCTCGCTGGATTCCAAACCCAGCTGATGCAGTTGCCGGGTGTAGCGGTCCAAGGAGTTGCTAGCCCGCGCGATGGCGTCGCGCAGACCCTCTCGGCGTTCCTCCACCTGGCGGCGCCGGCCCTCAAGAATTCGCATCCGAGCCGCGGCGGGCGTCCGGTTGAAGAACGCCAGATGCACGCCGAAGCCGTCGTCGGTGTAGTTCTGCGGCCCGGTATCGGCGACCAGTTCGGTGAACCGCTGGCGGCCGGCGTCGGTGAGTTGGTAGACCCGTCGGGCCCGGCGCAGCACCGCACCCTCGGGGGCGGCGTCCTCGGCGATCAGCCCATCGGTCTGCATCCGGCGCAGCGCCGGGTACAGCGAGCCGTACGAGAACGCCCGGAAGGCGCCGAGTAGCCCGGTGAGGCGTTTGCGCAGTTCGTAGCCGTGCATCGGGGACTCGAGCAGCAGGCCCAGGATCGCAAGCTCCAGCACCGAGTCACCTCCTCCACCGTTAGGGTTCTACAACGTCTCCGCAAATTGTATCGGAGCGATATATTTGGCTCCAAACCGCACCCCATCGGGGTGTCCGGCCGCCGGCCGTTTCGCCGCCCATGGTGTGTCGGGGGGTCAGTGGCACTTCGGTGTGATCGGCCCCGACGTACTCTGGTTGCCGTGCGTTTGCAGCGGCAGGTGGTGGACTACGCGCTTCGGCGCCGTTCCCTGCTGGCCGAGGTGTATTCAGGGCGTACCGGCGTCACCGAGGTCTGCGACGCCAACCCTTACTTACTGCGCGCTGCCAAGTTTCACGGGAAACTCAGTTCAGTGATGTGCCCGATCTGCCGCAAGGAGCAACTCACCCTTGTCTCATGGGTTTTCGGAGACCACCTGGGCGCGGTGTCCGGATCAGCGCGAAGCGCCGAGGAGCTGGTGCTCTTGACGACGCGTTTCGACGAGTTCTCCGTGCACGTGGTGGAGGTATGCCGGACGTGTAGTTGGAATCACCTGGTGAAGTCCTACGTGCTCGGCGCGCCGCGGCCCGTGAAGGGTTCACCCGGCACTCGACCTGCGCGCCGCACCGGCGCGCGTACCGCCAGTGAATAACGACGAGGGCCGGGACCGCCCAGCCAACGGACCGCGGCACAGTGCGGGGGGGCGTGAGCCGACAGACCCGCCGACACAGTCCGGCCGCGCCGAGCGTCGGGCCCCGGCCGATGATCGGCCGACAGCCGTCATGGCGCCGGTGTCCGATCAGGTCGAGGCAGCCAAGGCCGCGCTCGACCGGCCGAGAACCAAATCAGCGACACCTCCGCCGGCCCCGCCCACCCCGCCCGTTCATTCGGCCCCGCCCACGGACGACGAGCCGTCGGCGCGGCCGCGAGTTCTGCACCGTTTCGGCGGCTGGGGTGCGCGCCGCTGGCTGGCCGCCGCCGCCGCGGTACTCATCGTTCTTCCGCTGCTCACCTTCGGAATGGCCTATCTGCTCGTTGATGTCCCCAAGCCCGGTGACATCCGAACCAGTCAGGTTTCGACGATCCTGGCCAGCGACGGTTCCGAGATCGCGAAAATCGTTCCACCCGAGGGCAATCGGGTCGACGTCGATATCTCTGCGGTGCCGGTGCACGTGCGTAACGCCGTGATGGCCGCCGAGGATCGTGACTTCTACACCAATCCCGGTTTCTCGATCTCCGGTTTCGCCCGGGCGGTCCGCAACAACCTGTTCGGCCGGGATATCCAGGGCGGGTCGACGATCACCCAGCAGTACGTCAAGAACGCTCTCGTCGGTGATCAGCGGTACGGCCTCGGCGGTCTGATCCGCAAGGCCAAGGAATTGGTCATCTCCACCAAGATGTCGCAGCAGTGGTCCAAAGACGAAGTGCTGCAGGCTTATCTCAACATCATCTACTTCGGCCGCAGTGCCTACGGCGTCTCGGCGGCGTCGAGGGCGTACTTCGACAAACCGGTGGAAGAATTGACGGTCTCTGAGGGAGCGTTGTTGGCGGCCCTGATCCAGCGGCCGTCGACGCTTGACCCGGCCGTTGACGCCGACGGTGCGCTGGCCCGGTGGAACTGGGTCCTCGACGGAATGGTGACCATCGGCGCGCTATCCGAATCCGAACGTGCGCAACAGGTTTTCCCGCAGACGGTGGCGCCAGACAAGGCCAAGACGGAAAACCTCACCACCGGCCCGAACGGTCTGATCGAGCGGCAGGTCACCAGCGAACTTCTCGAGTTGTTCAACATCGATCAGGACACCCTGAACACCCAGGGGCTGCAGATCACCACAACCATCGACCCGCAGGCCCAAAACGCCGCGGTCGACGCGGCCGCGACCTACCTGGATGGCCAGATGCCCGAGATGCGCACCGCGGTGGTGTCGATCGACCCCCGAGACGGCGGCGTCAGGGCCTACTACGGCGGTACCGACGCGGCGGGCTTCGACTTCGCCCAAGCCGGTCTGCCCACCGGTTCGGCGTTCAAGGTATTCACCTTGGTGGCAGCGCTCGAGCAGGGTATGGGGTTGGGCTACCAGGTGGACAGCTCACCGCTGAAGGTTGACGAGAAGTTGACCATCAACAATGTCGACGGCGCGGGCTGCGGGAGTTGCAACATCGCCGAGGCGCTCAAGCAGTCCCTGAACACCAGCTACTACCGACTCATGCTGAAACTCAAGAACGGACCGGAGGACGTCGCCGATGCGGCGCACCGGGCCGGCATCGCCGAGAGTTTCCCCGGGGTCAATCACACCCTCTCCGAGGACGGGTTGGGCGGTCCGCCCGCACCCGGTGTGGTGCTGGGAAAGTACGAGACGCGGGTTATCGACATGGCGTCGGCCTATGCGACGCTGGCGGCTTCCGGTATCTACCACCGCCCGCATTTCGTGCAGAAGGTCGTCAATGCCGAGGGCGATGTTCTCTTCGATGTCGGTATGGAAAACGATCCGGGTGAACGCCGAATCGAGGCTGCGGTCGCCGACAACGTCACAGCAGCGATGCAACCAATCCCGGGTTGGTCCGCGGGCCACAATCTAGCCGGCGGCCGCGCATCGGCGGCCAAGACCGGCACCCACCAACTCGGCGACACCGGCGCCAATCGGGACGCCTGGATGGTGGGCTTCACGCCGTCGCTGTCCACGGCGGTCTGGGTGGGCACCGTCAAGGGTGACCAGCCGCTGGTCAACAGTTGGGGTGGTTCGGTTTACGGCTCGGGTCTGCCCGCCGACATTTGGAAGGCCACCATGGACGGCGCCCTCAGCGGCACCGACTTCGAGTCCTTCCCCACCCCCGCCGAGGTCGGCGGCTACGCCGGTGTGCCCGCCCCGCCGCCCCCGCCGCCGGCGCCGATGCGTCCCAACCCGGCGCCTGTTCAAGGTCCCGTCGGCGCGCCGCAGGACAACGGCTTCCCGCCGCCGCCGGTGCCGCCGCCGCCACCGCCGCCCGCGGGTATCGAGATTTTTCCGGGATTGACGATTCCGGCACCGCCCCCGGCCGCTCCACTGCCTCCGCCACCGCCGGAGCAGCCGCTGCCGCCGCCGCTTCCTCCGCCGCCGCCGCCGTTGCCGCCGCCACCCGACCCCAACGTGCCGCCCGCTCCGCCGCCTCCGTGATCGGGGCGTCGTCCGGTGACGTTGCGACAGCCGGGGCCGCGGAGTCGTGGCAGCGCCCCTCGGTCTCGCCCCAGCCCCTCGCCGAGGATCTGCGCACCGCCGATGACCGCGATCTGCCCAGTCGCACCGACGCACTGGGCGCCGCACTGTCCGAAGTGGTCGGCGGCCCAGTCGGGCGGCACGCGGTGGTGGGCCGGACGCGGGTACTGACACCGCTGCGGGTGATGTTCATCATCGCGCTGGTGTTCCTGGCGCTCGGGTGGTCGACGAAGGCTCCCTGTCTGCAGACCGTCGGAACCGGTTCGCCCGATCAGCGGGTCGCCAATTGGGAGAATCAGCGCGCGTACTACGAGTTCTGCTACTCCGATACCGTGCCGTTGTATGGCGCGGAACTGTTGAGCCAGGGGAAATTTCCGTACAAGTCGAGCTGGCTGGAATTGGATTCCGGCGGGGCGCCGCAGACGCAATACGACGGCAGTCCCGCAGTGCGCTACATGGAATACCCGGTCCTGACTGGTATCTACCAGTACCTGTCGATGTCGCTCGCGAAGACCTATACCGCCGTCGCTAAGGCGACCGGGCTGCCGGTGCTGGCCGGGGTCGCCGAGGTGGTGATGTTCTTCAACATCTCAGCACTTGGTCTGGCGCTGGCGTGGCTTGCCACGGTGTGGGCCACAGCGATGCTGGCCGGTCGACGCGTGTGGGACGCAGCGTTGGTGGCGGCGTCACCGATTCTGATATTTCAGGCCTTCACCAATTTCGACGCATTGGCAACGGCGTTGGCGACCGGTGGACTGCTCGCCTGGGCGCGTCGGCGTCCGGTCTTGGCCGGTGTCTTGATCGGCCTGGGGGTGTCGGCCAAGCTCTATCCGGCTCTGCTGCTCGCGCCCCTGTTACTGCTGAGTGTGCGTACCGGCAGATTTGGTGATGCCGTGCGCACCGCGTCGGTGACCGTGCTCCTCTGGTGCGCGGTCAACCTCCCGGTGTTGCTGTTGTACCCGCGCGGCTGGTCGGAGTTTTTCCGGCTCAACACCCGCCGCAACCAGGACCTCGATTCGCTCTACAACGTCGTCACGTCCTTCACCGGCTGGCCCGGTTTTGATCCCCAACTCGGATTCTGGGAGCCGCCGACGGTACTCAATGCGGTTTCCGGTGGGCTTTTCGTCGTGTGTTGCGCGGCGATCGGCTACGTCGCACTGACCGCGCCTCGTCGGCCTCGGCTGGCCCAACTCGCATTCCTTGTGGTCGCAGCCTTCCTGTTGGTCAACAAGGTGTGGAGTCCGCAGTTTTCGCTGTGGCTGGTGCCGCTGGCCGTCCTGGCGCTGCCGCACCGCAGGGTGCTCCTGGCGTGGATGACTATTGACGCACTGGTGTGGGTGCCTCGGATGCTCTATCTCTTCGGCGAGCAGAATAAGGGCCTGCCGCAACAGTGGTTCACCGCCACGGTGCTGATCCGTGACGTCGCCGTGGTGGGCTTGATTGTTTTGGTCGTCCGCCAGATCTATCGTCCCGCAGAGGATCTGGTGCGCAGAGGTGGCGGTATCGACGACCCTTCCGGCGGGGTGTTCGATGGTGCCGCCGACGCGTTTCCGGTGCGGTGGCCGCGGTGGCTGCGGCCGGCTCAAGAACGGCAGGAGGGTTTGGATGCAGGTAGCAATCGCACTGTTTCCGCGGATGACCGCGCTGGATGCAGTGGGCCCCTATGAGGTCTTGCAGCGGGTGCCGTCCATCGACGTCACATTCGTCGGGCGCCGCCGCGGTGAGATCCGGACCGACAACGGCATGCTCGGACTGACCTGCGACGCCACCTTCGAGCAGATCACCGACCCCGACGTACTGCTGGTCCCGGGCGGAGTGGGCACCCGCGAGTTGATGACCGACGAGCCGGTCCTCGATTGGATCCGCTCGGTGCATCGCAACACCACGTTCACCACGTCGGTGTGCACCGGCAGTCTGGTGCTGGCCGCCGCCGGCCTCCTCGACGGACTGACCGCGACGACGCATTGGGCCGCCGGCGCGCTGCTGGAGCCTTTTGGGGCGCGCTACACGGCCGAGCGCGTCGTCGAACACCTGCCGCAGCGGATCATCACCGCCGCCGGGGTGTCGAGCGGTATCGACATGGGTCTGCGATTGGTCGAACTGCTCGTCGACCGTCAGGCTGCGCAGGCGAGTCAGCTGATGATCGAGTACGACCCGCAACCGCCGTTCGACTCCGGCGCCCTGGCCAAGGCGTCGGAGTCCACTGTGCTGCGGGCTCAGGAGTACTTCACCAAACGCAGCTGATTTCGCTGATCAACCCTGCTGGCTGTACCCTGAAGTGGTTGCCGACGCAGGCGACCCTCCTGCCACGGATTGGCCGTGGCCGCATATGACCGTAGGAGGTGATGAGGTTTCCATGCGTCCTTACGAAATCATGGTCATTCTTGACCCGACACTCGACGAGCGCACCGTGGCCCCGTCGCTGGACACGTTCCTGAACGTGATCCGCAGCGATGGCGGTTCGGTCGACAAGGTCGACATCTGGGGCCGGCGCAGGCTGGCCTACGAGATTGCCAAGCACGCCGAGGGCATTTACGCCATCGTCGACGTCAAGGCGGAGCCGGCCACCGTCTCCGAACTCGACCGCCAGCTGAACCTGAACGAGTCGGTGCTGCGCACCAAGGTGATGCGGACCGATAAGCACTGAGCTTGAGCATCGGTGGAGAACGTCCGCGCGCTGTCGTAGTCCCTACGTAGGCTCCGGACAACGACTCCCCGCCAAACACCCAGGAGGACCTTGTGGCTGGTGACACCCTCATCACCGTCGTCGGAAACCTGACCGCTGATCCCGAGTTGCGGTTCACCCCGTCCGGTGCGGCTGTCGCGAACTTCACCGTGGCATCCACGCCGCGCATCCTCGACCGCCAGAGCGGGGAATGGAAGGACGGCGAAGCCCTGTTCATGCGCTGCAATATCTGGCGCGAGGCGGCCGAGAACGTCGCCGAAAGCCTCTCCCGCGGATCGCGGGTGATCGTGACCGGCCGGCTCAAGCAGCGGTCTTACGAGACCCGTGAGGGCGAGAAGCGCACCGTGGTGGAGGTAGAGGTCGAGGAGATCGGACCCTCGCTGAAGTACGCCACCGCCAAGGTCAACAAAGCCTCCCGTGGCGGCGGTGGTGGCGGCGGCTTCGGCGGCGGCGCACCCGGCGGCGCGGCCACCGGCGCGCAACGCCCGGCGGCTGGCGAACCTGCTGAAGACCCGTGGGGCAGCGCCCCGGCATCGGGTTCCTTCGGCGGCAATGACGACGAACCCCCATTCTGAGACGAAAGAGAATCAACAGATGGCTAAATCAGGACCTACCAAACGGCGTCCGGCCCCGGATAAGCCGATCAAGGCCCGCAAGTGCGTGTTCTGCTCGAAGAAGGGCAAGCTGCAGACCATCGACTACAAGGACACCCACCTGCTTCGCACCTACATCAGCGAACGCGGCAAGATCCGCGCGCGTCGGGTGACCGGCAACTGCGTGCAGCATCAACGCGACATCGCCATCGCTGTCAAGAACGCCCGCGAGGTAGCCCTGCTGCCGTTTACGTCGGCATCGCGCTAAACCGCATCGGTCAAGAACGGAGCACAACAATGAAATTGATCCTGACCGCTGAGGTCGACCACCTTGGCGCCGCCGGTGACACCGTCGAGGTCAAGGACGGGTACGGCCGCAACTTCCTGTTGCCCCGCGGCCTGGCGATCGTGGCAACTCGTGGTGCGCAGAAGCACGCCGACGAGATCCGAAAGTCCCGCGAAGCGAAGACCGTGCGCGACCGTGAGCACGCCGACGAACTCAAGGCCGCGATCGTGGCACTGGACCCGGTATCGCTGGTGGCAAAAGTTGCCGGGGATGCCGGCAAGCTCTTCGGGTCGGTGACCGCCAGCGATGTGGTCGTCGCGATCAAGAAGGCCGGCGGCCCCAGCATCGACAAGCGTTCGGTGCGACTTCCCAAGGCACACATCAAGGAAACCGGCAGTCATGGTGTCGTCATCCACCTGCATCCGGAGGTTGACGTCCACTTCACGCTCGAGGTCGCCGGTCAGAGCTAGTCACCGTTGACGGTGCCGGATCCCCGGCGGTGGCCACCGCGGCCGCCGCCGGGGATTCTGCTTTTCGCCCGGCGAACTACCGGAAGTGTGTTTGCCACAGCTAACGTAACCTGCCGTTTGTCCAAGCATTCGTCGGCGGTCATCCAACACGCCCGGAACGGCAACCTGGACCGACACGCCGCAGCACTTGCCATGCACAGTCCGCGATGCCGGTTAATCTGCGTTTACGTGGTCTGATGGCCGACAAATTCATAACTATCCACAGGTTCTCCCCATACCGCCAACACGGTTGACGGCAGCTATGCACAGACCACTAACAGGTTGACGCACAGGCCGGGTTTGCGCTGGCTCCAGCAACGTCTAGCGTTCCCCTCGGCGCCGCGGGAATCGCGGCGGTCGCAGGAACCTGTCGGTGCCTCGACCTACGGTGAGAGCCGCCGAGTCGAACCGATGTTCGAGTCGGTTCTGGAACGTGATTGAGGAGGTAGAGCAGCCCGATGGCGGTCGTCGACGATCTCGGACAGTCGGCAACTGAGTCGTCTGCACCTGCCGAGGACTATGGCCGCCAGCCTCCCCAGGATCTCGCCGCCGAACAGTCTGTGCTGGGCGGGATGATGCTCAGCAAGGACGCCATCGCCGACGTGCTGGAGAAACTGCGGCCCGGCGACTTCTACCGGCCCGCGCACCAGAACGTCTACGACGCGGTGCTCGATCTCTACGCGCGCGGAGAGCCCGCCGACGCCGTCACAGTCGCGGCCGAACTCGACCGCCGTGGTCTGTTGCGCCGGATGGGCGGAGCGCTCTATCTGCACACCCTGATCCAGACGGTGCCGACCGCCGCCAACGCCGGCTACTACGCGGGCATCGTGGCCGAGAAGGCACTGCTGCGCCGTCTGGTGGAGGCCGGCACCCGGGTGGTGCAGTACGGCTACGCCGGCGCAGAGGGCGCTGACGTCAACGAAATCGTCGACCGCGCCCAGGCCGAGATCTACGACGTCACCGAACGGCGGACCACCGAGGATTTCGTCGTCTTGGAGTCACTGCTGCAACCGACGATGGACGAGATCGATGCCATTGCCTCCCAGGGTGGGATCGCCCGCGGTGTGCCGACAGGCTTCACCGAACTCGATGAGGTGACCAACGGTCTGCACCCGGGTCAGATGATCGTGATCGCGGCGAGGCCCGGTATGGGGAAAGCCCTCAAGCTGGACACGCCCGTGCCAACACCGACCGGGTGGACCACCATGGGCGACGTTTCCGTCGGCGACTATTTGATCGGTGCCGACGGTAAGCCGACCCGCGTCGTCGCGGCCACCGATGTGATGCTGAATCGGCCGTGCTTTGAGGTCGAGTTCTCCGACGGCACCGTGATCGTGGCCGATGCCGAGCATCAGTGGCCCACTCGGCGAGGCATCGTCATTACGGCAATGCTGAAGATTGACACCGACGTCGTCTCGGCGGTCGGTGCGCGTCAACTTGTTGGCGCGAATGGCATCGCGTCACGGGAATTCGGGATCACCGATGTGCGACCGGTTGCCAGCGTGCCCGTGCGCTGCGTCGAAGTCGACAATGAGGACCACCTCTACCTCGCTAGCCGTGCGATGATTCCCACCCATAACTCCACGCTGGGACTGGATTTTTTGCGCTCCTGCTCGATCAAGAACCGCATGGCGAGCGTGGTGTTCTCCCTTGAGATGAGCAAGTCCGAGATCGTGATGCGCCTGCTGTCTGCGGAGGCGAAGATCAAACTCGCCGACATGCGCTCCGGTCGGATGAGCGATGACGATTGGACGCGGCTGGCTCGGCGCATGAGCGAGATCAGCGAGGCACCGCTGTACATCGATGATTCCCCGAACCTGACGATGATGGAGATCCGCGCCAAGGCACGACGCCTGCGGCAGAAGTCCGATCTTCGGTTGATCGTGATCGACTACCTGCAGTTGATGACCTCCGGCAAGAAGGTTGAATCACGCCAGCAGGAAGTCTCGGAATTCTCCCGTCAGCTCAAGCTGCTGGCCAAGGAGCTTGAGGTGCCGGTGGTGGCGATGAGTCAGCTGAATCGCGGGCCCGAACAGCGCACCGACAAAAAGCCGATGCTCGCCGACCTCCGCGAGTCCGGCGCTATCGAACAGGATGCCGACATGGTCATCCTGCTGCACCGCCCCGACGCCTTCGAGCGTGATGATCCGCGCGGCGGAGAAGCAGATCTCATTCTCGCCAAGCACCGCAACGGCCCGACGAAGACAGTGACTGTGGCGCATCAACTGCACCTGTCACGGTTCACGAATATGGCGCGCCCGTAGTCTCCTCTGTAGGTTCTCGATGTTGACTGCACTTTCTCAGTGATGGCTGCACTTCCGCTGCGCTTGTGCAGTGAAACTGAGAATGGGGTGGAGGGGAAGTACAAGAGTAGTTGCAGGCCCCGCTGCTTCCGGAAAGCTTCTTGGGTCGGCTATCCGGCTGTTGATCCCAGCGCCCGTCGTGCGGCATGTGTATAGTGGGGCTATACATGAAGGGTTGCGATGCAAGTCAAGGTCATGGATACCGAAGAGGGCCGCAGGGAAGCGGTTCTCGAAGCCATGGGGTCGTTCGCGTTGGAAGGCATGCAGCCCAGTGCCGACACTGTCGCTTGGGCACGTGACTACATCGCGGGGCGGCTCACCTCCGCTCAGATCTTGGAGCGGTTGAAGCGTAAATACGGCGTTGACTGATTTCGTCGATCCGTACTGCTGGCCGGGGTCGAGCGTCTTACGCAACCTGCTCGGACTCAAGACGCAAGTTGAGCTCACCGAAGCCGAATACGCGTTCACACTGCAGCGCCGCCTCGAACTGCAGGAACATCCGATCGACGGGAACTACGACCTCAAGCACCTGTGCGCGATCCACCGCCACCTTTTCCAAGATATCTTCGAGTGGGCTGGGCAGACCCGCACTGTCGAAATGTCAAAGGAAGCCTCACAGTTCCTGCCGCCCAGCCGATTTCCTCTCGCCGCCGGGCACATCTTCGACACGCTGCGTCGCGGTCCGCTACTGACTGGCCGGCAGATCAGCGATGAGGTGTTCATCAACACGGCCGCCGGACTATTCGATGAGATCAACTACATGCACCCGTTCCGTGAAGGCAACGGACGCACACAACGGGCGTTCCTCGACCAGATCGCTGGCGTCAGCGGCCGGAAACTCACCTGGCGCAATGTCCCGCAGCTAGAGAACAACGCCGCATCCGCGCAGGCCGTGAGGACGGGAAGGCCCACCGCGCTGAGGGCGATGCTGGCGAAAGTCGTCCGACCGCCGATCGACGGTGCAGCGGGTTTCGACCTCGAGGCATATCGCGTCACCCCCTCAACGACCACCCACGAAGAGTCGACCGCGATACTCTGCCGCGGCGGGTGCGGCAAGGCGTTGACCTCACCCCGGTCGATCGCACGCGGCTTCGGGGCCAGTTGTTGGAAAAAGCGCAATGGCTGACCACCAAGAACTGCTTCGCGAAGCGGTGCTCGTGTCACGCGACCTCCGGCGCGCCCAGGACGACGTCAGCAGGCTCTCCGCGGAGAGACGGGATCTCGTGCAGAAACTGCGCGACTGCGGTGTTTCACACGGAGCTATCGCCGCACACCTGGGCGTCACGCGGTCAGCCGTGCAACAACTACTTCGGCGCGAAGGGTCCGCAGCTTGCTCGCTACGAGGTGACCAGCAGGCGTCCGAGGCGGACGAGGGATGACGCCGCCAATGCCATCCCTAGGAAATGCAACGCAAAGTGAGACAAACCGAGATGAAACAAAATGAGACAAGTTCGAAAGGCGCAGCTCGGAAGACCGCAATATGCAGAGGGATTTGAGAACCTACACCTGTTGGAAGTGCGGCCCTGAAGGGTGTTGAGGGCCCTTTCCGCTGATAGTGACCGGTTCTGGCGTCGGCGGCCTTGTCAAAGTAGCTGTCAATCTAGGTCACAGGGCGGTTTCTAAACGGTGTGACGAAATTAAGGGTCTCTGATCTGCTGCAACGACGGTTAGTCCCTGAACGCGTGGGGCTGTTGGTTGCGTTTGCAGTCCGCTGAAGTGCTGCTCTTGTCCCGCACATTTTCGAGAGAGTGGCGTTTCGTCACAGCTTTTTGCGCGGAGATTCTCGCCGGCAAGGGTCGTTTGGCCACGACTTCCACTGCCCTGGTCCGCTTGGCGGCTGGCCATTGGCTCTGAGCGCTCTGGGGGCGGATAGACGGTCGAGAGAAGCGGGGGTGGGCTACCTGGTTGAGCGGGTCGGCATTGGGATGCGAGGCGGAGAGTCTCCAGCGGCGCGGGTTCGCGCCAGTCGAGGAACATCTCGGGCATGGCTGGCGAAGGCGGCCGTATCCGGCGCGGCGTGCTCGTTGAGCCAGTCGGCGAACTCCTCGATCAATTCAGCCGTCACGTTGTCAGTCTCCCGCACCAACACCCGCGACTGGAATCTGCCACACCGCTGCGGTGTTACCACGTCGGTTTTGGCCGGCGTATCGGCGCAGCCAATCGTCTAAGGATAAATCGCCCGACGTGAATTCGTCGCGCCGGTGTCTATCCGGGTCGAGCAGGGTCGGTCGGTAGAACTGCACTTCAGTCCAACCAGGTGAACTTCGCTGACCGCTTCAACGTGGCCGCCAGCCGCTCGTTGACCCGCGCCGGATGGTTCAGTGCTTCGGTGAACATTGCCGCCGTGTCGGGGGACAGGTGAATGGCCTGCCGCTCGGCGAGCACGTTGTCGGCGGCCTGGCTGGCGGCCTGCAGCACGAACGCCGAAACGCTCAGGTGCGCCTCGGCGGCAGCCTCCTCCAGCCGCCGCTTGGAGGTTGCGTCGACGCGCAGCTGCAGGCGATCGTCTTTCATCGAAGTCATGTACTTACAGTGGCAGTACGCACATGTCCAGTCAAGTCATGAGTTCACCGGCGCGGGCGCGTAGGAGGGGCCGATGCGGCCGAAGGTAACCCTCGGGGTTTTCGGGCCCGTCGTTGCGCCGCAGCGTTCACCGGAGCACCCCGGTCGATCGCACGCGGCTTCGGGGCCAGTTGTTGGAAGAAGCGCAACGGACGTACGACCCGGAGACCGACGTCTCGGCCATCGACCTGCAGCTTGAGCCGTCGATGGTATGGTCAAACCATGCTAGCGACCATCGATGCCGGCGGGCGGGTCGTCGTTCCCAAGGAAGTCCGCGAGCGTCTCGGGCTGCGCCCCGGTAGCCGGATCGTGTTGACCGAGGTGGAAGGACACCTCGAGATTTCGCCGGCGACCACACCCGTGCGACTCGTTGAGCGAGGGGGCACGTTGGTAGCCGTTGCGGAGGTGGATCTTCCCGTCCTCACAGCCGAGCAGGTCCGGGATGCGGTTGAAGCCACCCGCCGGTGACGGCGCTCGACACGAGCGTCGTCATCGCAGCCTTTGCCCCCTGGCATGAGGCGCACAAGGTGGCTGGGCGGGCTGTGACACCCGAGGCGGTCATTCCAGCCCATGTGGTGACGGAAACCTACGCAGTGCTCACGCGCATGCCCGAACCGTTCCGGATGGACGCTCAGTTAGTGGCTGACTACCTGGCGCAGCAATGGGGCGGACGCGTTATCGCCCCAGACGCCGGTCTCTATGAAACCTTGACGACAGCTGTCGCGACCGTCGGGGTGACGGGGGGCAGCACGTACGACGCCCTCGTCGGGCTCACCGCCCAGCGCTTCGGTCACCAATTGTTGTCACTCGACCTTCGGGCTGAACGCACCTACCGATCTCTGGGGATCAATTACCGGCGGCTCGCCCGGTAGCTCGGCGCGGCAGGGCAGGTGTGTACCCGAGAATCATGATGGAGGGAACCATGGACGCCGGCGCTTGGGGTTGCTGATCGATCGCATCATGGCCGAGGCGGACGCCCTCATCAGTGAGCGCCTGGCGGGTTTCGCGACAGCGGATGTATCAGCGATCGGAAAGTGGCTGATCTCGTGAACGGCAAAAATGGCTCTTGTTAACGTCTCTTCATGCCCCGGAAACTCAGTGACGAACAAATTGAGGCATATCTTGATAGCCGCCCAGGCTGGGCGATACTGAGCACCATCGACAAGGACGGATTCCCGCATTCGGTACCGCTGGGATACTTCCGCTTTGGCCGCGACATCGTCTTGGGTGTGCGAGACGGGACGCGCAAAGTCGCCAACGTCGAAAGCAATCCGAACGTAAGCATCTTGCTCGAGGACGGCTCCAGCATGGCCGATATCCGGGGCGTGATGGTGCAAGGTCACGCCCGCATCGTTCGCGAAACAAGCGAAGCACTCCAGCTCGCGAGGGAAGGTGCGCGGGCGCGGAACGTCCCCGAACCCGAGTGGCCCACCGAACCCCGACCGGGCGCCGCCTACATCCGCGTGACACCCGTGAGAACCCTGTCGTGGGATTACTCAAATTCGACGCCGGACCAGGCTTAGCTTCAGCGGTAGAGATCGACGCGCTGTTCCGCGGCAGCCAGTACGGCTCTTGGTTTCGCCAGGAAGTCGGACATGCCATACGTTGATGTGGTGAGGCGTGGCTATGCATTTTCCGACCAGCGGTGGCGGCAGGCGCGGGCAGGGACCTCGATCGCCTGCTTGGCGCTGCTGATCATGTCCTGCGGAAGCGCCGGGCCCACGGCTCGAGCAGACGAGACGACCACCGCGCCGGAACCTCCTGGCTCGTCCGCCCCGGCGGTCGGGCCGGCAGCTACCGAGAGCGTTCTCGTCGGCTTTGATGATGCCGCCGTGGTGGCCACCTGGACAACGATCAACGATCCCGTCATGGGCGGTCTGTCGACCTCGACGGTCACCTCCGGCGATGGTGGCCTCGTCTTCTCGGGGACCATCTCGCTGGAAAACAACGGCGGGTTCGCCTCAGCCCGCGGTCCGCAAGACCCCGATCTTGGGCGACGAGCAACCGGCGCGACGTCGCTGCGCCTGCGAGCACAGGGCGACGGGAAGACCTATGTGTTGAAGCTGGACACCGGGTCGAAGGCCGACACCGCTGGGCGGTCCTGGTCCTACATCCAGCGTTTCGCCACCGAGTCCGGCGTCTGGCGGACTTACGAACTGCCCATCGGCGGGTTCGAGCCGGTCGGCATGCGCCTCGATCCCGCACCCGACGCGCCGCAGACCCTGGATCCCTCGACCATCAACCGGGTCTCGGTCTACATCCTCGACAAACAGCAAGGCCCCTTCCAACTCACGGTCAACGCGATCGACGCCACGACCTGAGGAGGAGAGCACATGGCGAATATTCACTTCATCTCCGGGCTCCCGCGTTCCGGTTCCACGCTGCTGGCCGCGCTCCTGCGACAGAACCCGCGCTTTCAGGCGGGCATGTCCGGCCCGCTGGCCGGATTGTTCGGTGCGCTTCTCGGCCAGATGAGTGCCCGCAACGAGTACTCGGTGTTCATCGACGACACCCAGCGCGAGCGGATCGTGCACGGGTTGTTCGACAATTTCTATGCCGACAGTCCCGCTGAGGTCATCTTCGACACCAGTCGCGGATGGTGCGGATGGATGCCGGCGATCGCGCGGCTGTTCCCCGAGGCGAAGGTGATCGCCTGCGTCCGCGAAATGCCCTGGGTACTGGACAGCATCGAGCGGTTGGTGCAACGCAACGTCTTCAGCCCGTCGTCGATCTTCAACTACAGCCCCGGCGGCACCGTCTACACCCGCGCCAACGGCGTGGTGGCCCCCGACGGCATGGTGGGCGGGCCCTACGATGCGCTCAAGCAGGCCTGCTACGGCGCCCAGCGAGACCGGCTGTTGCTCGTGCAGTACGAGACGTTGACCGTCGACCCGGGTGCAACTCTGCGAGCCATCTACGAGTTCATTGGCGAACCGTATTTTGAGCACGACTTCGGCCACGTCGATTACGACGTCACCGAGTTCGACGAACGCGCCGGTACCCCCGGTCTGCACACGGTGCGCGGCACGGTCAAAGCCGAACCCCGCGAAACCCTCCTGCCGCCGGATCTTTTCAAGCGATTCACCAACGACGCGTTCTGGCGTGACCCCGCGCGTATCCCCGCCGGGTTGCGGATCGTCTGACTGGCCAAGCGGGGGGAGGCAAGGATCCCCGGGACCGTGGGCCTTTCTGAGGCCTAAGCGGGGCGGGCGGGTTAGGCTCTGAGGAGGTCATTCCTACGGTTGAGGGGATCTCGATGAGCCTGACGACAGATGTGCCGGTGACGATTCCCGCCCACGACCCGGCGGGTTGGCGACAAGTGCCCGTTTCCTACACCCCGGTCGACCCCGCGCGAGTCTCAGCCCTGATGGCCAAGGAGTGGGAACGGTACGCCAAGACCACCCCCGGTTCGGCTGACCACGCCGCGCGGTCGACAAAGACGCTGCCACTCGGTGTCACGAGCAGTTTCCAGTACTGGGATCCGTATCCGATGGCCGTGAAGTCCGCGCGCGGCGCCTACGTGACGGACTGCGACGACCGCCAGGTGCTGGACCTGTCGATGGGTTTCGGCGCGATGCTCGTCGGCCACCTCAACCCCGCAGTGGTCGCCAAGGTCAAAGAGTTCCTTGACGACATCGGCACGCTGTTCGTGACGCCGTCGCCGATCTCGACCGAGATTGCCGAACGGTTCAAAGAACGCTTCGGCCTGGACATGTTGCGGTTCACCAACTCCGGCACCGAGTCCACCGGGTACGCGGTGCGTGCGGCGCGCGCGTACACCGGCCGCAAAGCGATCGTCAAGATCGAGGGTGGCTACCACGGCGGCTACGACGGGCTGTCGGTGTCGGTCAAGCCGGCCATCAACGAGATTGGCCCCGCGGATAACCCGATCCCGCAGGTGCCCTTCGACGTCGAGCCGGGCGTCGTGCACGTGGTGGCCTATAACGACATCGGCCAGATGCAGCGGGTGCTGTCCGCACACGGCAAGGACGTTGCCTGCGTGGTCATGGAGCCGGTCATCGAGAATCTCGGCATCGTGCTGCCCGATGCCGGCTATCTTGCCGACGTTCGCGCGCTGTGCGACGCCCACAACGTGCTGCTGATCTTCGACGAGGTCAAGACCGGCCTGACCGCGGGTGCCCATGGTGCCGCCGCGCGACTGGGCGTCAAACCCGACCTGATCACGTTGGCCAAGTCCATCGGCGGAGGACTGCCGCTCGCCGCCTTCGGTGGTACCGCGGAAGTCATGCAGGTCGTCGTCGACAACCGGATGGCGCACTTCGGTACCTACAACGGCAACCCGCTGTGCATGGCTGCCGCCCTGGCCGTCAATGAGGTCGCCACCGCACAGGCGCTGGCCGCGGCCGAACAGGTCAACGACAACGCCATGGAAGCCATGGACACCATCATCCGCGAATACGAACTGCCGGCGCATACCGTCGGATTCGGGGTCAAAGGTGCGGTGACCTGGTCACCCACGCCGATCCGCAACTACCGCGACTACAAACTGAGCACGGACTTCCATGTCGCCGAGTTGGGCTGGCTGTGGGGTATCAACCGCGGCATCCTGACGCCCCCGGGAATGGACGATCAGTGGCTGGTGTCGCTGGCCCACACCGACGCCGACATGGGCAAGTGGGTTGACGCCTTCGGCGAACTGGCGAAGGCGCTACGCGCTTAGGCTCACGGATGCAGGTTCCACTGGCCGCAATCGCCGGCCAGGACGTCGTTCACGTCGACTTCTATCCCGCCGACCAGCGGGCCGGGATTCGACGCGGTGCTCACGATGCGCTGGTAGAGAACCGCCGCGGGATGCACCCGATTGCCCGACCAAGCCCGGGTCTGCCACGCCCACCGGCGTCCGGGCGTGCCCGAATTGCCGATCACGCCATCGGCGGCGGCCCATTGGCACACATCGATTCCGCCGTAGACGCCGGTGCGTTGCACGCCAAGTACTGAGTTGATGCCGCGAAACCACGGCAGCGCGAGGGTATTCCAGGTTTCGCGGCTGATGTCGTCGTCGACGGAGAAGAAGATCGGTGCACTCTGGCCACCCCCGGCGGCGGTATGCAATTGCCAGCCGGCTTTAGCGTCGGCGACGCCGCCGGCGTATCCGCGGGTGAAGTCCGAGGGCGCTGTCCCACCCGGCTTGCCGTACTGATAGTTGCTGACGATGACAAGGCCTGCGGCGGTCAGCGATTCGGCGTACGGCCGGGTGATTGGTTTAGCCCCGAAGTTGGATCCGGGACGCGACAGCGAGACGTAGTTGATGACCCCGGCGTAACCGGCCGCGCGGATGTCTGCGGCGGGTATCTGGCGCATGGCGTAGTCGATCAGCATGGGAGCGGCCGCCGCCGCCTCCGGAACGCCGATGTGTGCTGCTGCAGTGCCCAGTCCGGCCACTGCCGATACGGCGGTGGCGTAGCGGATGGCGTCCCGCCGGGAAACCGGGCGTGGTCTCGGCACAGGGCTAGTCCCCGACGTGTCCCGCACCGGCTGATGTTAACAATGGGACTGCTGTTAACGGGGTAGCCCGCGCTGGCCACGTCCGAACGTCTCCGTTCCGTAGGATTGGCCCGTTGGTGTCCATCAGTGAGGAGTTTCGCGTGACTCAGCCTCACCAGGAGCCCGCCCTCGATGCCGACGTGCTCATCGCGGGTGCGGGGCTCTCGGGGCTCTCGCTCGCGGTGGCTCTGCTGGACGCAGGCCTGCCGGACACCGCGAGGATCCTGCTCATCGATCCCCGCGAGACGCTGAGCGGAGCAGACCGTACGTGGTGTTTCTACGACCTCGTGCCGCACGCGTTCGAGGCCGCGGTAACCCACCGTTGGAGTCGATGGCGTGTCCGCAACGGGACTGCCGAGGTGTTGCGCTCCGCGTCGCCGATCACCTACTGCAGAATTCCCGGCGAGCGTTTTTACGAGCTCGCTCTCGAACGACTCGCCGTCCAGCGCGTGGAGTTCGCTCTCGGTGTGACGGTTGAGCACCTCGATGATCGCGGCTCCTACGTCGAGGCCCACACCAGCGCGGGCGTGCTGCGCGCGCGCCTCGCGATGGACTCGCGGCCGCCGTTGTTGACGCGCGCTCCCGCTGACGACGCAGACGTCAACCTGTTGCAGCACTTCCGCGGCCGCGTCGTCCGTAGTGCGGAGCCGGTATTCGACGTCGATACGGCAACGCTCATGGACTTCGATGTCTCACAGGCCCACGGGATCCACTTCGTGTACGTACTGCCCTTCGATGCGCACACAGCGCTGGTCGAGAGCACGTTTTTCACCGAGCATCCACTGCCGGAGGACGTCTATGAGGAAGCGATCGAGGCCTGGCTCGCGCGCAGCCACCCCGGCGTCGCGTTCCAGACGATCTCGCACGAAAGTGGCATGATCCCGATGACGACGGAGCCCTTCGACGCATGGCCGAGCCCACGAATCGTGCGCATCGGCACCGCGGGAGGCCACGTCAAACCGTCGAGCGGGTATGCCTTTCTCGCCGTGCAGCGCTTCGTCCGCGACTTCGCGCCGCGCGTGGTTGCCGCGTTGCGCACCGGGGGAGTCGCCGAGCCGCCCGCCGTGCGGAATCCGCGCACCGTCGCACTCGACGCCATCTTCCTGTCGTACCTGCGCAGCCGCCCGGAGCGCGGACCGGAGACGTTCTACCGGCTGTTCGAGCGGGTGCCTCCGGCGGTGCTTGCTCGCTTCCTCTCCGATACCGGCACGCTCGCTGACGACCTCACGGTCATGCGCACGAGTGACTCGCCACGACTCGCCCTGGAAGCCATTCGCGCGACGCCCCTGCTCCTTCGTTCAAGACGGTAAACCCGGTGTTCTTCGGCAACGCAACTCCACTCAGCGGCGGCAGCTGATGAGTCCCTTCGCCGCCGAATACCTCAACACCGTCAGTTCGCTGCTGCGGCGCGTGCACGACGAGCAACTGCCCACGCTCAACGCCGCCGCCGCGCGGATTGCCGATTGCATCATCAGCGGCGGCCTCTGGCATGTGTTCGGCACCGGGCACTCGCAACTGTTGGCGGCCGAACTGTTCTACCGGGCCGGCGGACTCGTGCCGGTGAATGCCATCTTGGATCTGCCGCTCTCGGTGATGGTGAACGCACGGCGCTCCACCTGGCTGGAACGGGTTCCCGGCTATGGCGACCAGGTGCTGGCGGACGAACCAGTGCAGGCCGGTGATGTCGTCCTGGTGATCTCCAATTCCGGCCGCAATGCCGTCCCGATCGACGTCGCCCTCGCCGCCAAGGCGCGCGGCGCTACGGTGCTGGCGCTGACCTCGGTGCAGTTCTCCCGCAGCGTCAGTTCGCGGCACTCCAGCGGGAAAAAGCTGCTCGATTGCGCCGACGTGGTCTTCGACAACTACGGCGCCGACGGCGACGCCGCGGTGCAGATTCCCGGCTGTCCCACCGCGGTGTCGGCCACGTCCACCGTGGTGGGCGGTGCGTTGCTGCAGGCCCTGGCGGCGGCCACGGTGGCTGAATTGCAGCGTCGGGGCCACTCCGCGCCGGTGTGGCACAGCGCCAATGGCGAGGCAGACGAGCGCGGCAACGCCGCACACATCGCCCGGTATCGGGGCCGGATCAAGCGGCTGTAAAAATTGCCCCGATTTCCGAGTTTACGGATTTGACCTGGCCTAATACCGGGCGATCAGCCGCTTGGCCCGGTTCGCCGGTTAGACAAAGCCGTTGCCATTTCGTAGCCTGATCGAGACCTCTTCCGAGATGGTCTTAGGCACTGGGGACAGGCAGTTCGACGCGGACGACGTCGACGGCAGTCAAAGGATGCGAAGTCTTGAAGTTTTTTCCTACCGTGACCAAATCCGCCGTGATCAAGCAGGTGGCGGGCGTAATCGTCGGAGTCGTGACCCTCAGCGCGGGATGGGGAGGTGCCGCGTTCGCCGAATCCGGGCAGGACGCCATGGCGAGGTTCACAGAACTCTCCCAGCAAGCTGAACGGCTGGCCGAGACGATGAACTCAGCCCAGCAGGACCTCGACCGGAAGATGCAACTTCTCAGCGAGGCCGAGCAGCGCCAAGTCGACGATCTGGCCCGACTGGACGCGGCCAGGGCGCAGTTGGCCGGGTACCAGGGCAACGCCGATCGAATCGCCGCCGCCGCCTACATGGGCGGACGTGCCGATGAAGTGAACGCGATCCTGACCGCCGCGTCGCCGCAGA
>Ga0247836_1002139_pt1 | contig 29580 bp, 29 predicted proteins | sample LaCruzMarch2015__4_FD_187116 | JGI IMG/M metagenome (GOLD analysis project Ga0247836, IMG submission 187116) | Freshwater microbial communities from meromictic Lake La Cruz, Castile-La Mancha, Spain - LaCruzMarch2015_14m | ecosystem: Environmental > Aquatic > Freshwater > Lake | place: Spain... | reverse complement strand
ACGGGTGAACAGTAACCGCTCAAGCCCTCAACTCACAGCCTCCAACTCGAAAAGGCTTTCAAGACTGCAAGGTAGAAACCTCGGTATAAAACATGGCGCGCCTCGACGGAGTTACTTCGAACCTTTTGCTGGTCGAGCTAGAGGCGTTAGAAACCCAATTAAGTGATGTTTATCAGTTATTTGAGTCGACGCCGGAGCCGTAGTCCAGAGCATGGCCGGGAATATCGTGGGGGAAACACGCGGCGCGTTTTGAGTCTGTTCCCCTGGGAGATTCGGCGTTTCACCCAGAGCGCAGGGCACCGTCTGGCATCCTCGATACGACCATGCCAGAGAACCGCCAGAAAAATGTCAGAGCGCCCCGCCTTCTGCTCTCGGTACCGCTAACGCCCGCTCAGAAGGACGAGTTGCTGAGTCGTGCCGGGGTGAAACCGGTTAGTGCCTACGCTCGCGAACTTCTGTTTCCCGCTAATGACAACAAGCCTAAACGCGGTGTCCGCAGACTCAAGAAGCGCGAGGAATTTGCAGCCTCAGTTCTTGCACAGCTCGGCAAGGGCGAGGCAGCAGCCAGCCTAAGGGAAATCTCGCGCGGCGTGCGACTAGGCGTAATCATCGTCACGCCCGAGACCGATACCGCTTTGCGCGAAGCCGCCGAAAGCATCACCGCAGCTGCGCAGGCAGCACTTCGCGCCTTAGGCGTGAAGCATCGGTGAGCGACGATGATCCTCAAGGCTTCTCAACGCGGTGGCGGTAAACAGCTTGCCCTGCACCTCCTCAAAACCGAGGAGAACGAACATGTCGAGGTTCATGACCTCCGAGGTTTTGTCTCTAATGACTTAGTAGGAGCCCTCCAAGAGGCATACGCCATCAGTAAAGCCACCAAGTGCAAACAGTTTCTATTCTCCGTTTCGCTGAACCCGCCGCCACGAGAGCGAGTCGACATCAGCACGTTCGAAGACGCGATAACCCGTATTGAGGAAAAAAACGGCCTCACAGGCCAGCCACGCGCCATCGTCTTTCACGAGAAAGAGGGGCGACGGCATGCCCATGCTGTCTGGAGCCGGATCGATGCCGAGACCATGACGGCTCGGCACCTGCCCTTCTTCAAAAACAAGCTCCGCGATCTCAGCCGCGATCTTTACATCGAACATGACTGGAAGATGCCGCGCGGACTGATGAACAGCCGCGAGGCTGACCCGCGCAACTTCACCCTCGCCGAATGGCACCAGGCCAAGCGGGCTGGCCGGGATGCCCGTGACCTCAAATCCATCATGCAAGAATGCTGGGCTGTTTCCGACACGTCCGCCTCCTTCACCCAAGCGCTCAAGGCGCGTGGCTTTACGTTGGCACGCGGCGATCGGCGCGGGCATGTTGCCATTTCACCGGAAGGCGAGGTGTTTTCGGTTGCCCGCGCCGTTGGCAAAAAGACCAAGGACATTGCGGAGCGCCTGGGCGGCCTCGACCAATTGCCGGGGGTAGCCCAGGCGCGCGAGCAGCTTGCAAAAGATCTATCCCAGACATGGCAACGGCTCCGAAAAGAGGCCGAGCTTCAAAAGCAACGTGATCTGGCTCCGCTGGAAATGAAGCGCAAAGAGATGGCGCTGGCTCACACCCAAGAGCGGATGCGTCTTGATACGGGCCAACAGCAACGTTGGCAGGAGGAAACCAAGGCCCGCGCAGCACTCATGTCGTCAGGCGTTCGCGGTCTATGGAATCGTTTGACCGGGCAGCAAGCGCTGATCCAGAAGCAGAACGAGCGCGAGGCGTATTTTGCTCACGAACGCGATCGCGCCCAACGGCAAGCGCTGATTAATGCGCAACTATCCGATCGCGAGAAGCTGCAGGATCAGATCAAGACCGCGCGTGACCGCCATGCGGCGTTACTGCGTGAGTTGCGAACCGATCAGGCGCAGATCAAACAAACCCTGTCAACGTCTCCGGTCATGAGAGAATTCGGGGTCCAGGCCAACGCTCAAGCCAAAGTTGCGCCCAACAGCGCGGAAAAGGCACGTCCTGATCCGGCGCCAACGATGCAAAAGCGATTGGATCGCCTGCGCGAGCCAAAGCCTACCGAACGCCCGGTCTCACGCGGGCCTGGGAAAGCCCCAGACCGGGAACGCTAGGCCTCACTGGGATCATTCTCGATCTCACGAAGCAAATCGGGCCATTCATCTTGGAATAGCCCAAGCACCTGAATAATTGAAGAATCGTCCGAGCGTTCGATGCGCTCCATGAAGTCTTCCATTATGTCGAAAACTTTATCAAATTTTTCGGTGCCGGCGTATCTATCGATCGAAGGCCTCAATAGTTCAGCGGCCGCTTTTACGCGCACAACATTCGTATGATTCCCTTTGAGCCCATATTCTCCCAAAAGTTTCAACCAACGCGCTTTGTGTACCAATCGAGAAGATGACCCTTTGCCGGGATTTATTTTGATTCTCGGTAGCGTTTGCGGCTCCTCCGACCTTGCGTCGATCGGAGGTCCAGCCTCGAATTTTGAGAATGGTCGTCGACCGTAACGTCGCCACTGAGCATCGATTTTTGAGATCTTGGATAGAACACTAACCGGCTGCTTGTTGATGATTTTGCCAAGCGCCTCAGCAACAGCGATTACATCTCCACTTCCAGGCGAAGCATCCCAGTTAATGAGACTCAGTATGTGATCTCGATCAAATGACTTAGGCAATACCGCCGGTTCGATCCAACAGGGAAGGTAAACATTCCGGTCACGTGCGAGGGCAGCTTCTTTTTGAACCCATTTACTACTGACGGCTTTAGTGCACCACAAAACAAGAATGGCGCTCGCTTTTTGTAGTTCGGCTATAAGGCGAGGTTCGTATTCGTGGCCGGGCAAAAGTTCGTGATCGTACCAAACCTCAAAGCCATACGCGTCGAGTACTTCGGCGAGATGCGCCGCAGCAGGCTTGCGCTCACTTTTGTAAGAAATGAAAACATCCGCCACGACGGTCCTCTAACCAGTTATGCATTCGCTTTTAAGGCGATGCCTGAATAGGCATCGCCAACCTGACTGATGTTAACCTCAGCCGCCAGTTGACGAAAGACCTCCAAGAACTCCTCCCTTACCAAGGGATCGAACCTGCACGACTCGCACCATGCCTGATATCCAATGTAAAGTTGTTCTCCGCGTAAGCTACCCTTCCGGGACGGTAACAGCGCTTGGAGGCAAAAATCCTCCACGGCTCCCTGCGGGCGCAACCTTATCAATGGCGGTGCGATCACTCCCGGCAAATCCTCTTGAGCGCGCTCAACCCGCCGCGACACCACGGCCGCGTGCCCGGTTGCCAGATAGAGCCCGAGCGAGGAACCAAACTCCACCACCAGCGCAACCACCACAATCAACGCGAGGCGCACATTATCCTCGGGCATGGTTGAGAGCTTAGCGAGAACGGACGCCTGCGGATCGCGGCCCTGCCCAGCCCCTTGGGCCTTCAAGCGGTCGAGTTCGCCCTGTTGTTCCTGAATGAGTTGACCCAATCGCTGTGCCTCCATCGCTGCAGCTTGCTCCGCGCGCAGGCGATAGTAAGCAGTGCAGAATTCACGGCTGGCAGTCTCCGTAGCCTCTGTGCAAGCCTTGCTACGGGACCACAGACGGTCCTGCTCAGCCGCTCGCAGTTCCTCCGCGCTCACGCCTTGCGGACGATGCGCAGGAAGACCAGCCACTGCGCCCCGCAGCCGGTCAATATCCGTCCGCATACCAGCGTATTTGGAATCAAGAGCCGCCCGGTCTTCTATAAGCGCACCTCGATTATCGGCCGCGAACCCGATAGCACTCAGCAACGAAAACCCAGCGAACAAGACGAACGTCATACTGCCTGCGACTGCACCCACATACCGGCCAGAAGCCCACGCCCATGCGATGAAGAACGGCAGCAAAGCCTTCAAGACATCCGCAGCTGCGGAAGCCGCACCCAGCATCTCCCCTTCGAACGGCGTTTTCCCGAGCGAAGCCAGAAACACGTAGTTCATGGCAGCCGAGACCCCCGCCATGACGAGGGCGGCTGTGATACCGAGAGTGGATAAAAGCGATTTCATGGGCCGACCGGGCTCGCCTAGAGAACAGATTGCGAAGTGTTTCCGCAGTGAACCCGAAATCGCCAAGCAAGGTGGGAAGGTCTCGCCGACCCAATGGCGCTCGATCGCTTAAGTTCTGATGTTCTACTTTTGTTCTTGACTCTGTCGCTCGTTTGCGGTCACGCTCTGAAGCATGATCTCAGACACGCGCAGCACCACTGGCTTTGCTCCTATCCCCGATTTGCGCTGGCTGTTTTTCGATCTCAACAGCTACTTCGCCAGCGTTGAGCAGCAAGAAAATCCGGCCTTGCGCGGTAAGCCTGTGGCGGTCGTTCCAGCCATGACCGACGCCACGTCGGCGATTGCGGCCAGCTACGAGGCCAAAGCCTTCGGCATCAAAACCGGCACCAAAATCTATGAGGCGAAAAAGCTCTGCCCGGACTTGGTGTGCGTCCTGGCCCGGCACGACCTTTATGTGGAGTATCATCGTCGCATTTTCGGCGAACTAGAGAACCATCTCCATGTGACCAAGATTTGTTCCGTGGATGAGGCCGCCTGCCTCCTTCTGGGGAACGAACGAATCCCAGCCGAGGCGACAGCCCTGGTCCAGCGCATCAAGCAGGGACTGATGCAAAATATCGGCCCCGCAATCACCTGTTCGGTCGGTATCGCGCCCAATGCGTTTCTGGCGAAAGTGGCGTCTGATCTTCAAAAGCCAAACGGGCTCGTCATCTTGGAGCCGGGGCAATTTCACGAACGGCTCTTCGCGCTTAAACTGACTGATCTGCCCGGCATCAATGTCCGCATGGAACAGCGGTTGCGGGCAGGTGGCGTGACCACGGTCGAAGGCCTTTGGAATCTTGCTCCCAAACATGCGCGTACCCTTTGGGGTGGCGTGGGCGGCGAGCGCTTTTGGTACAAGCTGCGCGGCTATGACGTGCCGGATCAGCCAACCCAGAAACGAATGGTGGGCCATAGCCGGGTTCTCGACCCGGCCCATCGCAGTCCAGGCAAGGCATTTGATATCACCAGCCAGTTGACCATAAAGGCCGCCGTCAGGCTGCGCCGCACCGGGCTCTATGCCCGGCGACTGAGTTTGTATTGTAAGACGACCTCACAAGCACGGTGGGGAGACGAGCGCGTGTTTTCGCCGACGCAAGACAACTTCGTTTTTCTGAAATACTTGGAAGAGATGTGGGGTGACATGCTGACCCGGCTACGGGCAGCGCCGCTGCAAAAAGTGTCCATCACCCTGCACGATCTCTTCGCCCGCCAGGACATTACCCTCGACTTGTTTGAGACGGCCGAGCCCCGACGAGAAAACAATATCAAACTGTCTCAAAGCATGGACGCTCTAAACAAGCGGTTCGGTCAGGGGACGATTGCCGTCGGCGCAAACCTCAAAACAAGCGCCGGACATGTCGGCACCAAAATCGCCTTCACCCGCGTTCCCGATCAAGAAGAGTTTTAGTTTTGGAGCGGGCCCCCACCCGCAGATCAGGACGCGTGGCGCGCCCTTTCATAGGCATCAAGCGCTGCACTCAAGAGCCGCGCTTGGCTGAGACCATCACGTTTGGCCAGGGCCTCCAAGCGTTTGGCATCGTGTTGCAGGATGGAGAGGTTCTTCTGAACGCGCGGGCCGCCATCTAAACCCGCGTCAGCCCTTGCAGCCTGGACCGGTGCTGGCGTCTCCTCCAGTCTCAGATGCTTCCTGATCTGGTCTAGTTTTGTGAACATCGTTATGGCGGGTTCTCGGAAGGAGAAAGAAAGCCGGGGCGGCGTCACCGCTCCCGGTCGAAATCTTGTTTGGCGCGGCCCCGCAGAAGGGCTTTGCCGTGGCTTTTCTGAAAGTTTTCGCGGGCTAGTTTGAGCCGTTCATCGATATGTTTGATCCGGCGATCGGCTTCTTGCGCGAGGTGGCGTTGGATGTGGGCCGTGTCCCAGCCCGGCGGGGTGAGATGCAGCTCGGCCTTGGGAACCGGCCGAGCTGCGAGTTGTTGTTCGCGTTCTACCTTGCTGACGACGCCGCCAGTGGATCGTTCGAACTCTTTAGAATTGCTCACCGCTCATAACGGGGACCGGTATCGCGCACAGGACGATCCTCCCTGTTCGAGCTACGCTTGTCATCGCGCGCCTCAGAGCGCGGTGCTTCACGACGGTCGTTGTTGTTACGCTCGCCATCTCGCGCAGTGTCCTTCGCGTCTTGAAGACGCTCCTGGACCGAGCGGATGGTGATGCGACCATCGACCGGCAACGAGTCGAGCTGAACATTGAAGCCCTCCCCGTCTTTGTGGGCCCAGGCCGCCCCGATGCGGTTGAAGAAGGCCTTTTGGCCCTCCTGAGCCTCCCGTACTTGATACGCGATGTGGGACGGGGCTTTGGATTGGTTTGGATTTTCATTACTCATATCTGAACTCCTTTTGTCAGGTTGGTTTGTACCCCTCCACATATGCCCAAGTGCCGCTCGCGAATTGGGGGAATGATTCAAATTTCCGGGGCACGCCCTCAGAAATGATGCGGGCGGTCCTTGCACCCCACCCGGTCACAATCCGAACCGTGTGATTGGGCGGGTGATAAGGATTGGGCAGATAGAGCCCGGCCATCTCAGGCCGCGTAAAGTACGGATATTTATGCGCGTGAACCGGGGGCAGGTTCTTGCCCGCAATAAAGATAATCTGCCGGTCTTCGGGCATCGCCAGAATCTCATCCTCCGTCATGAGTTTGCGGGCCTGTTTGGTGCGCAGCTTTTCGCCTCTCGCGAAGTGAGCGGCATCGAAGGCCGCACTGAAGGGGTCGTCTCCCAGCATGAAGCGCTGCATTGCCTGAACCTTCTGACGCCGCGCGGCTTCTTGTTGGCGCGTGTCATCAAACTCCAGGGTCTCGGCTCCCAGCATGTTGGAAACCGCTTGCGCTGTCTGATAATCGCGCACGCCGAAGAACTGACGCATCTGCGCCGAGCCCATAAAGCCCGAGAGGCCAGCAGGCCCAAAGTTGCGGCTAATCTGCCCGGCATCCTGGAAGATCGCCCAAGACCGGATGCCGGCACCCCGCCCATAGGTGAAGGATTGCAACAGGGCATCGAAGCCACCCAACTGCCCGGCCTCATCCACCAGCATCATCACGCGCGCAGCGGATGGCGCGCGTCCCTTTTGAATCATCGTGACCGCAAAGAATAGGCGCAGCACGGGTGCAAAGATCTTCAGGTATTCGGCCGGTACGATCAGAAAGATCTTGTGCACGCGAGAAGCATCCGTGAGCGCCGACAGCGAGAAATCTGACTGCGCCAGAGAGTTTTGCAGGCTGGGGTCATCCAGAAACGAGAGACCCGCATAGACCTCTCCCATGATCGAGCCGAATTCGCGGGGACTGTCCTGCTGCTTGGTCAGCATTTCAGCGGCTGTGCGTTGTACATCCTCGAAGGGCGAGGCCAGCATACTCTCAACAAAATCCGGCCAGGCCGGGCGACCGGATTCCACCATGTTCACAATAGTCATGAGACCCGGCAGGCTGGTCTGGCCTTTTAGGCTCGCATCATGCTTCAGGAAGGCCTCGACCACGCCCGCCGCCCGCTGCTCGAAATACTTCCCCTCGGCCTGACTGGTCACGGCAATCAGCGCCCGCGCTACCAGCTTGCAATCGGCATGAAAAGTCGCGCTGTGGGGGTCAAGCAAATCCAACGGATTGCACCCATGCGCAGGCAGGCCATGCAGCCCAAACGGGTTCCAGGTATATGCGTAAGTACCTTGCACGGCATGCGCCGCCGCCGAGATGGCCGCTAGTTCACCACGAGGGTCGAGCGCGATCAAACGCTGGCCCGGCGTGTTGCAGACAACATAGCCCAGCAAATCCCGCAGCTTGCCCGATCCCGCCCCGCCGATGGTCAGCATCGGTGCGTCACTGTCCAGATAAAGCGGCCGATCACCGCAATACCCAATCTGGGGACCAGCCTTGCGGAACAACCCCGCAGCCTCGATCTGATGGTCTTGCGCCCAAGACGCACTGCCAAACCGGTATTGCTCATTATGCGAGGAGGAGGACATTTGTTTGGTCTCTCAGGAGAAACAAAAAAGGGAGCCGCAATGATGCGGCTCCCTCGCGGTTAGTTTGGGTGGATTTACTCCAACTCGAAGCCACCGACCTCGATCTTCTTCACCAGCTTGAACTTGATGTTGGAGGAAGTGTAGGCGCTCAGGATGAACACGACCAAGGCCAGGAACCAGTTTCCGCCGACGAGGAACGAGACGAGCGCCACGAGACCGGCGATGACGGCAATGATTGCGAAGAGGTCATGCAAGGCCTTGCGCCAGCCGATGATGATAGTTTCAGGGGTACGAGACATAAGCGTTGTCCTTTCTCTCAGACGTAGCGAACAGCGAAGGCGAGACCGGCGGCCACAATGGCCGTGGCGAGCGTTGCGCGGGCCAGGAAGAAAATGACGAGCCCCACGATCACGAAGTGGGCGAAGGCCGTCAGATCCTCAAATCCCGCGCCGTAACGGGTGGTGGTGAAGCGCACGACCCAGTTCACGGTGCGGGCGTATGCTTCAGGCGTCAGCAGGAAGGCCGTTGCAAACGCCAGGATATTCGCGAGCCACTCGACCGAGCTCATGAATACTTGCTGGCGCTTCTCCCGCTGATCCTGCGGGTTGAAGTTCATGAATGTTCCATCCTTTCTCTCCAACGCGCCGGTCCGCTACACCATGCAGCGAACCGTCGATGAGGGATGGATTAGCCCGACAGCAATCCCGATCCGGGTGCTTTGGGAGAAAGCTATTTTGCGATGCAGGCCGCGCGATCCGGATAGGCGATGCGAAACGCCAGATCGATCAGCCGCAACCGATGCAAAACCCGAAACTGCGGGCTCTGGCGAATCTCGCGCTCGCCGAACAACATGAAATCCGACAGCCAGCGAAACGACCCGTCATCGTTGAACGCCTTATCAATCCCCTCATCAGGGATCAAAAATGTCTTGCCGCCGGACCAGATGATCTTGCCCTTAAAGCCAAAGATCACATCGGCCATCCAATTGGGTATTTCCCGCCGCGACAGGCCAAGCGCGCGGGTGGCGACGCCCAGGCGCTGAACATGCGAGCGGCGCAGAAGCTCATCATCCCGCGCGACAACCACGACACGTTTATTGTCATTGACGGGTTTAGATTGACAGGGTTTGCAGACATCGCGTCCGCAGCGTTGGCAGGTCGTCATTTACTCAAGTCTCCTTTTCTTTTTGTTGTTGGCGGCTCCCGCTTTTTTAAGAGCCGCGCCGTTTGTCCCGCTCTAAATCCCCTTTTCGAAAATGGGAATTATCGTTGCGTTATGTCAAAATAGAATAGGGGAGACCTGCCCTTTCGCGCAAAAACGAAGGGAAGCACAGCCGGTTTTAATCGGGCGCAAACGCCCGGTGAGCGCGGTGATTGGGGACGGTCAAAAAACAAAAAAGAGCGCGTAAAGAAGCGCTCAAAAACCGATATTCTGAAGGAGCAAAGCTATCCGAGCACAAGTTCCTGCGGATTCTGCGCGGCTTCACCGAGGGGATGACGATCCAGGAGTTAGCAAAGACCACGCATGTGTCGGGCAAGACTATCCGCGCCACCTATCGCGCACTGCGCGAACAATTAGCGGAGGCGGCGTACGCGCATCCCGAACGTTTCGGCGGAGCGGCCAACCTTCTCCTGCATGAGCGCGCGAACCATCTCATTCATGCCGTGCAACGGAGCCCGGCCTTCCGCCGGTACCGAAGACACCACGCGCCGCGCCTAAGTTGCCCCGACGAGGAACAGGCGCTGGCGACAGAAAAGCTGGTGCGCCTCGTCTACACGCTCGACTTGCGGGGGCTTGATATCGACGAAACTGTGATCGAAGCCTTGGCGAAAGGGATCACCCAGCTGCGCCCGCGCGATCCGCTTCAGAAACTGGCCGAGTTCATCCCCGCCGCAAAACCGCACGCGCATCCGACCATGAGACTATTTGAGGACTACCGACGCTATCTGCTAAAGAACCCGCTGGGCCGCTCGACCACCAATGAGATCAATCGATGCAAAGGGGGCATAATATTTATTGTGCCCCCGGACGCTGTTAATATGGCTAGTTATTGCAGGAGCAGGCGAGCCTTAGTATAGGCTGGGTTGTATTACTTCCCGCGCAGGTTGCAGCTCTGCTTGTAATTCTGAACCGTCCACCTCCAGTTGAGTATGCAAAACAGGCGATTGGCCTTGATGAAGACGCATCGAGTACGGCCTGACCAGGAGTCAGTGCACCTAAAGACTCTAGTAAGTTGTAACAATTAGCATTACTTCCTAATTGACCGGCATAATTTTGCAAACCGTTTACATTGCAACCGCCCCTCGAGGCACAAAACGTATTGCAACTCACGCTACTGGTGGTCAGATACCAACAATATCCACCCGCCGAATGACCACCACACGCTGAATTCGTGCAGGTCGCGCCAGGCTGAATCGTGGGTGTTCCATCATTACAAGCCCATGTTGCAGCTCCTGTTGTTGGAGCCGTTGAATCCGTAGATCCGCCACTAGCTCCGTGATTAATGTTGACTGCACTTGGGGCTTGGCAGGTATTGCTGGTTACAGTCCAGTTGGTTCCGGCCGCGACCGTACAGTTGTTGGCAGGGCGTGAGGTGACACTCCACGTATCCGTCACGCCGCCCACATTCACCGTGGCCGTGAGGGCCGTGCTGAAGGATGCGCTCGACGTCAACCGCACAGCGAGGGTTTGCCCATTAGTAATCGTCCCCGATGTTACCCAACCGCCGCCATTGATGCTTACCTCACCGCCACTCACGGAAACCGGGCTTCCGCTGTTGATACCGCCGATCGTAATGGCCGAGGCCGCCGTAAGCGTGTTCAGCGCTGCTCCCGTGACATCGGGTGTAAAGTTGAACGCATTAGGGGTGGTATCGCAGGCCACTGCCGTTACACCGGCTGGTAGGGTGTTCAAAAAAGCAGTTGCCCCTGTATCCCACTCTGCCGCCGTCCTGGTGGGCACCATGATCGAAATACCGGAGGCATGCCCATTGGTGACTAGGCGACATGAAGTGAATTCATTGATCAGGGAGGTGCTGCCATTGGGGACAACATAACTATCGACCGCATAGACGGAGGTCATGCCCATCATCATAAAAAATGCCATAAGAGCGAGCGTGCGGAGCATAGCCTTACTCCACCTTGTTTCCGCGCAGCTCGCGAACCTCTTGTTGAAGGGCCTCGATCTCCTCCTGCTGGGCTTTTACCGCCTCCACCAAAGGCCCAATAATCTGATCGTATTCCACCGATTTCATTCCATTTTCATCGGTGGCAACGGCATCGGGGGCCGCTTTCTCGACTTCCTGGGCGATAAATCCATAGGCCGGTTTGTTGTTGGCTATCCATTTATAATGCACGCCGCGAAACTGTTTCACGAGCGCGATGGGATCCTCGATTGTCTCGATATCGGTCTTTAGTCGCTGGTCGGATGAGTGAAGATATGCAGTCGCCGTCAGATTTCCAACGATTGTGGACGACCACGTCCCATCGCCACGCCAGAAAGTTGCCGAACTCGCGCTTGTGCCGCTGCCGAGATTGGCAATGGGCAGGTTGCCTGTTACCTGCGTGGCCAAACTGACGGCGGTCGTGGCGCAATCAATCGCCGTGCCGCCCGCGTTCGCGCGGCAGAAATTGTTGGCCGTGGTGGTGCCGACTTGTGGGTCGGATTCGGCTGTGATGCCATCATCTGTTCCATCCGCAAATCCTGCGGGAACCGACGTCAGAGCGCTCCAAGCCAGAGAGCTGACCGTCGGGGCTGCCCATGTGTTATCCCCACGCAGGAACGTGGTGCCGCTGGCCGTACCAGTGGCGGATAATTTACCCACCGGTATGGTTGTGTTGGCAATGTCGCCGCCAGTAATGCTCAGATCCGCGATGCGGGCGCTGTTGATGGAGCTGTCCGATATTTCAGGGCCGATGATGGCGTTGTTGGCGATGTTGAGAACGCCCGCGTTGGAGATGGTCGCATCCCCAGACAGCGCCACGGCTGTCGCCACGCCCCCGGCATTACCGACGAAAATTTGTGAGGATGGGAGGGCCGGAATGGACCCCACATCATCCACCCCATCCGCGAACCCGGCCGGAACGCCGGTCAGAACCGACCACGCCGTGGGGCCAGAACCGCCGATGAAGTTGAAGGCTTGGCCGGAGGCGTAGAGCTGGGAAATAGATTTATTAACGCAGTCTGTAGTGGCCATACTGGCATTTGTATTATAGCTTCCATTACTCGTATTAAACGAAATGGAAGCATCCGAGGACCAAGTGGCGGCCGGCACAATCCGGTAAATCGTTATGTTGGAATACTGGGTCTGATAATAAGCTGCCGTTTTTTGGGTACCGTCATCACAAATAATCGCGTCCGGCCAGCCCGCAACCATCGTCGCCGTCGTCATCGCCGTGCCGATGGGCACGTTCCGCCATTTCGACGTCGAGCCGTCATAGCGCAGGATATCGTTATTCGCCGCACTGGTGATCGTGGCGTCGGTTAAGGCTGAAAGTGCGCTTGCACCGCCCCCGCCATCGGCCGCACAGGCCCATGTTGTGCCGTTGAATTTCAAGATTTCATTGGTGGCGCAGGTCTGATTGCCGAGCTTCGTCAGCCCTGCCGCGCCATTAAAGCTCAAGATCGATTTCCAGGTACCGCCTTGGCACAAAAGCGCGTGCCCGCCGCCTCCGGCGACCTCGGGGCCGCTCGTGAATCGGAGATTGTTTGTGGCGGTGCAAGCCTCTCCCGGCAGCGCCTCCTGAGCATGTGCCGAGGCGCTGAAGCAGATAAGGACGGCAAGTGCTTTCAGTAGGTGTTTAGTCATGGGCCACCTCCTGCGTGAGGCGTCCGACTTTTTCGTCGAATTGGCTCGTTCCTGCGTCCGTCAAAGTCCCGCCATAGACGATCCCACCGCGCACATGCAGCCCTTCCTGGTCCAGGAGTGCAACCGGCTTGTTGTCAATAATGAATGTGAAGGTCTTGGTGGTTTGATCGATCACAATCCGTGTTGGCAGCTCACTGGCGGCCTCCTCGGCGAACGCCGGATATCCGGCTAAGGCCGCCAGAACGGCGACCGAGGCAATGAATGTACGCATGAACTCCCCCACAATTATCTGCTCAAAACGAAACGGCCACCGCGAGGATTATCCTCATGGTGACCGGGAGTTCGAAACCGCTGCATTATGAGCACGGTGCGGCAGCCTTTAGCCGCAAAGCCTGAACATACACTGCCGCCCCCCGGTCCAAGCCGATAAGCGACATCCATGGCGCGCTTCGCCATACATGATGAGGAAAACGCACCAATAACGGCTGATGCCAGCCGCATAATGCAAAGGGGTTTCGACACCCCAGCCGGAAAAACTCCAGCTATTTTTATTATATACAATTACTGTCATAAAATAAACTTTTATCTTCGTTTCCGCGCAACGCGAGGATGAAAGCGCCCGGCTTTACTGGCCGGGCGCTCCGCAAAAGGTGTCTATGCTCTATTCCGCAATCAACCGCGCCCGCTCGGGGTGCTTGATGCGGAAGTACAGGTCAATCAGACGCAGACGCTCAATGATGCGGCGCTGCGGAATCTGATGTGGCGGGCGCTCGGCAAAGCGGATGAAGTCTGAGAGCCAGCGGAACGACCCATCGCCGCCGAACGCATCATCAATGTCGGGCAGATCGTAGGCCGAACCATCGGGCCAGACCAACTTGCCCTCGAACCCATACAAGACATCCGACATCTCATCGATCAGCTTGCGCCGCGAGAATTCCAGCGCGGCCGTGGCGATGGCCAGACGACGGAAATGCGAGTGCCGCAGAAGCTCAGGCAGCGTCGCGACGGTGACCACAAGGATCACGTCGCCTTTGGTCGTGCGCTCGACTTTGATGAACCACGGGCGCGGGGGCTCACCCGCCGAGTCAGAAGACTTAACAGTCATATCGCGTTCTCCTTGTGCGAAAAGGAGAGATGCATCTCTCTTGGTGTCCGGACGGGACGTGTCGACGGGCCAAGATTCGCACAGCCGGAGCCCGCCCCTGCTCGTGGGAAACTCGTGGGTTTTTTGTTGGAAGATTGGGCGCTTAGCCTTGGCCAATGACCGCGAAGGCCGCCCAGAAAAATGGGGCCGTTCTGGGAGGAAGGACAGAGTCACTCGACTGATGAACCGATTGTGTTGGGGGTCCGGTCAGCGGCTTCAATGTTCGAATGCGTGAGAGCGCGCCAGCCCCCGACGGCAACATCTCCATCGGGCCCAACTCGCCCGCTACAAACGCCTTCTGCGCCGCCTGCAAAGCCCGCGCCGGGGTCAATCCCTCCCGATGCTCCTGCATCATCCGGTGAAGCAAAGCGTAGCTGGAGCCCGCATCGACCAGCCATTGGGACGCCGCAACACTACGAACCCCCGCTTGCAGAAGCGAAACCGGAAGTCCGGTAAATTCATCGGGCGCGAGCCGCGTCCCGATCAAAGCGGTTTCACACGCGCCAAGCACGACCAATTCGACATGCCGCAAATCAATAGCAGCCAACTCTTGCGCCGATAGTTGTGATCCATCGGCCATGATGAGGTGCGACAGATCAGGATCGGAGCATTCCCAGATTCCGTGGCAGAAGAAACTCACATGAGTGACTTCCCGCACTTTTTCCAAGGCCGCCGCCACGATCCGCGCGTCACCGCGAACACTCTGACGATTGGCCGCCGCAAAGAATGGCCACGCCGGGTTCACGTCGGCCCCGATATCCCCGGCTGGATCAGTAATCGCCAGCAATGATGCCTCTTGACTCCGATGAAAGTCTTTAGCCTGCATCATCGCCCGAGGGCTCGGCAGATACGACACAGCCCACGTCTCGGCAAAATAGCGGTCCTCTTGCGACGACCGCGCCGCGTGAAGCGGGAGTCCGGAAATCAAACCGGGCACCAACAGGTGGACTTCCTGAGCTTGCGGGGCCTGCGCCCGGAGCCAGGCCGCAAGCGGACCCATGGCAAGGTCCCAAAGTTCAGGCAGAACGGCTTCGATATCATCGTTCCAGGCCTTGACGGCGTGCTCGACTTCCACGTCATCCCATGAATTCGATCGCTCCCTGTAACGCTCATACGCGGCCAACCAGCCACTCCCCGATTGGCCGTTGCCGTTCAAAAGCGCGTCAATCCGTTGGTTCGTCAGCTGAGGCAGATCAATCACGGCCGAGGGCACGAGCGTGTTGGCATCGGCCGTGACAAGAAGGATGCCGCCACCCTGCTCCGAGGCGAACACCAAAGCCGCCACGCTGTCAGGTTTCAATGTTCGGGCGAATGAAACCACATCGATCCGCTCGCACTTCAAGGCCCCGGTTTCCTGAAGAGAGCCCATCAATGCCTGATACGCTGCGCTCAGCTCTTCAAGCTGTCCCGCATTGACCGGTTGCGACTTGCTGGCCTGATTGAGTGTCTCTCGCATCTGACGCTCGATCGCAATTTGCAGCGACTGCCAGCGCTTGAATGGCTCAGATTTTGTTTCACCCCCGCCTTCACGGTTGCCGGATGCCAGCCTGAACGCGAGGTCACTTCCAACAGCACGGGCCAGTGCCACGACCTCAAAGGCTCGTCCGGGACTCCTTCGCCGCAAATGAGCAAATGCGGCCAGGTCGCCTATGCCCTGCAACGTCCGAAGAAGAGAGCGCTGTTGAGCTCGGCTTAGGCCAACAAGCACCAACTCGTGAATGCTTTCGACCATATCGTCGGCGAGATCAGATAGATGTTCCCAATCCTCTAACGTTTCTGCCGTTCGGGCGAGAGTTCGGCAGAGCGCGGAAGACGTCTCAGCCCATTGCTGTGGATAAATTTCGCGGCGGTAGACCGTAAGCACACTCTCGAAGGCGGCACGTGCACTGACGCGATGCTCGGCACGGCGGCTTATAACCGCCAAACGCTCCCGCATTTTCCCGAGTGATTGTAACCAGTAAGCCCAGAGTTGGGGACGTTCAGCTTTGCGGAAACGTCCTTCAAGCTCTTCATACTCCACTAAAGCAAGTGACATTAGATCGGCATCGCGCGTGACTTCACCCAGCCTAAATCTGGATGAAGCTCGGTGCGCCTGAAGCCTTGCTTCAGTTAAAGGCTGAGAAGCATTGGAGAACCCGGCCAGAGCCATGTTGTAAAAATTTATGGCAGCCTGAAAATCGCACGGCTGGCGATTCATTTCCCCCAGCATTTGCGCGTTGGTTCCAAGCTGGCCATAGGTTTGAGCCAAATTGACGGTCGATGGGCCCGCCGTCTCAACCGCGTGCAACTGTTTCAGCAGCACATTATGAGCGCCCCGTAACCGCGTTGGATCTCGCGTTATCTCAGCAAGCGTGGCCTCCGCGTGCATAATATTTGTTACGGTCCTAAGCCATAACTCTGGGTGTGCCTCAAAAGTTCTTATGCGCAGACTTTCTTGGTAGGCGGCAATGCTTTGAATAAGAGCGGCAGGATCGCTCTCCAATTCGCCTAAAAGAGCAAAGGTAGCACCGAGATTGTTTTTGATTAGCGCCCAAAGCTCGGGGTCGACGCCATCACTTCGTAGTATGCGCGCCCCAGCTTGGTAAGCCGAAACAGCTCGACTGTAAACAGACCGATCATTTGTGATCAGGCCAATGCCTCTCAGCGCATAGGCGAGATCTGATTGCAACTCCGCCCAGACCTTTGGCTCTTTTTCCTGATCTGTGACTGCAATACAGGTCTCATACGAGCGGATTGCTTGTTCGAAATGGACTAAACTACCGCGCTCTTGCCCCAGAATTGCTAGAACGCTCCCGTGATTTTTGAGCGCTTGCCTGTGCTGCAGGGGCCGCTTTAGCTCCCGAAAGACTAGTGCCGAGCGCAAGTACGCTTTTGCAGTCAGCGCCTCGTTACCGCCCAATTTATACAGAACGCCAGCCCGCCTATATTGAGCTTCAGCATAGGCGTTTTTAAACTCCATCGAATTCAAAAACTCACGATCACCTTCAGCGTAACGAATTAGCGCATCCACCCAAAAGGTTTCCGGCTTGCCATCGAGTGACTGCCGCAGGGCGCGATAACGGCTAAGCCACTCGGGCTCGCTTCGCCTCGCCACGATGCTGGGCAGGCTTTTTTCCAAACCAGGCAGCGAAAGCCCCGCCAACCGGTCTATGAGCGCGCGCAGATCATCGGTCGTCACCACGCGCCCCTGCTTGTTCGGCTGCACTGGCCTTTGCTCAACGGCCTTGGTCAACGATAGGATAGAAATTGACCCCATCGATCTCTAACCCGGTCCACCCATCGCATGCCAGCCGCCGTTCCAGAATTTTCGGCACGACAAGCCACGCGCCTTAAAGCGAGGCTCATTGCCTACCGCGCACTGGCAAGCCGTTACGCCAGCCCGCTTTCGCTCATGGCTTTAATTCAGCAAATTGCCGATTCCGACGCGGCTCAGCCATGGCTCCGCGACACGTTAGATGCGCCCGAGAACGTGTTTGAGCCGCCGGACGAAAATGTCTTTCGAACCGAGCGTGCCGACAAGGGCGCTCCTATGACCACCAACGTCTTGCAAAAATGGTTTTCAGGTGAACTGGTTACAAGAGGTCGTGGAACAGCACGCATGCGCGTGCGTCATTTCACGACGCCATCGCCAACCAACCTTATGGCCATCTTCGCATTCCTCCGGGAAAAGGGGTTCGTCACAGATACCGATCTACGAGAAGATCCATGGCCCCATGCGGTAATCGCAACATTATTTCGCGACTACCACTTACCCCATAATGCCAGCGCCGCCGCAGGCGGCGCGGCGGGAGCTTTGGGCGAATTCTATACGAGCATCGAAGCCAATCGAGACATCGCTATCCGCCGCCTTTCGATTACGGAGCGCGGCCTTGGCCCTGCCGTCGCGGTGGAGGAGCGTGTCATGGTGTTCGCGCGTACCGCGCTCACCTCATCGACAATCACAACCACCATTGATCTTCACCGGCCCGCCATCGTCAAGATCTTGAATGGTTGGGGGTTCGCTCATGGCTCGCATTTATCCATCTACACGCGCGGCCAGCATGAAGCTCAGCCGATATGGAACGAATACAAATCCATCAAGAGCGAACAGGACGAGGAGGACGGCAGCCTCACCTTGGAGCTGACCGTGACTAGCAACCATCCCGCTAAGGCCTCGACCCTGACGCATGAGATAGCAACGAACAACCCGGCCGCTTTTATCACGCAGATCACCGCCCGCTTGAAGGCCCATGACACGCGAGTCCAGGGCCCTCGGATCAAGTTGCTCAGGCCCGCAAATCTCCCGGCCACCGACGCAGAAACATATGAACTCCTGGCCGGCTGCTTCTCTCGTACAGCACCCTTACGCCTGAGCTGGGAACGCTTTGCCATGCTCACGAGCATAGTAGCCAACATCAACGCCCGCGACCCCCACAGCGGCGGCACGATCCTGCATATTGCTAGCCGCACTCTCAACCGCTCAGCCATCAAGGCGCTGATAAAGCGCAAAGATTTGGACGTGCTAGCACTAGATCACGAAGGGTATTTCGCCTCGCATCGGGCGCTAGAAACCGACTCCCGATCACCCATCGGGCACCTGCTCCTAAAAAAAGAAATCGCCGCCGCAAAGTCACGCGGTCTCAACTACGCGGCTGAGATTGCCCGCGTTCCCCTGACGCCTGAGAGCTAGCGCTAGCGGCAAGCCAGGCCGGGACGATGATGCCAACGCCACGAAAACATCTCGAAAACGAGGTCCGTTGAAGCCCGTCGAGCAAACCTCAACACACACGACGATCGACGAACGAAAACGCACGCGCAAGCCGGGGCAGCAGGCCAATAAAAACATGCGAAGCCAAACTCATCTCAATCGCAACCGACCGCCATCGAAATGATCCCGGACAAAGCAACGAACCAAGCTCATCCACACCTCAAAAAACAGTCCCGAAACGTGCCTTAACTCGTACCGCAAGCTCATCCACACCTCAAAAAACAGTCCCGAAACGTGCCTTAACTCGTACCGCCAGATGTGCGCTGTATGACAGCGCATCTGGTCTCGTCGGCTGCACCTCCTCGGGAAGGGGGCCCGCTGCGCGCCCCCGTTCCATCCCCCACGGCTAAGAAAACTGCCATCATTCGTAGAGCGTGCGTAAGGTCGCACAGCGTTCGGTCAAGCGGTCAATCAAAACGTTGATCGTATCAAGCTGTAACCCCTGCGCACGGCAGCCTTCCAGCACAGGCCGCACAGCATCTGGCAACGAGGCAATATACTCACGCACATGCTCTACGGCCTTTCTGCCATCGTAGCGGCATTCGGCTGCCGTCTTCTCCCAGTGGCTCGGAAATATCTTGGAGTATTTGCGCTCGCCCCCAACCGCCATAGCCAGCCGATTGTAAGTCTCGCGGTCATAGGGCAGTGCGCTGATGATATCGTAGAGGGGCGCGAGCCGGAAACGACCGCCTGCCTCAGTCAGCAGGCTGTAGTTTTTTCCGTGCGCATCGACGCCGGCTATCACAAAATTAAAGGCGCATGCGCGCATGAACCGTTCGCGGTCGACATCGGGGTTGCCCGAACCCTCTAGCAGCCGCATCACCTGCTTGATACCAGGGCCACCCAGATGCTGATACTTGTTCGCAGGATGCACCGTGAGCGCCGAGCACACATCCTCCTGGTGGATGCGAAAGACCTTTCCTCCCGCAGCATCGAGCGGCAGCCGCTGCCGCCCTTTAAGGCGCACGCGGTCATAGCGGGCGACGAGAATCGTCTGGAGATCGCCGATTTTTACGACCTCGCTCCTGATGACATGAAGCCCCGCCGCCTCGGCAAGACGTAGGCTAAAATGCTCGTTCTCCACCTGCTGGGCGAGATCGGGGATCGATGGCTTGATGATGTGGGTGGAGGGCGTATAGCCGCGCTGCTCATACCAGCGCCCGCCGACACGGCACACCGCCAGTTTGGGCTGCGCCCCGGCGAGACTAAAGAAGCCGCTATCCTCGCCAATATGCGTTTTGCCCGAGGCGCGCTGGCGATTGTGCAGAACCTCAGCAAGCTGCTCTTCACTGACGCGGGTTATGCGTTCTCGTTTGCGCAAGTTTCCGATCCGCTTCAGCGGCACGATCTGCACTGAACCCGGCAGGTCTTCACCGCGCGCGCCCGCCAAAGCAAATGGGTTGCGGGGGGAGATATCGTGCTCAGCTGCGATCTGGCGCAGCGTGTCATCGCGGTCAGGCAGCAGGTTCCAGAGGAAGGTCTCGATAGCCTTGTGCGGATGCTCCTTGGCGGTCAGCGGCAACGAGAGAGACAGCGGCACGGCGTCAATTCGGTTGCGCCAGGTATCGTCATAGACGAAGCGCAGCTTGCCTCCAACGCCTTGAAGGATTGAGCCGACTTCCTCCTCATCGATCAAAACACGCAGCTCAGTCATCGACAATCTCATCGATGCTGATGCGGGGCCGAGCCTTACCGCCCGCCGCTTGCGCCGAACGCGCGGGCTCGGGCGTTGCAGCCTCGTTATCAAGAGCCAGCGTCAAGCCGAGAACGCTTAAGGCACGCAGAACAATTCCAAGGGTGATACCAGGATCTCCTGTCTCCAGGCGCGATACCGATTCGCGGTTGACTTCCAGACGCGCTGCAAGCTCCGTCTGGTTCATCCCACGTTTGCGCCGGGCCTCTTTGACTGCCGCCCCGATGTCGTTTGGTCGTCTGATTTTCATGTGATCTTTTAGGCCTCACTGCGCTGGATATATCCGGCACCATGATAATGCTGGATATATCCGACTGTCAAGTTTGACGGAAATTTCCGTCAGAAAGTTCTTGACGGGTATATCCGGCAGCGATTTGGATTTCGGAGGGAGCACCACATCTGTGCACAGTTTTGCGCACTCGCCCGCTTAATTGCGCAGTCAAGCACAAGATGGTAGTAGAGTGCGCAGAACAGCGCTTCAGAAGGCACGGAGCAATGGCGGCGACAACGAAGCGGCTCAACACAACGATCAACCGGCGGCTTGCGGAACGGCTCGAACGGGAAACCGAGGGGCGCACTCCGAAGCTGCCGAAGCGCTATGTTGTTGAGCTTGCACTGCAAAGGCTGTTTGAAGCCGTCGACAAGGGACAACTGGAACTGGGGTTGAGCAGTGACGGCCGCTAAGCTTCAAAAATCGAAACTGCCGGTCATCTCATTGTTCAGCGGGGCAATGGGTCTCGATCTTGGGCTGGAGGCTGCGGGACTTGAGGTCGTCGTTGCACTTGAGTCTGGCCGCTTTCCAGCAGCAACAATCAAGCAGAATCGCCCGAGCCTGCCGCTCATCAACCGTCCGATTGAAACCGTCACCACGCAAGAAATTCTAACTGCGGCCAAGCTAAAGCGCGGGGAAGCCTTCGCTGTAGTCGGAGGCCCGTCCTGCCAAGTGTTTAGCACGGCCGGGCAAAGGCGCTCGCTGACCGATCCCCGAAGCACGATGTTCAAACACTTCGTGCGCGTGATCGAGGAGGCCCAGCCACGGTTCTTCATTATGGAGAACGTGCGGGGCCTCATATCGGCCGCTGTCCGTCATCGGCCCCTGCTAGAGCGAGGTCCCGGTTTTCCGGCACTGGAGGACGATGAACAGCTGGGATCGGCCTTCAAGGTTGTTGCATCCTCGCTGCGCGCGCTCGGGTACTATGTTGTTTTTGATGTGCTCAACGCAGCTGACTATGGCGTGCCGCAGACACGGCAACGGCTCGTGATCCTCGGCAGCCGCGATGGCAAGATGCTCACCATGCCAAGCCCCTCGCATCACGAATTTGGGCACAACGGATTACGGCGCTGGCGCACGCTGGGTGATGCCATAAAGAAGCTGAATAACAAGGACGCCGAATTTTACAATTTCTGTCCTGCAAAGGAACGCTATCTCAAGCTGGTTCCGGAAGGCGGCAACTGGCGCGATCTCCCCGCAGCGATGAAACAAAAAGCCCTGGGCAGCGCCTTCGACTCCTGGGGCGGCCGGTCGGGCTTTTTTCGGCGGCTTTCGATGAAAGAGCCGAGCCCAGCGTTGACAACCAGACCCGACAGTAAAGCCACGACGCTTTGCCATCCGACTATACTGCGGCCCTTAAGCGTCGGCGAATATGCGGCCGTCCAGCAGTTTCCCGCTGATTGGGACTTTGCCGGGCCGACCCGGAAAAAGTACGAGCAGGTAGGCAATGCTGTCCCCCTTGGCCTTGGAACCGCTATCGGCCAAGCCTTGCTCAACGCAATGCAGACGCGTGCCAGCAAATCCCGGCTCGGCCGGGTGGAATGCCACAATCTCGACCTCCTCGCCAAACTCTCACGGCGGCCAAAAACAATCGTCAATCCACCCCGCATGAGGAGCGATACAAAAACCGAGACCATCACCAATTGGTTCGGCACGCTCTCGCGTTTTCGCGATGACGCGCTTGGCTATGCACCGCCCTCTTTGGCAGCCGAGCTGGACGCCCTGATATTGGGCCACAAGCGAAAGCCAGCCCCTGCTCCGCCCCCAATTGTGAGACGGGCCGTCAAACGCACTGCCCGACAAAACGCGCCGCGACGGCTAAGCAAAAAGAGCGCACGCCTGATTGCGGCGGAGTGAAAGCGGTTTTAGCTTTCACGGCGAATGAGCGCCGCCGCTTCGCGGATATCGGACAGGAACGTCTCGCGTGTCAAAGGCGGCGAAACGACATCACCCAGCAAATCCTGGGCGGCCCTTTCCTTGCGCACCAACCTTTCGTACTCGCCAATCTCGATAGAGTCCTCGCAGAGCATTACGACATACTCAACGGCGCGGCTCTGACCACGGCGATGGATTCGGTCTAAGCTCTGAAGATAATGGGCCGCCTGGTTCGACAACGACTCGTAGATGGCATACCGCGCCCGATGAAGTGTAAGACCAGCACCAGCGGCAGCCGGGTTCGCGACGAAAACGCGCGTCACATGATCGTTCTGAAAGCGGCTCACGGCTTCTTGCCGCACAGCCACATCGGTAACCTGACCATCGTAGCGCACGGCACCGTAATGTCTGTACCGCTCGACAATGGCCGTTACCGAGCCCGTATAAAAAGACCAGATCACGACTTTCTCTCCGGCCTTCTCAACCAGTTCGGTCATCAGTTCATCAAGAACTGCTAGTTTGGCAGGCGTTTCCGCATAGCCCGGCAAGAGGGCCGCAGGGTTCGAGCAGATTTGGAGCAACGCGGATCTTCGGGCCAAAAAGCTTGTAATCTGCTTTGAGAACCCACCCTCATCGACGCTTTCCACATCGCTCAAGAGTTCGCCTAGGGTGGAGGCGTACAAGCGCTTTTGCTCGCCAGCCATAGGGACGAAGACGCGCTGAAAGCTCTTGGCAGGCAGATCAGGCAACACGTCCGATTTAAGATGCCGAACAAAGAGCCCGCGCGTCTCGATCACCTTCTGAACGACAGGCGCAGCCTCCTCGCGATCTTTGGGAACCTCAACACCCTCGAACGCCATACCGAAGTCGACGAGATTGAACTGCTGGACGAGATCATTTGGCGCATTGGGAGCCGGGGTGCCGCACAGGACATATGCCCGACCAGCCCACTCTCGCAGCCGCCGCAAGGCTCGCGTCCGCTGCGCATCCAGCGACTTGATAAAGAATGACTCGTCTATTGCCAGAATGGTGCGGCCGGCCCTGGCGCGCATCAGAGCCGTCAGCTCGTCTTCCATCGAGATGGCAGTCTCGAAATTGGTAATAAAGATATCAGCCCCGCTGGCCAGCGCCTGCCGCTTTGCTTTTCTTGGACCTGTCAACAAGGCAGGACGATAAAGATCCCCACGGAAACGCTGAATATCTTTCGGCCATTCCCCGACCATGCTCTTCGGCGCAACGATGATTGCGCAGTCAGCTTCATCACGCGCAACCAGCAGATCGAACGCAAAAATAAACGTGACAGTCTTGCCCGCACCTTGCTCGTCGAAGACGCACAAGCCCGGTGAGTTTGGAATCGTCATCGCGGCCACATTGACGATCTGATGATCGTCAAGAGTCCCTAGACCGGCACTATCAGCAATCAGCGACTGCGAGAACGCCGCGCCCCCGACCTTTACACGCGCTACTACTTCAAGAGCTCCTTCAAACTGTGAGGCGACGCGTATTCTATTACCGACATAGCGTTGCGCCTCCGGCGACCACGTCAGGCCCAACCCCGCCGGGTGCCCCTCCAACTGCCGAGCAACTTCGGCATCGATACGGATGCCATCAGCCGTTCGGCGAACGCCAGAGCTGCCGTCCCCCGACGAACGCTGCAATCGACGCAGCAGTTCGGTGAAATCCGCGCGCTCTTTCGGTAGAACGTAGAGAGCGTCGAGCGTTTCCCCGACGCGCACATCCGCTTCGATCAAGGCGCGATCACGATTTTCCTGCATCGCCTGCCCCGTCCATGGCCTGCACCAGATAGCCCTCGACGAGCTTAAGGACATTGAAGAGCGCCTGCAGGTTGTCCGCCGTGACAGCCCCGGCCTCGCCCGGCTTGAAGGATTTGACCGGCAAATCGGCAAACCATTTCGTGAATACTTCGATGCGCGTGTTCGCTGCAGCTTGCCGTTGGTCGGCCCGTGCCACTCGGGCAAGCCCAATGGCATCATCAACCTTTTCCCGCGCCGCCTCCTCGTCAGGCTCATCCCGAGCCTGACGCAGCACGCGAATAGCGTCGTCATTTACCGCGATGTGCTTGAGGTCGCGGATGCGCTTCCAGTCCTGAAATTTGTTTTCATAAAGGAGGTCGAAAACAAGGTTTTTGAAAGCATCGTCCTGGTTCAGGGCCCAGTTCACACCGCCAGGGCTCTTTCCTTTTGTGAGTTCGTCGAAGTACTCGAACTTCTCTGCGGCCTTGTGCTTGACGGCATATTGATCTTTGTCGCGCTCGTTGACGTGGTAGTCTTCGAACTCCGTGGCCATCTTGACCATGTTGATGAAGAGGGAGACCTCTTCGGTCGCCAGCGCGAAGCGCCGCGCAATTGCCTGCCGGATTTCTTTTTGACGCGCTGCCGGTGGATTTGCGCGCGGCTCTAAAGCAAGACGGCTTTCCCACTCATCATAGACCTTACGCGCCTTCACGTATTTCGGCCATTCCTGCTTATAGTCAGGCTCAAAATTCAACGAAACGATCACACGGTCGCGATCCGTATCCGTGGCATGCGGCGTCAGCTGCCACACCTTGAGCCATTCGGCGTGTTTGCGCTCTTCTGGACCAAATCCGTTGCTATTGAGGATGAAATAGCAGGCCGTCACGCGACGGTTGCCATCCAGCAACGTGCCATCGACATCAATGATGGGTGGCTTCCGAACGCCGTTAACCGCGATACTTTTGGCTAGATCTTCGATCCCGAATTGGTCGTCGATATCGATACCTGCCAGCGGCAAAGCACCTTGCATAATCGACAACAGCTCTTCTGGCGTCGGCTTCCTGCCATAGGACTGCTGAAACTGATTGAGATGAATATCGAGACGCTCGTTGCCGTCCCAGAGCTTGATATCGCGGGTTCTGATGAAACCCTCATTGACCGGCACTTCGCGCTCATGGAAGACGGGGCTCGGACGAACAGGCCCGGGCTTGATGCCATTGTATTCCTGAAGTTCGACGACTGTGGGCTCGTTAGTCTCGGGCTTGGCTGCCGCAGCTGGGCCTTGCGCCATGATCTTGGCCCGTGCAGCCTCGACGCGGTGCACAAGAGTTTCGACGTCCCGGTCGAGTACAGAGACCGTTCCGCCATCGTGACGCGCCACCGCCCGTTCACGCAAAACGCGAACCACCCTATCCAGCAACTGCGCGGCCTCCTCTTCGTTCAGCCTATTCGCGCCGCCTTCGTGCAGAATTTGCTCAACAACGGCCCGCACGTCTTCGGATAGGGCCCGGGCCGAAGTGATAAGCGTCTGAAATTCCGATGAAATCGTATCGTTCATGATGCGTCCTCTTCTGTGTCGGCCGGCTCGGGTTCCGGAATGGAGTCCGGAAACGCGATACCGATTTTTTGAGCTTCGCGGCGCAACCGCGCCAATCCTCTTGAAGTGAGTGTCCTTGCTGCCGCTTCGCTGATCCCAAGTGCGTCAGCGACGGCGGAGGCTGGTAAATCAGGGACGCCCTGTTCAGCGGCCTCGATGACCAATGCGATAACGTCAACCACCTGCCCGGTGCCAATCCGGGGCAAAATTTCCCGGGCTATGCGAAACGCCTCGCGGCGCTGATGGTCGGCCATCTCGTCGTCCGCCCAGCGCTCGGCATCGTCATGGTCTGGCTGGCCTGCAATATCGTCGAACCCATCAAATTCCCGGTGCCGGTGGCTATGCTCCGCCTTCCACCGATCAGTGGCCGTGTTTTGCGCCGCCTTCCAAAGCCACGGCCCCAGCTCGCGTGCCGCTTTACCCTTGGCGGCGGCCTCATACGCCGCGTCCACCGCATAGGCGATACACTCATCAACATCAGCCTGCCCAAGACGGCCCTGCCACTGTTTTTGCAGCCGCCTTGTAAGACCATCGAGAAACCCGCTGGCGAAAAGTGCCTCCAGCATGCCACCGAGATCACGCCTCGCAGCCGCCCCGGCAGCCTGAACCAGCAGGGCTTGCCCCTCAGTCGTCTTCGTTCCAGCTGACAAGCGCGATCTCCAAGGTGTGGAGTTGCCCCCCGGCATCCGAACACTCTTGGATGCCTTCACCCTGTAGTCTGGCCCCGAAACAGCTCGCGAAACCGCAACACCCTGCACGACCCACAATTTGATTTGCGGCCTAACCGAAATCCCGGCCGGCTTGTGATCTCAAATCCAGCAATTCTGGCTTGAGGCCGGTATCCTAGTAAAAGTCGGGCGTCCCCCGGCTCAAACGCCGGGGCCAGGCTCGCGTGAACCGAGCCAGCGCTGCGCTTGTCTCGGCCCTTCGGGCTTTGATCCCTGACGCGCAGTGAAGAGCTAAGGGGCGACTGCCCCTGGCGCGCGCAAGGCATCCAAACGTCTCCCCGCTGAAACGGCGGGGCCCCTCGTTCGGAGCCTCCTTGCGCTTGCCACCCCCGCTCTCGGCGAGGGCCAAGGGTTCATGCGAACCCCTTTTTCAATTTGGAAAAGGTTTGAACCTTGGAGGGAAAACCAATTACGACACTCTACGCCCAACCCTACGATATTTCCGCCGTCGGATTTTATTTTGACGATGCGGACAGCTACATTCGACAATCACAAGCTCTGCGCAACGACTACGGCCAGCCCGTTGAAGAATTCGAAATCCAGTTCATCGATGGTGAATCCATTGACGCGGCGCTGGCGGATGCGTGGCGCTTGAACCAAGCCAACCTCGCCCGCTTTTTTGAGATTGTGGACGACTGGTCGGACGATCAGAAGCAACGCTTTATCGTGGCCGTGGGAGAATGCGGCTACAGTTTTGATCCCGCTACCGTCGACCCCGACGATTTCGACGTTGATCTCTATGAAACCGAAAGCTTGCGCGATCTCGCGGAGCAGTTTGTGGATGAGGGGCTATTCGGGGATATCCCGAAGCACTTGGCCCCTTACATCGACTATGAGGCCATCGCCCGCGATCTGGCGGTAGACTATTCGCAAACCGAGATTGCCGGGCAGCGGTTGATCTATGCATGCCGATAGTTATGGCAACTTGCACCCAATTTAAGGGCGAGAACCGGGCATGATGCGCGCACAAGAAAGGAAGCGCCGCCATGCCCGTCGATCTCAAACAGTTTCTCTGCCATGTCGAACACTGTGACCTCACCGAGGCCCAGAAGCTGGAGCTTTTGGCCGACCTCTGGTCGATCATGGAGAGCTTTGCCGATGACGCCTGGGGGCTTTGTCCGACCCATAATTTTGCCAATGACAATGCACGATTTTCTGGCATCAAGTCGTTGAATACGATAGACTATTTAGACGCTGACAATGCCAATTTAGCTTTGCCCGTATCAATTCCCGGGCCGAAGAAGCACCAGCCCTAGAAGGAACTTACCGCAAGCGAAAGACAACCCCAGCATGAGCATGCCCACCGTCCCGAAAGCCATAATTTATTGCCGCGTATCTGACCCCAAACAGGTGACGCGCGGCTCCGGCCTTGGCTCTCAAGAAACGCGGTGCCGGGATTATGCGCGCGCCAGAAGTTACGAGGTCGTGGAGGTGTTCCGCGATGAAGGCGCATCGGGCGGGCTGATTGATCGCCCCGGCATGCTGGCCATGCTCGCCTTCCTCAAAAAGCATCGGCGCGCCGATACACACGTCGTCATCATTGACGACATAAGCCGCCTCGCCCGAGGGCTTGAAGCGCATATTCGGCTACGCACCTCAATCTCAGCCGCAGGTGGCAAGCTGGAAAGCCCGTCCATCGAGTTCGGCGAGGATTCCGACAGCATGCTGGTCGAGAACCTGCTGGCCTCCGTGTCCCAGCACCAACGACAGAAAAATGCTGAGCAGACCAAAAATCGGATGCAAGCCCGCGTTGCCAACGGCTACTGGGCCTTCAGCCCGCCAATCGGCTATTGCTACGATCGCGTGAGCGGACACACGGGCAAAGTTCTCGTGCCGCGCCAGCCCTTGGCGAGCATCGTCAAAGAGGCCCTGGAGGGCTTCGCCTCGGGTCGATTCGAGACCCAAGCCGAGGTCCAGCGGTTTTTGCAGGCCGACCCCCTCTTCCCCAAGAACCGCCATGGCGACGTGCACCCAGAGCGCGTGAAGATCATTCTCAGCCAGGTCATCTATGCCGGGTATTTCAGCGTGCCCGAATGGGGAATCTATCGCCTACCGGCCAAGCACGAGCCGTTGATCGACTTTGCGACCTTCCTCAAGATTGAGAAACGGCTCGGCCGTGGTGACGACGTCGCCCCAAACCGCCCCGACGTGATGGAAGCCTTCCCCTTGCGCGGTTTTGTGAACTGCGCCTGCTGCGACCGCCCGATGACGGCAGCCTATGCGCGGGGCAGCAAAGGCAAGCGCTACGCCTACTATTGGTGCTTCACCAAGGGCTGCGAACTGGCGCGCAAGAACATCCGCAAGGAACAGCTTGAGGCCGATTTCGAGCGTTTGCTCGATAGTGTCCGCCCGACGCAGGAGCTTTTATTCGCCGCCCACGCCATGCTGAAACTTCTGTGGGAAATGCGCGAAACATCGGCCAAGGAACAGGCCAGCCAGATTGCACGGGAGCTGCAAGGCATCGAGCGCAAAATCGAGCAGCTCGTGGCTAGATTGGTCGAGACCGACAGCCGCGCGCTCATCGACGCCTACGAGACGCAGCTTCATAAGCTTCAGGATCAGAAGCACCTGCTCACGGAAAAAGCGGCCTTCGTGGGTCGTCCGAAGAAGAGCTTCGAAGAAAGTTTTCGAACCTCGTTCGGCTTTCTCGCAAACCCCCGGATTCTATGGGATTCTGGCCGCATCGAACACCGCCGAACGATGCTCCGACTCCTGTTTGGGGGTCGCGTGAAATATTCGGTTTCTGAAGGACTTCGAACCCCACAAACCACCAGTCTTTTCAACGCTTTACGGGACTTTGGGAATGACAATTCAAGAATGGCGCACCCGACAGGATTCGAACCTGTGACCTCTGCCTTCGGAGGGCAGCGCTCTATCCAGCTGAGCTACGGGTGC
>Ga0247836_1002136_pt1 | contig 29601 bp, 17 predicted proteins | sample LaCruzMarch2015__4_FD_187116 | JGI IMG/M metagenome (GOLD analysis project Ga0247836, IMG submission 187116) | Freshwater microbial communities from meromictic Lake La Cruz, Castile-La Mancha, Spain - LaCruzMarch2015_14m | ecosystem: Environmental > Aquatic > Freshwater > Lake | place: Spain... | reverse complement strand
CCGCTCCCCCTGCTCACTGCGCGCGACGTAGTGCGGTGAGACTCGGACTGAGAGATCAGCGTTAAGGCCGAGTGCGCCGAGATCGAAAAGCACGTGGTGTAGCGAGCAGAGCGCCAGACCGTTGTCGGCGTCATCCGGGCCGCCCTGGGAATGCCAGAACACGTGGGCGGCATCCAGTCCGGCGGGGTCCCGGCCCAGAGCGCCGTCGTAGCCGCACATCGCGCACCGGTTCCGCCAACCGTGCAGCACCTCGCTACGGAAGCCGGCACGACGGCACGGCCGCGTCGACTGCCGGCTTTTGGGCAGCCAGGCTGCATCTTCCGCCAGGTCGAGGTCCAGGCCCACATCAGCACAAATTGGATCGAGATAGGTCGGCGTGAAGTTGAGGTCGATCAGCAAGCGCGCCGATTCGGCGATTAGAGAAGGATCTTTTCGCAGGAGTTCCTCAACCTCCGGCCGGAGTCGCCCCACAGCATGCGCCCGGCACAATGCGGCCCGGTTGTCGTTCAGCGGCTCGCCCTCATCACCGCCCAGCTCCCAGAGTTCGGACTCCAGGTGGACGAACGGCATGGCCGCACGGTACTTCTTGGCCGAGGGCGGCCCGAAATCGTCCAGCAATCGGCTGACGGGTTTTTCGGCTTCCTCGTAGGTGCAGACCGTGGTTCCCTGCTGCTGCATCCTGCCCAGCAGCCAGAGCAGAAGCAGCGGCTTGTGCGGGTAGCGCTCACCGCCACCCCTTGGCGCCATTCGCAATGACGCCAGCTTTTCGAGAAGCTCCTCACGTTGCACAACTCCAGTCTCACAAGGACCGACGAACGGCGCAGCTAGTTCATCTGGGTGCCCGACCATCGGCGTATGCAAAACGGAGACCCGCAGGAGCCGCGATACAGGAGGCGGAGAAATGACCACTCAGGACGACTCTTCGGGTTACCTTGCTGCGAAGATCCATGCTCGGGCCGAGAACTTAGCTCGGCCAACGGGCTAATGCCGGCGTAGAGCAAAGCCAGGCCATCGATGCCGCAGCTCTGGCTTTTCGAAGAACAGATCTTGGCGAGGCTGAACCTTCCCCTGAACTTGGGCAAGCACCGGAGCAACGCATTCCACTCAATTCTGACCGCGGTTCGCGCTGAAGCCGCCAGACGAGCCCGCACACTTCCGGCCCTACCGAACCCCGGCTCTCGCGGCACCAGGATTAGCTCGCCGCTGGTTTGAGCAAGCAGACGTTTGAGCCCGATTGCTTTCGCTCCCCGCAACCTGTACCGGTTCGCGCAGCGGTACCGGCCCGACAGACAAGCCGGCTAAGAACCACATCGTGACCTAGGATCCGAGTAGGCCGAGCTACTGTTTGCGCTCGCCAGTCACTCGACATCTCCATGCAATATCCATATATTTCTATATGCGGGGTATTCTTGCCCCATCGTCGCATACCCAACGTCAAAAGCTATACCGTTGAACGCTTTTTCACGGTTTTGGTTTTTTGCATGCGCTTCCCGCAAGGTCTGCATATTACTATCCTTCTGCCAATCCGCGGTCCACCAAGAATGGGATGCTAGCCAAAGTATCTTTTGCTCGATTTCGGAGCGAGCGTCGTTCGAGAGGTCAGCAGATAACTGTGCCTTGTCCGCTATCTTGGCTTCTCGAACGAAAATCATTCGCAGCAGTTCAGCCACTTGCTCCAAAGTTATTTGGTTGAATAAGCGTGCCTTCTTGTCTGCGATCACATCTTCCTGCACTTCCCCACCGCTATTATCCAAAAGAGCTTCTAAGAAAACGTTCGTCATCCAAACTATGTTTCCGACGGCTCTGGCACGTTCGTCGTCCGACTTCGCAATAGGATCATCAGACGGACTCGTCACTAAAAGTTTGGTCAGGAAACGTGTTTTTATCATGCTCTGAGTGAGGCCCGTAACCTTCTTTTTACCAGGCGGATCCACGAAAGATGCGAGTCTGAAAGTCTTGTCATCGAGTATCTGTTGCAGCAACGCATTCTTGAGCGCAGCCGTCCCATCGGTACGCTGCTTGCCCCTCGGTAGCCATTCGATATACCCAGCCTCGGAAACCTCTTTGTTTCCGCCCTTCATCTCATCAACATAATTCTCGATTCGATCTTTCCATTCGTCCGCCATTTTAGCAGCGCTTTCGAAAGGCGTGAGACTGAGTTTTTTCACTCGATCTTGAATAGCTATAACAAGTTTATTCGCGTCCGTTTCCGTCATATCTAGATATAGTTTAATCGTGATGCTCTTCCGCTCACGCATCCACGAAGCAATTGTCTTGTGCTGACCGTCAAACATTCGCAACCGCTTAAGCTTTGACTTGTCACTGGGGTCCGTGCGGCAGCTAGGGGGTTCATGTAGCGGATTCTGACCTAGATCAAGAAATATCGCGTTTACATGTTCCAACCTTATCGATCGCGGCTGAACAACATCATTGAATATCGCCCGCCGTGGCACTTGCACAAAAGAATAGCGTATAGCGGTGTCGCCGGAAAAGTCTGCGATAGTAGGCACTTCGACAGATGTTCCGTCGCAGAAATCGAGGCGTAGGGCACTCCCGCTATCTTCGATCTGGGTTTCACCGGGTGCTATTTCAAAATGCTCTGTGACATCCCCATAATTGAGCTGACCGCCCTTTTCCTGAACAAATCGCTTAAGCCTTAGATAAGGGATCACATCGAGGGGATTCCTATCCTTCTTGGCAGAATTACATGGCAGATGGACAAGCCGAAGATTGGAAAGTTCCGTTTTACCGCCCTCGGCCTGGGGCTTCACATGGTCGGCGACTAGAAGTTCTGAGGCAGGAAGGAGGCGGCCCCAGCAGAGATAACACTTACCGCCCGCTTGGTCGAGCAGCCGTTGGCCGACCTGCTCCGCGGGGCCTTTCTCACTGTCTGGAAGGTGATTGAGAATGTTCTGCTTGCTGATTCGGTAGGGCATGGTGTCACGATAGCGCTGGCTGAATCTGGGTGAGTAGTAAGCGCCCGCTTCGACTGCGGACTACTCTTTGGTGCTGGTCGCGAGTTAGAATCTTGCGTGAGCCTTTCAAGTTCCGCGGCTCGGTTTTGAATTACCCGAGACAGGTTCGGGAAAGCACCGCACGCTCTGCAGTAACGGGGGGCAATCGAATCGCAAACGCCGATCTCAGTAAACCTTCACGGCAACGCTCACAAATCATTCATCCCAAACTCAGGCGACTCCGGGCAGAGGCCGCGCCGTGCCACAGAACAACTGCCAACGTGCCCATCACTACCGCAGTACGTCTATTGCAAGAACCATGCGGGCCGCGCAGCCTCCAACGTGTCAGCCTTGCGCGTTAGCCTTCACTCGAAACAGGGACGGGGGTACCCATGAGCCAGCGACTCATCACACCATCAAAGGTCACCGCGTGGCTGGAGTGTCCGCACTACCTGACGTTGGAGAGCAGGGCTGCGGCCAGACTCCTCACGGTGGAGAGATCCCATCTGGGGGACTTCGCTAGGCTGGTCATGGCCAAGGGCCTCCAGCATGAGGAGGAGTGTCTTGACCGCTATCGGCAAGAGGGTAGGAACATCCTGTTCGTCGAGAAGCGCGGTGAGCGGACATTCCAACAGTGGGTCGATGACGTCGGTAATCCATTTACCGGGAAGCACGACGATGTCGTCTATCAGATGCCGTTCATCCATAAAGGCGTTCAGGGTATCGCTGACTTCGTCGCCAAAGTGATCAACCCCGAGACCGGCGCAGTGAGCTACGAACCAGTTGACGCGAAGCTTGTCCGAACAGAAGCGAAGCCCGGGCACGTGCTTCAGTTGTGTTTCTACGCCGACGCTATCCGTGAGCTGACCGGTATTGATCCCCCAGAGATGCATATCCTGCTTGCATCGGGCGAAACGGAGTCGCTGCGGGTCAACGAGTTCCGGCCATACTGGAATCGACTGCGTGGCCCCCTGATGTCGGCTGTTGAGGCTGGGCCTGAAGCCGATACTTCGCCGAAGCCCTGCCTCCACTGTAAATACTGCGAATTCAATCCGGTCTGTGAGGCTCAGTGGCGCGAAGAGGACTCGCTTCAATACGTTGCGCGCATCAGCAAGCTGGAAATCGAGGCTCTGAGGGGCGGCGGGATCCCTACACTCACGCAACTCGCTGAACTTGTCGAGGTCGATGAACCGGTAGACGGCGTCCGGGCCGAGCGCCTCAAACGACTCAAACGACAGGCAAAACTTCAACGCGACGCACTCGAGCAGGACACCATGCCTTTTTCGATGGCTGAGTCCGAGGATGACACGACCCGCTGGGGATTCGGCCTAGAGCGACTCCCCGAGCCCGACGACGGCGATCTCTTCATCGACTTCGAGGGCGATCCGCTCTGGAGATCCGACACCGGACTTTTCTTCCTATTCGGTTGGCTGGAGCGCGATTACGACCAGCAGTGGAAATACCGCACCATCTGGGCCCACGACAAGGAGTCTGAGACTGCCGCAGCCGCTGAACTGATCACCTACATCGCGCAGCGCCGGAGAGAATTTCCCGGAATGCACGCCTATCACTACAACAGCACCGAACGCACAGAGCTAACGAAGCTCGCTGACGGTCACCCAGGCACAGAGACAATGATGGCCAACCTTGTTGCTACCGGTGCATTCGTCGACCTCTACGAGGTGGGGCTGAACGCCATCCAGATCGGAGCCGAGTCGTACGGCCTGAAGTGCATGGAGAAACTGACAACCTATGAGCGAAGCCACGAGATCGACCAAGGCGCCGGCGCGGTAGTGATGTACGAACGCTACGTGCATAGCCGGTCCGACGCTGACCTCGCCGCAATCGCGGTCTACAACAAGGATGACGTATGGGCCACCATGGCATTGCGAGACTGGCTGGTCACACACCGACCTACTGATATGGCATGGCGCGCTCCCTATTTAGAGCCAGAGCCCGGCCGTGAACTCGATGAGCGGATTGCAGCGCTGCATGAACTCGGCGGGGATGCGCACTTCCTGGGCGACCTTCTTGGTTATTGGGACCGAGAATGGCAGGCCTACATCACACCGTTGGCAGTCAAGCTTGCTGAAACCACTTCCGAAGAGCTCTGGGACGAGCCGGATACGATCGTCGAACTGCACTGCCTTGGCGAATTCATCAGAATCAAGGTGAACGGCGAAGGAAAGCAAGATCCGGCGATGCGGTTCGCTTTCCCGAACTCCCAGATCGTGGAGGGGTTCGCACCAAGCGGAAACGCATTGTTCATGGCGGCGGATGGAAGACGGTGTTACGTCAACTACGAGAGCCTCGACATCGAGTCCGGCACAGTCGACGTGGTCTGGGGCGAGAACCGACGAGAAATGGGTGAACTGCCCACCGCACTGACCTTCTATAAGCGGTTTCGAACCGAGACTAAATCGGAATCCCTCGAGGTACTGGCAGACGCCGTGCTCGACGGCTCCGTGCCGGACAACGTGGCAATGTCGCTCCTGCGTGGAGATGTTCCGCGGTTCGACGGAAGTGGACCACCAGAGGGAGTTTTCACTAGCAAACTGCCGGAACTCGCGGACCTGGTTATCAGACTCGACCGTAGCTACCTCGCGATTCAGGGCCCACCGGGCACTGGCAAGACCTACAGCGCGGCCCGCCTAGTTCACGCAGCCATTCTCGCCGGAAAGCGTGTGGGTATCACTGCGGTCGCACACCGCGTTGTCGGAAATCTCCTTCGCGAAGTCGTCAAGGTTTTCCGCGACGAAGGAGACCTGGGCGCTCTCCGTGCGGTATGTAAGACCGATGATCCTGATTCCCTTCCATCCGACGTCGAGAAGGGCGACAACGCCAAGTGCGGGAAGAGCAAGTTCAATTTGGTTGCCGGAACGACTTTTTTGTTCGCATCAAAGCCGATGAAGCAGTGTCCCGTTGAAGTGCTGTTCGTCGACGAAGCGGGTCAGATGGCCCTCGCCGACATGCTGGCTGTGTCCATGGCGACGGACAATCTGGTGATGGTGGGAGATCCGCTGCAGCTTTCACAGGTAAGGAAGGCGGATCATCCGCGGAACAGCGGCTGCAGCGCATTGGATCACGTCCTCGGCGAAGATGAGACCATGCCGGCAGAGCGGGGTGTATTTCTGCCCGTGACGCGTCGCATGCATCCAGACGTGTGTGAATTCATCTCCGACCAGATCTACGAGGGCCGACTGAAGAGCTATGCCGGAGACGACTTCAACTGCGCCCTACAAACCACTGTGGCTGGTACCGGCCTTCGTTGGCTGCCGGTTTCACATCAAGACAACACAAGATCCTCAGTTGAGGAGGCCGATCTCATCGTCGCCGAGATCCTTCGCCTGATCGGAACCGAATGGACTAACGACAAGGGCAAAACGAAATCGCTCGGCACAAAGGATTTTGTCGTTGTGACGCCCTACAACGATCAGCAGCGGCTAGTGACTGAACGGTTGAATTCCCACACGGATACTGCCGGTATCGAAGTCGGCACGGTCGACATGTTCCAGGGCCAAGAAGCGGCCGTAGTCTTCTTCAGCATGGCAGCTTCGACGGGAGACGATGTCTCCCGCGGAAAGAACTTCCTGTTCTCCCGGAACCGCCTCAATGTCGCCATCAGCCGAGCACGGTGTCTGGCGTATCTCGTCTGCACTGAGGAGCTACTCAACACCCGCGCACGCAACGTCACCGACATGCGACTGATTGCCACGCTCAATGCGTTCGTGGAATACGCGGAACGGCAAAGCACGGACGTCCCCGGCGGGGGCCCGCATGAGAGCTGACTCTGCTTGACGGAGAAACCCCAGCAACTGCTCGGGCTCAGACGGGCGCCAACCCCGCTTTCTTCGGTAGAGCCATCTCGCGCGGCTGGGTCTCCGACGAATCAACGCAGCCGGTCAGCATCTTGCGATAGTTCGTCGCATTTAGTGTCGATTTTATCTAGACTCATCGTTAGCTCGGCAGCTCGAAGTGAGTTTGGGATCGGTGATATGAGTGTTGCGAAATCAAGACGTCAAACGCCAGAAGCGCTCCTCGATACGGCTCGACAAATATTGGAGAAGCGGCCGCCCGACGGGCGACAACCCAGTCGTCGGGTAGTTAGGTCGCGGGCACACCGAATATGGGTGATGCTTCATCCGCGCCAGCGGGAAGAGCTGGTACGGCACCTACGCGCGACGGGGTTCGAAGGTCGGCTGAATTGGAACGTCTTCCTCGATTACGCGTTTTCCACGACACACAAACCGTCAGAAGATTCGACTAGAAACCCTGTCGCTGCCCCCTACATTGACCCTGCGCCTCTGAGCAGCGCTGAAATCACATACACGCGCAATTACATCCTAAGCCTTTCCCAGGGCGGAAAAATCCGTGTGAACTCTCCACGAGACAAACTTCTCACGTTAATGCTGCCTTTGTGGACACGGATCAGCCAGTCGGAGCGTGCTGCATTATCGGCTTCACTCCAAGCGGAGGGGTTTCGAAACAAGAGTCTTGTCGAAAACATGATTGACTACGCGCGCGAAATCATCAGACTCAGCAACGACGTGATCAGAACCCCGCACCCCATTTCGGGTACCGAAGTCCAAGACCCACCGATCAAGCCCGTTAACAACACCCACAACGCCTACCCTACATTTGAGTATCCGGACCGCGGAATTACTGGCGATGACAGGCCGGCGCCTTGTTGCAAATATTGCGGTGGCAACACACTGTTTGAAGCCGGCTACACGTTCTGCTTCGCAGTCGAAACAAGACGTGAGGAATGGCTCTGCCCGAACCCCGCTTGCTGGGGAAGTAGATATCCGACTCTTCATCAGTATCCGGTTTCCGGCTTCGAACGCAGAGGATGAAATCGCCGCCCGAATTGATGGCCGTGGACCGTCAAACGCAATGAATACTCGACCAGTCCCTGAGATACCGGAGATTACCTGTTCGCAACCCAGCACCCGCCAACCGCGCGTCATCGGCTTTGACTGTTATCCCTCGACTACAGACTGCAGGCCCCAGGCCTGCCCATCGCATTGCTCCGCCCAAACGATCGCAGGGGTAAAAGCTTCAAACGTTTGCAACTGGCGGACAAGCATCATCAGACCGTGCAAAATGCCGTAAATGCGGATGTTCCCGGACCAAGTCGATCCAGCAACCTCCAGCGAAGCTGAAAAAACGTTATTCCGACAACTTGAACTTCTCGACACCCCTGAGTGGGCGTACGCAATACACAGCCTCAACCTCGCCGAGCACGCCTGGAAGCGTGTCGGCGAGATCGACTTCCTGCTTGTCGGCCCAAAGGGCATCTTCGTCTTGGAGGTCAAGGGTGGTCGGGTCGCAAGCGAACGGGGAGTCTGGAAGTACACAAACCGCTACGGACGGCCGACGATCAAGCGGGGCAGCCCCTTTTCCCAAGCGAGCTCAGCCATGTTCTCGCTTCAGAAGCGCCTAGAAAAGCTCTTGGACACGAGACTGGTCGACCACACGACATTCGGGTACGCGGTCGTCTTTCCGGACCAGCCTTTTGAATTGCCAAGCGTCGAATGGGCCGATGAGATGGCTATAGACAAAATTCAGCTCGATCGTCAGGACGGTGTTCTGCGATCGCTTAATCGCCTCGCCGCTTACTGGCGCTCAAAGCCCGGCAAGCGTGACCGCACCCTCACTGCTGACGACATCGAACTCTATCGGGGAGCCCTTCGGCCCGACTACGACGTCGTACCGACTCTGCAGCGCCGAGCCCAGACAGCAGAGGCGGAACTTGCGGTATTGACGACTCGGCAGTACGCAGCGTTAGACGCGTGCAACCGAAACGACCGCATCGTTTACGAAGGTGGAGCTGGAACTGGAAAGACCATGCTCGCGGCCGAGATGTGTCGGCGGCGGGCGCGAGCTGGCGAGCGTGTCCTCTTCACGTGTCAGAGCCCGATCGTCGCGGACTACATATCGCGACAGCCTGGCCTCGATAGCGTCACCGCGGTGCCGGTCGCAACCATCACTGAAGTCGGCGCCAAATTCGATGTCGTCGTCGTAGACGAGGCCCAAGACATCATGAATGTCGAGCAGCTACTGATCTTGGATGCCCGTCTAGAAGGCGGATTTCAAGACGGGCGCTGGTATCTCTTCCTCGACAGCAACAATCAACGGGGGTTGATCGGGTCGTACGAGGAAGACGGGGCAGAGTTCATCCGCGCGGCCAGGCCAACGTACTTCGAGCTCTCGGAAAACTGCCGCAACACCGCCACCATCGTCTCGGAGGTAACCGTTCTTACGGGCGCTGACATCGGCGTATCGACCGCCGGCACCGGGCCCGAGGTCGAGGTGATCATTGCCGACGGACTCAAGACATCGGGCAAAGAAGCAGGGAAGATCCTGGACCGCCTGACCGACGGCGGCGTGACCGCCGATCAAATCATGCTGCTGTCGTCGCTGCCCCTTGCCGAATCATCGTTCAGTCGGTTACCCGCAAAATGGCAGCAGCGAATTGATGGGCTGGATTCACACAGTTGGTTCGAACGGCCACAGACGCGGCTCGGTTTCGCAACGGTCGCCGATTTCAAGGGACTCGAGAGTCCTTTCGTCATCCTCTGCGATGTCGACCTTCCTGACGGCTCCCGTCAGCCATCAGAGCTGTATGTGGGAATGACTCGTGCGCGGGTCGGCCTCTTCGTCGTGGCCCCTGAACCAGTTGAACGCAAAAAGCCAGAGGAGCAACCGTGACATCCGCCGGAATTGATGCTGACGACCGGCAGGCGATTTTGGCCTACCTCAGCGCGCAGTTAATCGGTCCTCTCGATGGCGACGTCGAGAGCATCGACGAGCCACCACACCGCCGCTATCTCACCGGAATCCTATTCCCCGAGGAAGCAGAGACGGAAACCGAGCTCAGTGAAGACATCATTGATGAAAGTGCGGGGGAAACTGGTGAGGAATCAACCGAAGACCCGATAGCCCTGTCAGCCCAGCAGTTGCCCAGCGCCGTAGGCCTGAGTTTCGTGTTGCCATCGTGGACTCCATTCAACGTTGAGCTGCGGGCCGGAAGCTATGAGAAAGACAGCTCCAGTTGGCAGCGAGTGCCGATAGAGCTAACCGGTGAGCGCGCAATCAAACTGAATCCGCCCACCGACGCGGGACGCGCAGCGCCAGTAGCGATTCTCGGCGGGCGGGCTAGTCTCGAATCACAGTGGAGACGCCTTGGCGACGGAGCGCTCGTGACCGTCGCATTGGTCAACAGAAGGCGAATTCCTACGGACGGCCGCATGGATCCCAGCGATTGCCTACTGCAGGTCAGCATGCGGTGCTTGGCAGAGCAGGGATTCGCCCCCTACCCGGCACCCGTGCGCATCCAGAGCGGTGACGAGGAGGCCGAAATGGCGCTCCAGTACAAGGATGTACCCACTTTTGCCGTTGGCCATGGCTGTGCGGCCGACTGGCCGCCGAATACCGGCGAGCCGCATTGGGTCGCGACCACATACCTCCCAGCGCACACCGTCCCGGGAGTTGCCTTCACCATCGAGGCCGATCCAGACCGACAAGCGCGGCTCAATGCCGTACTCGACCTGGAGTTTCTTGCCAGAGCACATATTTCACCCGCAGACATCATTCCCGCGCTTGACGAGTTCGTAAATGGCTACGACGCGTGGGCGCTCAATCAGGAACGCCAAGCTGCCGCGTTACAGACCCGCCACGCCGCAGCAGCCGAACGCATCCTCAGTAGGATCGACCTAGCGCGCCGGCGCATGCGGAGAGGCGTCAGACGCCTAGAGCAGGACGAGGTCGTCCGCGAAGCATTCGCCATGGCAAACCACGCGATGTTAATGCAGATGGAACGGGTTGGCGACGAATTTGCCGGCCGCCGCCGCCCGTGGAATGCAGATAACATTCCGGAACCGAAATACACTGGGAAGGGCCGGGCTTGGAGGCCTTTCCAGCTGGCTTTTCTACTCCTTACCTTGGAGTCGGCGTTAGATGAGTCGGCAGACGACCGAGACCTCATCGACTTGATTTGGTTTCCGACCGGCGGTGGAAAGACTGAAGCCTATCTCGGGCTGATGGCAATGACAGTGCTGCACCGTCGGCTGACCCTCCGAGACAACGGCGCGGGAACGACCGTCATTACTCGCTACACGCTCCGGCTGCTGACCAGTCAGCAATTTCAACGCGCCGCCACGCTGATCTGCGCGTTGGAATCCATCCGTAGGAAAAGCGCCGAACGGCTTGGTACATCGCGGATCTCGATTGGCGTATGGCTCGGTGGTAGCAACAGTCCCAATACCTATGACGAGGCCGTTGAACTAGTCGAGAAGATCAAAAACGATGAGGTCACCACCACCAGCTTTCAGTTGGAGACCTGCCCCTGGTGCGGAACTGAAATAATCCCCAAAGGCCAAGCGCCACAGGAGGCTTGGGGAATCAGTGCCTCGAATGACTCTTTCCGGATGAATTGTCCGCAAGTGCATTGCGACTTCCATGACGAGCTGCCGGTGTCTGCAGTTGACGCAGATCTCTATGACCGTCCGCCTACTTGCCTGATAGGAACAGTAGACAAGTTCGCGCGAATGGCATGGGAACCGAAAGCCGGGGTTTTCCTAGGATCCGGCTCCACCCCCGGGCCATCATTAATCATCCAGGATGAATTCCACCTGATCTCAGGGCCGCTCGGCACCATCGTCGGGCTTTACGAAGCAGCCTTCGATGTCGTGATGGCCAGAAACAATGCGCGGCCCAAAGTCGTCGCGTCTACCGCGACAATCAGGCGAGCAGAGTCCCAGGGGGAGGGGGTATTCGGTCGGTCGACAGTTCTGTTCCCGCCTGCGGGAATCTCTGCGCGAGACTCGTACTTCGTTCGCTACGACGAAGCAAGTCCCGGACGAAGATATGTCGGGCTCATGCCCCAGGGACACACACCATTGACTGCGATGGTTCAGCTATCGGCAGCGCTGCTTCAAGCATCCGAAGAGCTCGACTTTGACCCGCCAAGCGACGACGCGTACTGGACGTTGGTTGCCTACCACAACAGTCTGCGTGAACTCGGCAAGACGGTCACCCTCGCACACGACGACATTCCCGCCCGGATAGGAGTCATCGCCAGCACAGAAGACGGTATACGCCGCCTTGGAGACGATGACATCCTGGAACTTACCGGGAACGTGTCTCCAGCCCAAATTCCGCGCAGCATAGAGAAACTCACGAAGAAGCGGGGCGAAAAGGGTGTCATTTCTTTCGTCGCTTCGACCAACATGTTGTCTGTTGGCGTCGACGTCCAACGGCTCGGGCTCATGCTTGTGGTCGGACAGCCCAAGACGACATCAGAATACATACAGGCAAGTAGCCGAGTCGGTAGAAAAACCCCAGGCCTGGTAGTGACCCTGTACTCGCCTTCTAAACCGCGGGACCGTTCCCATTACGAGTCGTTCCTCGCTTACCATTCGGCGTTGTATCGATACGTTGAACCAACATCGGTCACCCCGTTTAGCGTCCCGGCGCGGGCGCGGGGTCTACACGCCGGACTGGTCGTCCTCGTACGTCACGCTCTCGGGTTGGCTGAAAATACCCAAGCTGCCGACTTCGATAGCGCCGACCAAGACCTCGGCGATTTGGTCGAAGAATTTCTGCGACGCGTGACGGTGGCAGATCCCAGCGAGCGCGAGAATGTCGAACGCCACCTCAGTGAGCTCGAGGCCGAATGGATGCGCCTCGTGGACCAAGCACGCCCCAGCGGGGGTCTTCGCTACTCAGGGAGCGGAAGGCAGCAAGTGGCACTGCTGCACAGATTCAACCAGCTTGGTCCTGGCTGGCCGACGCTCGACTCGATGCGAAGTGTGGACACAGAGGTACGGATGCGAGTACGGGGGGAAGACGGATGAACGAGCGCAAGGTGAGGCGTTCCCAGACGATCACACCGTTCGGTGTCGGAGCCATAATTGACATTCTCGGCGAATCGTTCGTTGCAGAGGACATCACACGATGGCGGGGCAAGAAGGTCGTGCTCCGCGGTCCCCGCATAGCGGCACACTTCGGCGTCAACGAATTGCGCACTGCGCCCCCAGCTGAAGACCAAGGGGCGAGTCTCCCTTATTTCAGGTTCCCACAATGGTTATTCTGCGGCTCATGCCGACGGATGATTCGTTGGAGTACCAAAATGGAGCAACCCGGGAGGGCTCCACGGTGTGAGTCATGCACCCGGAATTCTCAGCTCGTTCCTATGCGCTTCGTCAGTGTCTGCGGTAACGGGCATCTCGATGACGTTCCCTGGGTGCGGTGGGCACATTCCAGCCCAAAGCAACGGGATCAACGCCAATGCGGAAGGGAGGAAATCAGTTTCATTCACGTAAAAAACGTGGGGGCGGCCTCGAATCAGTCGAAGTTCGTTGTGGCTGCGGCGCAGCGCGAAGTCTGAAGGATCTTCCTGCACCTGATGCACTCAAGCACATTGGGATCAAATGCAAAGGCAGGCAACCGTGGCAATTCGACAATGAATCCGAGAGCTGCGCCCTGACCCCAGTCGTTCTGCAGCGAGGCGCGTCGAGCGTCTATTTTTCCAGAACTGGTTCTGCGCTTGACATTCCGCCCGATAGTAACTGGCTTGAGTTCGGGGGTCCCGCGAGCAAAATCAGACATAACGCTAATTTCGGCCCTCTAGAGTCGAATCCAGAGCACCCCTTCGCAGCAGGCTTGATCGATTTGATCGTCCTCGAAGAGCGAGTCAGTGCTGCTCAAGTGAGGCAAGTCCTCGATGAAAGATTGGGGCGCAAGCATGTTCCAACGGTCGTTGAAGGAGACGCGACAAGTGATATTCAAGCTGGGGAATGGATCGCGCTTACCTCACCGCTAGACCAGCACGACCCCCGAGATAACTTCATCTCGCGCGAGGCTCCGTTTCCCAGCCCCACGGGGCACTCTGAACTGCAGTCGGTCGCAGACGATTTCCGGCGACTCATCGAGCAAGTCGTTCTCGTGAACCGGTTACGCGAAGTCCGCGTACTCCTTGGGTTCCAGCGTCACACGATGGAGCGTGAAGTCAAGCCAAGCCTCGGAAGGTCGGAGACGTTCCTGCCGGCGATTGAGGTATTCGGCGAAGGCGTCTTCATCCGGTTCAACGAGACGGCACTCTCGGCTTGGGAGACAGGACACGATGTACGTCGTCGAGCTGAAGTACTTAGGCAACGCCTATCTGGAAGTGTCACGGCGAGGTGGCTCGATAGCGAGATCACCCCCAGACTCATTCTGCTCCACACGTTCGCACATGTTCTTATGCGCGCCATGGCCTTTGAGGCCGGATACTCCTCGTCGTCGTTACGCGAGCGCATTTACAGTGCGACTGGTCCGGATACGCAAGCTGGCGTCCTCATCTACACCGCTGCAGGGGACTCAGAAGGAACGATGGGCGGCCTCGCCCGTCTCGGCGAGGCGGACCGGCTGGTTCCCATACTGGCATCGACATTGGCCACCACCCAGTGGTGTTCACTAGACCCAGTCTGCGGGGAATCCACGGCCCAGGGCGTAGACGGGCTATCACTCGCTGCCTGCCATGCGTGTGCCCTTGTGAGCGAGACGAGCTGCGTACTGGGCAATGTGATGCTTGACCGGATGATGTTGACCGAACCTGGATTCGGTTACTTCTCCACTGTCATCGGCGCGCTCTTGGATGCGCAAGCAGAGGATGCGAGCTGATGCTGAACCTTCCCGATTTCAACGAACTATCCGCCGAGCAAGACGATGTATTGGACCTCCCGCTCGACTCGTCAGTCATTGTCACCGGCCCGCCGGGAACGGGAAAGACAGTTATCGCGATCTGGCGCGCCAATATGCTGCACAAGGCGAAGCGCCCTACTCTGCTCCTGATGTACGGAAAGTTACTGTCGACCTACACTGGCTCCGCAGTCAAGAAACTGAATGTCGATAGCCTCGTCAGCACCTACCACAGTTGGTTTCCCAGGTACTACAAAAGCATCTATCGAGAAAATCCTCCCGAATTGACAAGATGGAAATACGACTGGGCGGCGTGCGCAGAAAAAATGATGAATTCCCCAGTGCCGGAACAGCTCCAACGCCACATTATCGTCGATGAGGGCCAAGACATGCCTAAAGAGTTCTACTTGATGCTGCGAATGGTCAGCAGCTCGATGACGATCCTGGCCGACGAGAACCAGCGGATCACCGAGGATCAGTCAACGCTCGCAGAAATCAAGGCTGCAAGCGGGGTCAATGACATGCGGACATTAACAAGGAATTTCCGAAACACCCTGCCAATCGCCGAGTTCGCAGCCCAGTTCTACGTCGGGCTGCCCTCAGGAATTCCTGAACTACCTCCCCCTACCCGCGCGGGTGAGCGACCCAGTCTGCAGTGCCACTCGGATATCGCCCAAACCGTCAAGCAGATCATCAGCTACGAAAACACGTACAGAGACCACACCATTGGCGTACTAGTCCCGACAAAATCACTGCTGAAGTCTCTGTACAGCCGACTCAACGGCAAGTCGCGGGCGGCAATCCAAGCCTACGTCGGCGAGCTGCGCAACGGGGGTATGCATCCTTTGGATTTTTCGAAGCCCGGTATCAAGCTTGTAACTTGGGCCAGCGCAAAAGGCCTCGAGTTCGACACGGTCTTCCTGCCAGAACTCCAGAAGGTGCGCGGCGAACCATCAAGCGATGAACTCCGGATGAAGATGTACGTCCTGTCGTCGCGGGCCAAACAGCGGCTGTTTCTCTCGTACTCCGGAGAAGGAGAACCTCCGTTCGTATCCGCCCTCCCACACGGCTTCCTCGAGGACAACCGATGACCGACTACCGATACCTAGTGGTAGACAGGAGAAATCTGTTCTACTGGCTGTCGCGGGGCCTGATCGTTCCACGCTCCCTGATGGAGAAGTACCGCCCTGACGCGCTCGACGCCACCCCTAACGCATTACCGGTGACGTCCGAGGCAGCAGCCGGGCCTCTCATCGGACCTGCGGAGTATCCGGTCTGCGTGGAGCTTGCCCCGCAAGTTGCTGTCGTATCTAAGGCCGCTGCCGATGCAACGACCATTCGGGCTCGGGGGGCCCTGTCCGTGCGGCGGGTAGCTCGTGTACACGTGCCTACGTCAGGCGATGCCGACGAGATACGGGCCAGGGAGTACCGCGGATTCGACGCCGGCAAACTCGATATCGTGGTGACGCCAGCGCTCTTCGAGGCCCGAGACGCTGGAGCCGACCAACCTGATGTTGCGACCGAAAATGGCAAATCGCCTGACGACCGGAATTTGAAACGACGGGAAGCTGTCGCCGGCGCTGTGATGTCAATGTTCAGTGGCCATGCAAACACGCTGAACTTTCCCATCGAATGGCTCACAAACAATGAAACTGAGGACCCCGTTCGTTCTCTAGTGCTGACCGTGAAGTCAAGTGGCCTTATCAGCAGACCGGACGACGTCGAACTCCTCCAGGCAACACTCGCTGCAATCTACGACCAGTCGGAGCAGGGCGACATTGTCGCGTCGACATTGCTCGCCCAAGTAGCCGCATCAGTGGCCGATTCTCAAGTCGCAGGAGTCAATAAGCACCTCGAACGAATACTGGAGCTGACTCGGGGCGCAGATGAGCTCAAGCCCTTTCGGGGACACGGAGGCCTACTAACCACAAAGGCGCTTCTTCTCTACCTGCTGCGACCCGATCCCGAGGCGGTGCGCAGCTGGTCGGACGAGGATCTCAATGCGGAAACTGAGGTGCTGCAATTGAGTCGGCTACTCGCAGGATTTGCGAGCAGGTATAGCGGCCTGCCGTCCTCGCTGCGCGGCGGAGCGTCGGCCGACGCCCTTCTTGACTGGACGGCTAGGGGAGTTCAGCCGTCCGACTTCGTTATTTCGGCCGAGCCGACACAAGATCTGGAAGCCGCCGCCAGCCCAGCGATAGATTTACTGCGCCACGAACTTCTGGCCGGGAAACACGATCAGGCGCTGGCCGTGGCCCACGCGCTCGGATGGACAGACTGCTTGCAGCTGCGTGTGACAGCGGACAGCTTCGAAGCGAGCACGACGGACGGGCACGTGCACGTGACGTTCGCCGCTGGAGCGGAACTCACCTGGTCACTTTCGTCGGGACCCTTCATCGCCCGCCTTTCGGGATTGAGTGATGGCGACCTCGCGGCAACTCTCAAACCAAAGCGGTCCCCAGGCCGTAGAGCTCCCACGAAGACAACCCGCGGCACTGCAGCGCGGTCGGTCAACAAGACCAACAAGAAGGCCGAAGAGCCGAGCGGACCACCCGCCAACGAGGAGGGATCTGTCGGCCCGGCCGGCTTAGGTTATCCGTCAGCTCGCGAATAGCGTGCGACCAATGCTGGCGAGGTTTAGTGACTGCTAAATCCGGATGATGGCATTTTGAACAATGAAGAGAGCCAAAGATGTCGGTTGGAACGGGGAGGCTTCAGGGCATGTCATACGAATGGAGCAGCGAGCGCCTGGAGCGGATGGTAAGGCGCGTCGGCGCCTATTTGGACGGCAATAGCGTCAGTGATGAAGCTCTCAACCAGGTTTGCGATATGTTCGAAGTTCAAGCCGAGCAACGTGCAGCGCTGCGCTCGGCCTTGGAGAGCGCGGGAGTCGTAGTACGACCCTCTGATGGCGAGGATTCCGATTCCGAACCTGATGAGCGTCCGTTTAGCCGGGCAATTCCAGGAGATTCATGCGATCCAGGGTCAGATGCGGTGCAGCACGCACGAGCGCTGCTCGACGACGACCGCCGAAACCCGAAACCCTGGAATCGAATTCTGACCGCGATCGAGGAAGTGGGTTTAGCCAGCATCATTCGCGGTGACAACGTGCAACTGTCGGATGAGCTGCCGCCGAGGTTTCGTAAATCCCTCGACGCAAACGACGAGAGAGCGCGGGCTTTCGACGCATTCATGCTGCACAACAGACGGCTCGTATGGAAACTCGCGAATAAGCACCTCGGCCAGGGATTGGAGTTCGACGATGCGGAACAGTCCGGCTACAAAGGTCTCCACCGCGCAATCGAGAAATTCGATGCAAGCCAAGGCCACAAATTCTCAACATATGCGACCTACTGGATAAACCAAGCAATTCAACGAGCAATTGCGGATGAAGGCCGCACTATCCGAATCCCCGTTCATGTCCATGAAAAAATAGTGAAGGTACTGGCAGCCCGGACAAAGCTGTTGGTTGAGAACGGCTCTGCCAGGCTTTTTGATATCGCTTCAAACGCGGGTGTAACACCCGACCAAGCCTTGAAGCTACTGCTACTAAGCGCAGGGATTGTTAGTCTGGACGCGCCAATTGACGAAGATGGCACTACGCGCCTCGAGTTTGTAGCTCAAAACATCCATATGGATGGTCCAGTCGATCCCGAAACCCATGTAGTCGCAGAAGACGAATGCGAAGAAATCCTGGACGCAATCGAGTCACTGGGTCAAAGAGAGGCAGCTATCCTCAAGCTGCGATTTGGCTTCGCCGAAAATGAGCCAAAGACGCTTGACGAGATTGGTGTCAGGATGGGTGTTACACGGGAACGTATCCGCCAAATTGAGAAACTCGCCAAGAAGAAGCTCGCGGAGGATCTCCGCCGTCGGGGTATCGGTTGAGCACGCCCAGAACACATGCGGCCCCAGCCTGTCGGACCTCAGGGCTATCGTGATTCCGTGGAGTCGTCACCCCGAGCCCGAAAGAAGAATAGCTACGGTGTGCGGCTGGTCAGAGGCCCATTTATCAACCTCCCCCCACACCCTGAACACATCGATGATGCCGCCGATTTTCTCTCCTACGCCAAGATCCTCCGCAAGACAACAGATGCTCCCCTAGCCGCCGACTTCTTTAGCGGAGCGGGCGGGCTGAGCCTAGGCCTCGAGCAAGCAGGCTTCAAAGTTGTTTTGTCCGCCGATCACGAGCCGTTTGCCACTCGGACACACTCTCATCATTTCGGTGGACTGTCGGTCGACTGGGATCTCTCGGACCCTGCGATCGTCGCGAAACTCGGAGACCTAGTCCGCGAAGCAAAGATCGATCTGGTCGCCGGCGGACCACCCTGCCAGCCGTTCTCAAAGGCCGGCCGCTCAATGATTCGCTACAGGGTTCAGTCGGGCCTTCGCGATCCGCACGACGAACGCCGAGATTTGTGGCGATCCTTTCTGGAGATCATCGATCGTGCCCGGCCGAAGGCTGTTCTCATGGAGAACGTTCCCGACATGGCGCTGGACCGCGAGATGTTCATTCTCCGGAGCATTGTCGAAGAGTTAGAGCAGATGAACTACTCCGTCGAAGAGCGAGTCGTCGACACGTGGCGATATGGAGTCCCGCAGTTCCGGCAGCGGCTGATCCTCGTTGCGCTGCAGGACAATACTGAATTCAGATGGCCGGAGGAGACGGCTCAGAAAGTCACTGTGTGGAATGCCATCGGGGATCTTCCGGAAGTTGAAGGAGGGTGGCGTCCAGAGGGCGGCGAACATGGCTGGGCGGACTATCGAGGCCCGGTAACACAGTTTCAACATGAGATGCGTAAAGACGTCCCTCCGGCGGACTCGCACAAAGTCTTCGATCACATAACCCGACCTGTCCGCGATGACGATCGCGAGGCCTTCGAGTCGATGACTCACGATACGAAGTACACCGACCTCAGCGAGGAACATCAGCGCTACCGGGGCGACATCTTTGACGACAAGTACAACAGACTTAATGAAAATGATCTGTCGCGCACGATCACGGCGCACATTGCCAAGGACGGCTACTGGTATATCCACCCCCGACAGAGCCGCACGCTGACCGTGCGCGAGGCAGCTCGGCTTCAGACGTTCCCCGATGACTTCAGGTTCGACGGGCCTCCATCTGCCGCATTCCGACAGATAGGCAATGCAGTCCCACCACGTCTTGGGTTCGTTATCGGCAAAGCGATCCGCGAATCGTTGGAAAACCCAACGGACGCAGGGCCATCCACCCGCGAGAGCGCACAGACGCTAGCCGATTGGATGGGAAACCCTGGTCACGTCCGCGCACTCCCCTGGCTTGAGTGGACGGCCGGCGAGCCGCCGTCGCGCTGGCTCATACTCGCCTCAGAGGAGTTACTTGACAGAGCGCCCATATCGCTCACGCGACAAGGGTGGAAACTTCTCCGGGAGACCGACAGGCCTTGGAGGCTTTCCGCATCGAAGCGCGAAAGATTCGAAGAGTACCTGCGCTTCATAGTCGACGGAACTGGCCGTGAGCAACGCCTCGAGAAGGTCCTTGCGCTCCGAGACCGGGTGGGCAAGACGCCACAGGTGTTGGAGGGATCTGCTGACCACATCAAGTCAGAGTTAAGTCTCGCCGAATCTGTAGCGGATTTGGTTGTACTCGCCTCACCAGTCGATAAGTCGGACACAGGAGCCGAGGAGCCCGTCCTGGTCACTAAGGGTGTGCTCCGGGTAGCAAGCCGATTCCAGGAAAATGCGGTAGACCGCAAAAATCGGCTTACGGACGGGCGTCTGGCCATTGCCCGGATGATCGGTTTCGGCGCGTACTCTCGTGCAGCCCATCTCGGGCTGATCGAACTCGCCAATAGCTTGTGCCGACCGGTAAATCCGCTGTGCAACGAATGTCCACTTGTTCACCACTGCCCAGAAGGCAAGCGGAACATCCGCTACACCCTCGACTTCAGCTCGGACTAGAGGCCCAGAGCTTTCGCGATCTTAGGTTCCGACCTTCTCAGCTCAGCAGCAATTCGTTTGAATGGACGGACCTCGCCCGCATCAAGGGCTGCCCCTTTCAACGCGAGACCGACGTCCTGTCCTGCCGAGAAGTTATCGAAATTGGGGCGGTCACGGTCGCCCTTGTGCTTGGAGGATTTGCGATAGAGATTGTCTGCGAGACTGCAGATTTCGTTGACCGGGCGTTCGATCATGTGACGAAGCTGGCTTGGCAATGCGACCCGCATCTTGGCGACGTTGATGTTGAAAGCCTCATCGAGATCAGTGTCGAACTCGAGGCTGACGCGTGCGAGTTTCGTATGCTCATCGATACTTCGGACGCCAGCCCATCCACCCCACTGGACCAGCCGGCCCGCTCGGTAGGTGTAAATACCTTGCTGACGGTTCCACTTCAGTGGACCAGACATGCGCTCGAACTCGGCCGGGGAGCTGAACTGGTCGCGGCCGGGCAGCACGTACCGCCGCAGGGTCACCTGGCCGGCGGCGTCACCATGCTCGATCTCAAAAACCTGCTCGACGAGCTCTTTTGTGGCCGACTCCGCTCGGGCGAACGGATCCCAGGCGGCGAGCTTCTGGCCGTTGACCGTGATCACCAGGCGTTCATTGCCGACCTCGCCGCTCAGGAATTTATGGAAGACCATAGCGAGATGTTCAGACGCCTTCTGCTGCAAAGTCTCGAACCGCCGCCTCGCCCAGCCACCAGATGAATTCCTGGCGGGTACAACCCGGTCCAGTTTCTCCCAAACAACAACTGTTCCCGGGCCGTCCTCGAGAAGGTTCCGCGCTCTCTCGATTGCTGCAGTCCGGTCCGGCTCAATGATCAGCCAGTCGTCGAACTCCGCAATCAGGTCAAGGTCGAGCTGCCTCGTCTGGATAAGGCGCCGGCCTGCCGACGTTCGGGTTACGACAGACAAGCAGCGCCCCTGAGATAACGAGGCAGTTTTGAGCCCTAGCCCATAGCGCCCGAGGTCACCCTTGCCGTACTTCCGACGGCTGCCAAATCGCAGTGATTCAGTCAAGCCGTTGAGCGTCATGCCCCGACCATTATCGGAGATCAAGACCCGGGATGCCTCGCCCTCAAACTCGATCACTACGTTCACCTCGGTGGCCCCAGCGGTGATGCTGTTGTCGATCAGGTCGGCGATAGCCGAGCTGAAGTCGTAGCCGATGTCCCGCAGCGATTCCGTCAGACGGGCCGCCGACGGAGTAACGCTTGCCATGTGTCTGGGCACTGCCAGCCTCCCTTCCCAAAGACCAGGGTCTCACGAATCACTGGTCTTCTATGTTTGACCCGCCGAGCAACCGGTACGTTCCCGCCAAATTCCATAAATTTTCACTGCAACGACCGCGGGCTCCTCATGCTCCCAGACGTGAACGACAGTCCACCCGAGATCCTTGAGTTGCGCGTCCTTGCGGCGATCGCGGGCAACATTCTCGTCGAGCTTCGAAGCCCACCACTCGGAGTTGTTCTTCGGCGCCGTGCCGTGGTCTGGGCAGCGGTGCCAGAAGCACCCATCTACGAATATTGCGATGAGCGCCCGCGTCAACGCTATGTCGGGGGTCCCAGGAAGGGTTCGGAGGTCAACCCGGTACCGCAAACCGAGCCTGTGGAGTTCACGCCGCACGGCCAGCTCCGCAGTCGTGTCTCTTCGCGGCATTGAACTCATCTGCCTATGAACCGTCTCATTTAGGGGCCGTGGACGTGGCGGCTGAGAGGCCGATCGATTCGGTTGCCGGGACAGCGCGTTCATCAAATCACCCGCCCAAATCAGCAAAACCATTCGCGGGGAGAAAGGCGTGCGCCTTCTCCGGTGAGCATGATATCGCTCCACTATGCGTGAGGTTGACGCTTCCCCACCAAAACAAACCCGGAATGCGATACCGCTGCGAGACCCCCTCCACTTTAACTATCGTCAGTAATCGGCAAGGGTGGAGTAGCGAGGATCGGGCGTTAGCACCGCGGCTCGGAAATGATCCGACGGAGTAAAGGGCGAGGGGCTTTGGAGCTGACAGATCGCGAACGTAGCGCCTTAGAACAAATCGAGATGCTCATCCGCCAAGGACGTTCAGAGAAAGAAGCCGCCGATACGCTTTCGCTGCTCACCCGCGAGGACGAGTTAGTCGCGAAGATGATGGCTTACAGGCATTCGATTGCTGAGGCTCGGCGGAAATTTGCGGGAACGTCCGCGCTTTATGACGCGGAAGATGCCCCACCGCCCTGGTACACCGGACCATCGGCTCACGATGTTTTCTGGCCGGGCCTAAAAAGGCTTTTGGAGAACGACCCTGGATGGATTTCGGCCGTACCAAGTCTGGATGAAGCATCCACAGACGTTGTTGGACTTCTTGCCGACCCTCACAGTCCGTCGATCCACACCCGCGGTCTCGTCCTCGGACACGTGCAGTCAGGGAAAACAGCCAATTTCACCGCGACAATAGCCAAAGCGGCGGATGCCGGCTACCGGATGTTCATTGTCCTCTCGGGCGTCCACAATTCTCTACGTCGTCAAACACAATTGCGGATCGATGACCATCTAGTGAACCGTGAGCCAGCGCGCTGGTTACCGCTGACAGACGAACATCGTGACTTCGGAAACCCAGTCAGGGCCCTGCCCCTGCTTTCCCAGCCGAATCTTCGTCTCATTGCCGTGGTCAAGAAGAACGTCTCGAGGTTGACCCGTCTTCGCAACTGGTTGCGAGAGGCGAACAAACACGGTGGACTCGATACCTGTCCTGTCCTCATCATCGACGACGAGGCGGACCAGGCTAGCCCAAACTCTGCACGAAATGCAGAACTCGATCGTACTCGGATCAATGAAAGACTTGTAGAACTTCTCGAACTCCCTCGCGTTGCCTACATCGGCTACACGGCAACCCCATTTGCGAACGTCTTGATTAACCCCTCCGATGCAAGTGACATCTACCCGCGCTCTTTCGTCTACTCGCTGCGAAAACCGGAGACTTACTTTGGTTCGCGCGAACTCTTTGGTCAACCGGTCTCGGAAGACGAGGCAACAGAGACGGATGCCCCGCATGACATGATCCGAATCGTTCCGGTCGACGAAGCAGACCGCCACTCAGTGGCAAACCTCCTCGCTGAAGGCCCGGAAGTGACGCCCGAGTTGGCAACCGCGATCAGGTGGTTCCTACTTGCCACCGCCGCGCGCCGGGCCCGCTCAGGGGTGCGCAAACACTCCAGCATGTTGGTTCACACGACCATGCGGGTCGATCCACAGCTGGCGTACCTGGAGCCAGTTCGCGCGTATGTCAAGTTATTTGGTACCGAAATTGCTGACGGCGAGACAGCTTCTCTGAGGAATCTGTGGGAATTAGAGACCCAGAGGGAGCCAGCCAAGCGCTTCAACTTGGAACCGGTTGCTTTCGAGGACGTTCTCGCAATCCTTCCCTCCGTCATCGACGAGACCAAAGTTCTCGCAGACAATGGACGATCGACGGACCGCTTGGTCTATGGCGATGAGCCGGCGACCGTAATTGCAGTGGGCGGGAACACCCTGTCGCGTGGCCTCACCCTTGAAGGACTGGTCTCATCCTATTTCCTGAGAAGTTCAAGTCAGTACGACACATTGCTTCAGATGGGTCGCTGGTTCGGGTACCGGCCTGGTTACGGAGATCTTCCACGCATTTGGACAACGCAGCAGCTAGCTGACGACTTCGAATTCCTCGCCGGAGTCGAGGACGATATTCGCCGGGAAATCGAGCGATATAGGACGATGGACGGCGCGACACCAGCGAACCTTCCGATACGGATTCTCCTTCATCCGCGAATGCATGTCACCGCGACCGCGAGGATGCAGTTCGCCGTGACTGGTGATGCTTCCTACAGCGGGCAACGGCCACAGACCACCTACTTCGCACATAGGGATCCTGCGGTTATCGAGCGAAATCTCAAGGCCGCGCGGGCATTGATTAGAGCTGCAGCTGATTTTGGAATCCACGAGGAGAACTCCGAAAGCAGAGTCACACTTCGAGATATCCCAGTTGATTTAGTTCGTAATTTCGTAAATGCGTACAGCTTCCATGAGCAGAGCGAGCTGACCAGTGACCTGCTAACCAAGTACATTAACGGTCAGGTTTCAGCGGGCGCTTTAACATCATGGAACGTTGTGGTGATGGGGCGGAAACCTCCCTGCCATAGCGAACCCTTGGGTCTCCGAGACCCGAGCCCATTGATAACCCGATCAAAGCTCAAACGACCAAGCACGGAGAAGCTCGCGGTAATCGGGACCTTGATGTCTAAACCCGATCGGGTTGCCGACCTCATTCCAGCTTCTGAGGTCAAGCAAGGCACCAGCCACATCGAGCTCCAGGCTCTCCGCGACGCCGATGGGCACGGCCTGCTTCTCCTCTACCCCATCGACAAAGACTCGGAGCCCAAAGCCGACAACGACTACCGAGTGGCGCTCGAGGCGGCTGGGCACCTCCTCGGCGTTGCGTTTTCATTTCCCCAGGCAGATCCGAAGACAGAGCCCGTGAACACTATCCAGGTGAATCCGATGCTGCTCAACGCAATCGAATTGGACGATGGATCTGCCGATTACGTGGACGAAGAAGGATCACGCGACGAAGTGGACCTAGGTGTTGTTTAGGCGGGACCTCGCGGCGGTCTGGACCGTTCTTGAGTCAACCCCGCCCGATGCCGGCGTCGAAGCCGTCGGAGTCGGATACGAAGTTAGTGCGGGCGAATTGCTCGCAGGTGTAGACGGAGAAGGGCGTCGCTTCCTACTGATTCCGTTGTTGTCAGGCGAGGCGGCTAGGGTTGACACCAGAGGGCGCGCGGTACACCTGTTGCGCCTAAATCACGCGGGCGCCCATTATCTGGCAGTCGCTTGTTTGTCACGCGACTTGCACACAGTGTTTACCCAGTTTAGTCGAGAACTCGTCGCGTCGATTGAGGATGCCGATTCCCCCGCCAGAGCTGCAGCCGAGGCATTCGAAAGATGGAAGGCACTTTTCTCAGAAGGCGCATTGCGGGGTGTCATCGGTGAGGAGCGGCTCGTCGGGCTGCTCGGGGAGCTACTGACCTTGGAAGCTCTGCTGGCGGAGAATGCTCCGAGTGATCTGGCCTATTGGAAAGGCCCGTCCGGCGAGCCTCAGGATTTCCGGACGGCAACCCACGCCCTAGAGGTCAAATCCACTTTGGTCCGCGAAGGACGACTCGTTAGCATTTCAAGCGTTGACCAGCTTCAAACTCCCCCGAACTCGGATCTCTATTTGATCCATCACAGGCTCGAGCGTGACCCGGGCGGCTTCAACATCAGCGATATCTATCAGCGCCTTGTGGCAAAGGGGGCTTCGGAGTCCGATCTTGCGGCAGGGCTGGATGGAAACGACATATACGTCAACAATCTCAAGCCGTATGCCGGTCGCCGATACCGCCAAGTTGAAACCCGCACCTACAACACGGCAGGCTTCGCGTTTCCGCGCATCACACGGGACTCGTTTTCTGGGGGGGACATTCCTCCAGGGACTCTCAAGATCTCCTATTCGATTGATCTGACTAATGACCCTCCGTCCCCTTTGAGTCCAGCCCAGCAACAAGACGTACTTCAGAGAATGGCACAGGAGGCATCACATGGAATGGATTCCTGAACCGTATCCGCGCTCAGGAGGCTTAGCTGCTACTGGGTTCTATAAATTGCTCGGACGCCCAAGGCTTGATCCACTGACCGTGCTGGTGAGAGAGACGGCTCAGAATAGCTGGGACGCAAGACTTCATAACGGACGCCCAGTGAGCTTCGAAATTCAGGGTTGGCAGCTCAGCGATGAGGAGCAATATGGTCTTCGCAGTGAGGTATTCGTAAACTCCAAGAAGGCAACCGGAACGAACCTCGACCGTGAACTTTCTTCACCAAACCTCATTGGTCTGTATATAACGGATCGGAATACGAAAGGGCTCAGCGGACCACTTCAGGCTGACGAGGAAGATCCGAACGGCACCTACGACTGGGTGGACTTCGTACTGAATGTTGGCAAGGCAAACACCCAAGGACACACCGGCGGGACGTACGGTTTCGGAAAGACGATCTCCTATGTGGTGTCAGCAGCGAACGCAGTGGTTATCCATTCGCGCACGGAATACCAGGGGCGGAAGCAGACTCGCCTTATCGGTTGCGCAATCGGCGAAGAGTTCACGAGAAATCGAAGGTTGTACACGGGACGGCACTGGTGGGGAGAATTCAATGGTGATGATCCGAGCCCAGTAACAGGACGATCAGCCGATCAACTTGCTGCAACCATCGGAATGCCAGCCTTCGAATCAGGAGCGACTGGAACCAACTTGCTTATCATCGCACCCGATCTGGGCGGACGTACCCCCCAACAAGCCATGCGTTTCATCGCCGAGTCTACGACTTGGCACCTTTGGCCAAAGCTGACGGAGCGGCACGGAAAACGATCAATGGATATCGAAATCTACTGGAACGGAGAGCCAGTCGAGATCCCCCGACCTGAAGATCGCCCGCCACTCCAAGGTTTCGCTCAAGCATTCCAAGCCGTCCTAGACGGCAAGGCCGGCGACGCATCACCGCTTGGGCTAAAGGTTGAGACCATAAAATGTCAGAAGCCGGCAACCGCAGTCGGCACGCTGGCAACCGTCCCGCTCGTGCACCGCGAGCGCGTGGCAATTGATGATGGTTCAGATCCTGAAGACAGCGAGGCTCCCCCTCCTGCAGCGGCGATCGCGGGTGTTTGCCACCATGTGGCGCTTCTACGAACCCCCGAGCTCGTAATCGAGTACTTGGAGGGCCCGCCTCCCCCAGAGGGAGGGACCGAATGGGCGGGAGTCTTCCGTGCAAGCGATGAACACGATGGGCACTTCGCCGCAGCAGAACCGCCTACTCACGACTCCTGGAACCCCGCGCTGCTTCCGAAAAGCCAGGGACGCACAATCGTCAACGTCGGCTTGCGTGAAATTCGCAAGGCTCTTGAGGACCGGTGGGCCCACCGTAAGCTTCATGCAGTCGACGATGTGTCAAGCACCGCGTTGATCGCTGATGAACTTGCGCACCTCGTCAGGTCAATCGAAGCCAAGGGCCCCGGCCTTCCTCCGCCCAAGCCGAATACACCAATCCCTGGCCCCGCTAAACCCAAAGTCGAAATTGTTCATTCAGCTCCAATCGAGCTCGAGGGCGCATTGGGAACGCTCGCTCGGTTCCTCGTGACTCCTGCATCCTCGTCTTCCGGTACGCGACTCCACGTCAAAGTTGCCGCAGCGTTAGACGGAAAAGACGCCGATCCCAATCTCGACCCCGCCTTGTCCCTAGTGGAGACACGATTAGGCGAAGTCTTGACAAGCATGGGGGGCCTCAGCGGCGAGGTATTGCTCGAATCCTCGGTGCCAGTTGAAGTAGACGTGGTCGTACGACGCGGAGCCGAAACCACAGTGCTCTTCGATCTAGACGCGGAGCGAATCTAATGCGAGTTCCTGTTGTACCGTTTCTAACGCCGCTAGATGGAGCGATACGCCACGGGGGCTGGAAACTTGCCTTGGTCGACGGCGAGGAGGAGCTACCCCGCGAGCTTCCGCACTGGGACTATCAGACTGTCCTAGAACTGGCCGCGCCCGTCTTAGTCGATAGGCGAGCGGTCACAACGGCGTGTCAACTCGAATGGGACAGTGGTCTCAGCGTCATCGTCTTAGCACGGTCAAGCCACACCAAAGCGGAAATCCTAGCGGCGGAGCTGGACGTGCCTCTTAGTGACACCTTCGACATAGCAATTGAGCTTCAGCTCGACGGGCGGGAACTCGGGGGTCGACTGACTCTGGAGACACTCCTTGTATCCAAAACCCCTAAACCGCTTGGCCCCCTGGCGCCGCGCCACCCTGGGAGCATTCTGTGGCGATGCAGTCACTGGACAAGCCTAGAAGGCGTAGGTGCCCAATTCCCCACCGAAACAATCGACTTCACCGCGACTGGCCGCGATCCGCGAGCAGGGTGGGCACTACACATTGATTTGGGCGACCCAGACGCTCTTTTCATGTCTTCTACCCGGCTTATTCTGAATTCTGGACACGCCGCAATTGGGAAGATGCTCCGAGGGGAAAAGGACGATGGGACTAGGCAGCTGCTCCGGACGCTTCACTGGGACGTTACCCGACAGATGGTTCACGTCGCTTTGCAAAGCGACGAAGTTGCGGGACTCGACACCGATCCGGAAACAGTCTCCGTAGCGGGCATTCTCCGCAACCTCCTCGCCTCCGTCTGGCCACTGGAGAGTGTGGTGACTTTGCAGAATTGGTTTCACAACGAGCCTAACCGCATCGAAGTCCACCTTCAAGACCACTGTGGGTTACTCAAGTGAGCAACGCAAATCTCCTGTATCCGCGATTGCATCGCGCAGTAGCGCAACGAATCTTGACCGAGCGCTCGGCACTCACCGTGGAGGAACTGTGTGAATTGGGTGCGCTCGAGCATCCAGAAGCGGCACCATCTGCAACCGGTGGCCACCCAGTCTCGACACATAAGCTGCAAGATATTCAAACCGCCATTCGCGAGGTAGCCGCGGCCGCTGGATTTCCAAAGCCACTCGCCGGTTCTACACAAACCTTTGACCGCCCCTGCGGTTCGATTCTGTACCGCCTCATGGATATCGTGCCGGCCGACGCCGCCGAGGAAGGCGTCTGGTCCTTTCTCACGTTGATCTTGGTTCCAGAGATCGGCCCCTGGCGATTCCCTCGACAATCTGATGAGCGGATTTTGGGCCACCCACGAAACGTTCTGCGGCGACTCTGGTGGCGTGCGTGGGCTCTCGGCCCAGATCTCGATTTTGCCCCGGAAGGATGCAAGCCCCTAGGCGAGGATGAGTCCGTCGGGATCATGGAACGACCGACTCTTGGCGGCAATCGGCGTTCAGCTCGGGCCCTTCAAGATGCCCTGTGGCGCGCAGAACTAGCCGGCCTTACAGTGGCCCGTTCCGAACTCATGCGACAACTCGCTCGACGGCTGAGGGCGAAAAAATCCCA
>Ga0247836_1002128_pt1 | contig 29654 bp, 20 predicted proteins | sample LaCruzMarch2015__4_FD_187116 | JGI IMG/M metagenome (GOLD analysis project Ga0247836, IMG submission 187116) | Freshwater microbial communities from meromictic Lake La Cruz, Castile-La Mancha, Spain - LaCruzMarch2015_14m | ecosystem: Environmental > Aquatic > Freshwater > Lake | place: Spain... | reverse complement strand
GGGTTACCCCTGCCGTTGAGACGGCGTATGTGACCAGCGCAGGCAGGAAGCCGGAGCGCAGGCACATCCGAGCGAGTGAAGCCCAGGATGGGCGCAGCGAGCGTCCGGCGAGACGGTACGGGGTAACCGCGAGCCGGCGCGCTTACCGACCAGGGCATGACAGGCTGAAGCGTGCCCTACTTGGAGTCGTGGGCCTTGAGCGACACGATCGCGCCGGAGGGTGAGGCGAGGATCAGGCGGTCGGTGGCTTGGTTCACCACCGGGAAGGTGAAACCTCCCAAGCAAAACCGGTCGCGCACTTCGCCGGTGGCGAGGTCGATGCTCACGAGCCGGCCAATGCGGTCGACGAGCCAGATGCGTCCGGCGGCGACGGCCACCACGCAGCCGCACACGTGGGTACGGCCCAGCAGCTCTCCGGTCTTCGTCGAATAGACGGCTAAGCCTTCGTCGCTGAGCGGCACCACGAGTTGTTCACCGGTCGCGAACAGCGGGCCTGCGGGACGGGTGTCGAGAAACACTCGCCAGGCGAGCCGGAGGTCGCCAGCACCTGTCTCTGCGAGCGAGTCGATCCGTACGAGGTCGCCCTCGGCCGTGGCCGCGAAGATCGCACCATCGTGCACGAGTGGGCGGCCCGCCGGCGGGCGATCGAGAAAGAATTCGTTGCGCCGCCAGCCGTCGCCGGAGGGATCGAGCACGACGAGCGTGCCGTCGTCGGTGCACCACAGCACGCCGTCTTGGAAGGGATGGGGCTGGAGCGACACACTGCCACCCTCCGTGAGCGCCAGCGGTTCGAGACTTTCTACCTTCTGCGGTCCCGCGCGGCCTTTCTTTTTGGCGGCCTGTTTTTTGGCTGCGGGCGTCTCTTTTTTTGCGTCGGCCGCCGGTGCGGAGGCTTCGGCCTTTCGATATGGGTTCGTCGGCAGCCGCATGATCTTGCCGGTGCCGAATGGCGTGTAGACCCAGCCCGCGGAGACGGCGGCGCCCGCATCGGCGAGGTGGCCAAACTGACTGTTCCAGAGCGTCTGCCCGGTCGTGCGGTCGAAGGCGTGGATGCCGTCTCCGTGAGCGACCGCCACGAGGTTATCCCCGATCGCGGCTGGCTGAAACGGACCGGTGTGGGAGTCGAGTGGATGTTTCCAGAGAATCGTGCCCGGCAGCGGCGCGCCCTCCCGTGGATCACCCGCCCGCACGGCGACCACGTTGCCGTCGCCGGTCTGCACGACCACGAGATCGCGGCTGATTACGACATGCTCGACGGCGGACGTGGCCGCATTGAATGGAACCTGCACGAGCCATTCGAGGTCGAGCCCCGCCCGCTCGGCGGCCAGGCCGTCGGCCGCGGTGCCGCAGAGGCAATCGGCACGACTGATCGCGCAGAGCGACCCGATGCCGGCCGCCGCGAGCACGACGCCGCGCAGCCAGTTTCGACACGAAAGCATTGCGGACAAGCGACCCATGATCCAACCTTACGTCCCAGAATCCACCGTGCAAAAATGGTACGATCCGGGACTCATTTTTCGGCGGAATTTTCCCGGCCCAGAGCCGTCTTACCGTTCCCACCCTCCCATCCGTCACGTTCGCACCATGTCGCATGCCAGGCCGCCATCCCGTGCTCCCGATCCGGCGGCCGCGGTGCTGGGCTACCTCAACTTCTCCGCCGGTGCCTTTGATCCGGCCGTGTGGCGGGGTTGGAGCGAATTGTTTGCGACCCTCGAGCAGGCTGATGCCACGGGCGTCGTCGAGCGGCCGGATGCCGTGACGGCCGTGGTCAGGCTGCTGCGCGAGCGGCTCACGTCGCTCGAGGCGGCCGAGCCGGCGTTTCGCGACGCGCGGCAGGCGCGGCAGATGCTCGCGCTCGTGGAGGAGCGGCTCCTGCCCGGATATCGGGCGTTTCATGGCGACCTGCTCGAGCACCAGACGCCCGGCGCGATCGAGCGGCCGTTCTTCGTGGCTGCTGCGGCCCAGGCGCTCCTCGCGGTCGGCTGCCCTGGTGACGATGGCGCGGTCGACGGACAGACGATCGACGCGGCGATCGCTGGAGCCATCGGCCGGCTCAACGACTACGTCGGCTGGCGACCGGTCGCTGTTCTGGAAAATGGGCGGCTGTCCGAGCCGTATCCCCACGAACGGGTGCGGCCGGTTCCGCTGTTCGTGGCGGGGGCGGGTGTGGCCCACGGGACGTATCGCGACCTCGTGCAGGGTGCGCTCGAGATCCTCCACGCCGCACCGCGACAGCTCCTCGAACAGGCCGACTTCGATCCGGCGCTCCTGGAGGAGCTGGCGATCGACCCGCGCGCTTTCGACTTCCTTCACCCGGCTGCGAGCCGGCCCAACTATCTCTTCGGGCTCTGGGATCCGGAGCGGATCGACGCCCAGGGCCACTACCGACGGATGGTCGTGCAGCAGGCTACGCTCGACGGCATTCTCTCCTGGCCCGACGCGGCGGCGGCGTCGCCACTCGACCGCACTCCCGAGCGACAGGCCCAGCTGCGCCGCGAGTCGTCGGCGGTGCTCGCGGGCGTGATGCTCATGGCGTCGGGGCTTTCCGGCCGGGGCCCTGGCGCTCATCATGCCGGGCTGCCGCTCGCCGAGCTGCTGCCGCGCATCGCGGGCTACCGCGACGACTTCTACCGCTGGCTGCTCGGCACGCTGCCTTCCGATCATCGGCAGCGGCTCGATGCCGAGATGCAGCGGCTGCGCCAGCCGTTCGGCGGCGTGCGCCGGCACATCAACGCGCTCCTGGCGTCGCGCCGGGCACGGCAGGTGGAGAACGTGGCGCTGGCCGCGGTGCTCGCGCAGCTTGGGCGGGCCGAGGGGGCCGAACGTCTCGCCGGCCGCGTGCCCGCTGCGTCGGCGCGGATGTTCGCTCGAATCACGAGCCACGTCGTCGCGGCACGGCGGGCGCTCATGGGCGCGACTCCCGGGGCCGACGAGGCTCTCGCCCGGCTCGATGCGGCCACCGACCTCCTCTTTCGCGCGGTCGGTTGCGGGGCGGCGGTCGATCCGTGGAACATCCTCGGCCTGGGCGGGCAGTTTCCCCTTCATGAACCGGGTGGCGAGAGCCTGTCCGATCCCCGGGTCGACGACCTCGTGGCGGTGACGGAGTCGATCCTCGAGGGCTACGCCGTCGCGTGGCGTGTGGCCAGGCTCGACCGGTCCGAGCCCGATGCGATGCGGGCGGCAGCCGCCCTCGAACGGCTCGCGACCTGGTGGGACAGGCATGCGACGACGACCGTCTCGGGCGTGCCGCATCTTTCGGGCCGTGAGATTCTCGATTCGACCCGTGAGGTGATCGCGGCCTTGGAACGTCGGCGCGGGTTCGTCGACGCGCCGCCGCCGGCGTTTTGGCGGAAGGAGGTCGGCGAGTTTTCCGCGTCGGAGAGCCATGCCCAGGCGGCAGCGGCGCTGCTCGACGAAGGCGATCTCGATGGCGCCATGGGGCTGCTCGTGCACTGGGCGTCGCTTCTCGAAGGCATGGTTGTGGAGCGGTCGGGGGCCGACTGGCTGGCTGCCGCGGTGCGCTGGACGGCGCGGGCCGTCGCGGACACGTCGCCCGCCGGCCGAACTCGCGTGCGGCGGTTCCTGGAGCTCGTGGAAGCCAATATCAGCAGTGTCGTCGACTGCCTCGAACGCGTGGCCGGAGAGGGCGACGCGGGAGGCCGCTCGGCCGCCGGGCCGCCGGATGATCGGCGTGGAGGAGATGACGCGGCTGGCGACGATCAGGTGGATGAGGAGGAGCGAGTCGCCTCGGCCTACGAGTCGATGGTGTGGCGCGACTCGACCGACGACGGCGTCGATGGCGGCATGCTCGACGTCGACCTGCCCGGGGCCTCGCGCGCCGGAGGCATGGTGGAGATCGAGGAAGCTGCTGAGTTCATGGCCGGCGTCTGCCGGCTCCTGCGGCATGCGGTCACCGCGTCGTGTGCCGTCGACGTGCGCGAAGGCGCGGTGCCATCGCGAGCCGACATTGATTCGGCGCTTGGCTGGCGGCACACGCTCAAGCGGCTGCGGCGCACGTTCGTGCGGGCTGCCGAGCAGTTGGCGGCGACCGACGCCGTCCCACCCCTCGGCATGCCGCCTGCCGAATTCGACCGCCTGCGCTGGCAGCGCGACGCGGCCGTGGAGCGGCTCATCGACGCCGCGGTGCAGGCGACCGAAACGCTCTGGATCGTGTCGGCCCGCATCTGTCTCGGCGGCAAGCCCGCCGGAGCGGCTCCGCGGCTCACGGTGGGAGGGCTGTTCGCGGCGATCCTCGTGGGTGACGTGCCGGCCGCGAGTGCCGCCCTCGCGATGGTGAGGAGCCAGCTCGCAGGCAAGGCCGTGCTCTACGTGCCGCTTTCGCGCGGTGGTCGACCGCTGCGGATCGTCCGGGCACGTGGCCGCGAACGGTTGCTCGAGCGGCTCGCCGCCTGCCTGCCGCGGCTGGGGCTCGTGGCCGAAACGTCCGAGATCGTGCAGCTCGCCAAGGCGCTCGAGAGCCGTCGGCCGCCGGGAGCCGCGAGCGTGAGCGAATTCGACCGCGTCTTCGAGGCGGCCACCGCCGCGCTCGTCGAGCGAATCGTGGAGAGCGCGCAGGCCCCGGAGGCGGACGGCACCGCGCCCGATGCCGCGCTGGTCACTGAGCGGATCCTTGCCGGGCTTTCGCTCCTGGTTCCGAAGCTGCTCGACACCTGGATGACCCATGCCCGCCAGCTGCGGCTTTCGGTGCTCGAGCGCGTGCGCGAACCGAAGGCTTTCGCCGTGGTCAAGGAATTCGTCGAGCAGTATGGAGCGGGCCTGTTCACGCAGCACGTGCTCGCCCCGCCATCGCTCCGCGGCATCCTCCGCGGCGGCGTGCGTCACTATCTTGAGCAACTCGTGGAGCGGCATGCGGGGGAACCGGCCGAGGAGACGGCCACAGGCCGGCCACGGTTTCCCGTGCGGCTCGTCGAAGATCTCGAACGCGAGGTGGTGCCCGTCAAGCAGGCGGCCGCCAGGCTGCGGTTCGTGCTGGAGTGCGTGGCCGAAAACCACGCCGAATATCGCGATTGGAATTCGACGACGACACAGTCGGATCGCGGGGAGCACCTGCACATCCTTCTCGACTTTCTGCGGCTCAAGGCGGAGTACGATCGGATTGCGTGGACGCTCCGGCCGGTCAACATGGCCCACCGCGTGCTCGCCCGGCGCGGGCTGCACGAGGCCGCCGCGGCGTGGCGCGGCCGGATGCGCGAGGAGACCCGCGACACGGCAGCCGACCTCGTGGCCAGGCTCGAGAAGATCGAGGCTTTTTGGGGCGTGCGGCTGGCGAGCGTGGCCGATCGTGTGGGGCGGCCGTTCACGGCCGTGCTCGAACAAGACGAACTCGAATCGCTCGTCGAGCCGGCGGTGGCCGAGGCGACGACGGGCGGGCCTGCCGGTGCCGGCGATACGCTCGAAGAGCGGGCGGAGGGCATGCTCGGGCAGGGGAGCGGCTCGGGCGTCGAGGTGCCCGATTGGCTGGAGCGGCTCGGGGGTGCGGTGGAGCGGGCGCTCGAACGGGCCGACGCCGGCCCCGCGGCCCGGCTGCGGGCAGGCACGCTCCCCGACGCGGTGCCCTGGGTGCCGCTCGCGTGGGAGTCGCTCGAGGCGCTGCTGGGCAAGAAGTAGGTGCGGGTGGGGTACAACAGGGTCATGCGAGACCTCGGCGACACGCCCGACACCGACCGGATCACCGGACCACGCCGTGCACTCGCGGCGTGGCTCGCCGGCCCGATCAGCCTTGATGCGGCGCTCACGATGGCCGAGCGGTTGGCGTGGGAAGTGTCGGAACCGGCCGGCCGGCCGCCGACGCTCATGCTCCATGAACTCGAGCCGTCGATCACGATTGGCCGCTCGGGGTCGCGAGCCGACGTCGACCTCACCGACGAGGAGCTGCGCGGGCAGAGACTGCCGCTCAAGTTCGTCGGCCGCGGCGGTGGTGCCGTGGTGCACGGGCCGGGCCAGGTGTGCGTGTCGCTGTTTGCGACGCTCGCCGATCTCGGCCTCGGCCGCCACGACGTCGGCGGCTACCTCGAACGCTTCGAGCACGCGCTCGAGGCGGCGGTGCGCACGGTGCGGTGCGGTGCGGCCCGCGATTCGAGCCTGCCGGGCATCTTCGGCCGCACGGGGCTCCTCGCCGCCGTGGGCGTCGCCGTGCGGCGCGGGGTGGTGTGGCACGGGGGATTTTTGAACGTCTGCCCGGAGCTTCCGCTCCATCACCGCGTGCGCTCGCTGCCTGTCGCCGCCAGGGCGGGAATGCGTACGATGGGGTCGATCGAGGCCGACGTCCAGCGGCCCGTGAGGCTTCAGGATGTGCGGTCGGCGCTCGTGCAACAGATGACAGATGCCTTCGCATTTCCGCGGGTCCATGTGCAGGCTGGTTTTCCGGTGCCTGTCGACCTCGGGCCGCGGTCTCGAGAGATGATCAAACGTGTCGGATAGCCCAGCCAGCCGGTCGTTCTCGCTGCCGATCGTGACGGTGGATGCTCCTGCGCCGCCGGCTCCCGCGGTGCGCCGTCTGCCGCCGTGGCTGCGGCAGAACCTCGGCACCGGTGGCGGCCATGCGGAGACAGCCCACCTGATCGCCGAGCTCGGCCTCGAAACCGTGTGCTCGTCGGCCAAGTGCCCCAACCGTCTCGAATGCTGGTCGTCGCGCACCGCCACATTCATGATTCTGGGCAACGTCTGCACGCGGCCCTGCGGCTTCTGCTCGGTGCCCAAGGGCAAGACCGAGGAGCTCGAGCTCGACGAGCCGGAGCGTGTCGCCGAGGCGGCGAAACGTCTGGGTCTTGCGCACGTCGTGATCACGAGCGTCACGCGCGACGACCTGCCCGACGGCGGCGCCGAGCACTTTCGCCGCACGGTCGAAGCCGTGCGGGCGGCGACGGGCGCGGCAGTCGAGGTGCTCGTACCCGATTTTCTCGGTAAGCCCGGCGCGCTCGAGCAGCTGATGGCGGCCAGGCCCGAGGTCTTCAATCACAACACCGAAACCGTGCCCCGGCTCTACCGCACCGTCCGCGGCCGCAAGAGTGTCTATTCCTGGACGCTCGAGCTGCTCGCGACCGCCAAGCGGCTCATGCCCGATGTGAAGACGAAGAGCGGCCTGATGCTCGGCCTCGGCGAGACCCGCGACGAACTCCTCGACGTGTTCGCCGACCTGCTCGACCACGGCGTCGACTTCCTCACGCTCGGACAGTATCTCCAGCCGACGCTCGATTCGCTGCCGGTGGAGCGGTACGTGCCGCCGGACGAGTTCGACGAACTGGGCGCACTCGCCCGGCAAATGGGTTTCCAGCGCGTGGCCTCGGGCCCACTCGTCCGCTCGAGCTACCACGCCCGCGAGATGATGCCGTAGGACCGGCTTCGGGCTCCCCATATCCCATCGCCGGACGCTCGCTGCGCCCATCCTGGGCTCCACTCGCTCGGATTTGCCTGCGCTGCGCCATCCATGGCTGCGCTGGTCAAATACGCCGGCTCCCGGGACACGGGGAGCCCGAAGCCTCCCCAACTGAGAAAGGGGAGGCGGCGGAGACGGTCGGTGCGATGCGGAAGAGCCGACGGGCAGATACGCGGCTTACTCTGAGCGCACCATCACAGTTGAGAAGGGACTAGCGATCGCCCTCGGCGATGGAGCAGCGTACCGCCGGCTTCGACGCCGGGCAGGGCGCATTGAGCACCACCAACGGCAGCACAGACAGGCCGAAGCCTGTCCTATTCCTCCTCGAGGCCGTGCTCGAGGAGTTTCTTGCGGAGTGTGTTGCGGTTGATGCCGAGGCGGGCGGCGGCTTTCAATTGCACGCCATCGCAGGCGGCGAGCATCTGCGAGATCAGCTCGCGCTCCACGCGGCTCACGATCCGGTCGAAGAGATTTTCGTCGTCGGGCGGGGCTGTCGTCAGGCCCTGTTCCACGAGGTCGCGGGCCAGGCTGTCGAGGTCGCCGCCGCGGCCGGGCATCGACACCGACGGCTTGTCGCCCCGCATCGCCGGCGGCAGGAGGTCGAGCGTGAGCTCGTCGCCAGTGGCCATCACGATGCAGCGCTCGACGACGTTTTGCAGCTCACGGACGTTGCCCGGCCAGTGGTAGTGAGTGAGGGCCTCCAGCGCACTTTTTTGGATGTGAACGACGTAGCGGTCGTTGGCCTCGTTGTAGAGCTCGAGGAAGTGGCTCACGAGCTGCGGGATGTCTTCACGGCGGGCCCGGAGCGGCGGCAGGTAGATTGGCACCACATTGAGCCGGTAGTAGAGATCCTCGCGAAACGTTTCCTTCGCCACCTCATCGAGCAGCTCGCGGTTGCTCGCGGCGATCACGCGGGTGTCGACCCGAATCGTCTCGGTGTCGCCCACCCGCTCGAATTCCCGCTCCTGGAGCACTCGGAGGAGCTTGACCTGCAGTTTGGGTGTCGTGGAGTTGATCTCGTCGAGGAAGATCGTGCCGGTGTGGGCCGCCTCGAAGCGGCCGGTGCGGTTGGCGATCGCGCCCGTGAACGAGCCGCGGACGTGGCCGAAGAGTTCGCTTTCGAGGAGGCTCTCCGAGAGGGCGCCGCAGTTGACCCGCACGAACGGCCCGCTGCCGCGGGGTGAAAGCTGGTGGATCGCCTTCGCCACGAGTTCCTTGCCCGTGCCCGTTTCGCCGACGAGCAGCACCGATGCGTTTGACGCCGCCACGCGGCGGGTCATCGCGTAGACCTCCGCCATGGCGGGGCCGGAGCCGATCAGCCCCTTGATCGGAGAGGTGGAGTCGTCACCGGGTTGGCTCGGAGAGCGCAGCATCAGCGGGAGCGGGCGGCGGGGGCGTGAACGCGTCGCGATTGTACTCCGCCGGGCCGCGGCGTGCCGCTGCGAGGCCCAGCCGGCTGCAGGCGTCGGGCGGAAGCTCCCATTCGCGCCGGTGGAGGATCGCCAGTAGCGTCGCCGCCTGCCGTCCCCGGTCGAGCCGCCGAGCCGCGCGGGCGGAGCGGCCATCGGCCGAGGCGGCCACCGCACCGGCCACGTCTTCGAGCGCCTGCGGGAATCGCGCCGGAGCGAGCTCGGCCCCGGTGGTGGGATCGATCGTGGGGTTGAAGAAACTCTCCATCCGGTCGACGAGCGCGACGCACGGCACCCGTGAAAACTTGAGGATCGACTTCGTGAGAAACCGGCCCCGGGCGTAGTCGTCGAAGGGATCGATGACGACGAGCACGGGGGGGATGTCGCCGTATGGCTGCTCCTGGATGAATTGCACCGTCTCGAACGCCGAGGGCTTCACGATCCGCGCCCCGAGAATCACGAGCACCGTGTCGGCGTGGTCTCGCGCCGCGAGCACCGCCGCGCGGCCGGTCGAGACGATCGCGGGCCGGTAGCCGAAGCGTGACACGCCCGCCGCGAGCTCGTGGGCGATATCGGCATCGTGATGGGCGACGACGACACGGTCGCTCCCCGTGGCGGTGGCCGCATGCGCGAGCGCGGCGACGACGCGGCTCGACCCCGGCCACGGGGGCGGGCCGGCGGCGAGCGCAAGCGTGCGGGCCGCCGCGAACTGGAGCTCGGCATCGGGCACGGCCAGTGCCCGCACGAGCGCCTGCCGCACTGCCGGCGGCAGGGGCGCGTGCAGAGCGTCGAGCGGGCGATCGGGGGGCAGCATGGCCTCTTCGATCCCGCGGGCCGCGGCGGCTGCGGCGGCGAACAGGCCGCGCGAGGCGGCCAGGTCGAGGACGTCGGCCACCGCTTCGATATCGAGCCCGTCGGGCCCGGTGAGCACCGCCGTGAGCTGCCCCGGCTCGAATTCCGACGACACCGGCCCCGGCGCCGGGCCGCGAAGCGCCTCGAGCCGCGCGAGGAGCACCAGCCGCACGGCATCGGGCTCGGTGGCCCCGAGGGCCATGAGGTCGCGGGCAAGATGCAGCGCCTCACGAACCCGCACCGCATCCGCACGCGTCGGCTCGTGGTCGAATGGAGCAGCCTTCGGCATCGCGAGCACGCCGTCGAGCCGGTGGGTGATCCGGGCCACGGCTTCGCCGCGGGTCGGCGGCTGCCAGGATTCCCCTGGCCCCGCACAGCGATCATGCACATGCCGCAGGGCCGCAAGCGCGAGGTCGCGAATCTCAGGCGGCGTGTCGGGCACCACCGCCGGCGCGAGGAGAAACTCCGTGACATCGTCTGCGCCGAGCGCGTCGAGCGCGGCGATGGCGGCGGGCCACGAGGCCAGATTCGCCGAGCCGAGTTGGGCGAGCAGCGACTGCTTCGTATCGGCTGCCGCCGAGCCCGCGCACGGCATGGCGGCCAGTGTGCACAGGAACGCGGCCGCGGTCAGTCGCAGCCGTCGCGGTGTCAGGCCAGGCGGTTCTGCCATACTGCAATCTGATCGGCCACGCGGGCAGGTGCGGTCGAGCCGAAGCTCGTCATGCGCTCAACTGCCCTCGAGGCCCCCAGCGCCCCGCGGAATGCGGCCGTCCAGCCTGCCCATTCTTGCGAAAACTCCTCGTCGGAAAGCTCAGCCAGCGACACGCCCTTTGTCATTGCCCGCCGCACGAGGTGCCCGACGGTCTCATGGGCCGTCCGCTGCGGCACGCCCGCCGTGATGAGCGCCTCCATCAGGCTCGTGGCATCGAGGTGGCCCCTTTCCAGCGTGGCTGCGATCTTCGCGTGGTCGAACGACGTACCCGCAACGAGCGGCGCCGCCACGCCGAGCACCGCCTCGAGCGTGTCGATCGAGTCGAAAATCGTTTCCTTGTCTTCCTGGAGGTCGCGGTTGTAGGCGGTGGGCAAGCCTTTCAGGAGCACGAGGAGGGCCTGGACGTTGCCGATCGCCCGCGCGCTCTTGCCGCGCACGAGTTCGAGCACGTCGGGGTTGATCTTCTGCGGCATGATCGAGCTGCCGGTGCAGAAGCCCTCGGGAAGCTCGAGAAAGCCGAATTCCTGCGTGCTGTAGAGAATCCACTCCTCGGCCCACTGCGAGAGGTGGGTCATCGTGAGCGCGATCACGAAGGCGAGTTCGCAGACGAAGTCGCGGTCGCTCGCGCCGTCGAGGCTGTTGGCCACCACGCCCTCGAAGCCGAGCGCCGCCGCCACGTGGTCGCGGTTGATCGGCAGGCTCGACCCGGCGAGGGCTCCCGACCCGAGCGGCAGGACGTTCGTCCGCCGCCGGCAGTCGGCGAGCCGGTCGCGGTCGCGCTGGAATTTCTCACACCAGCCGAGCACCTGATGGCTCGCGAGCACCGGCTGGGCCCGGCGCAGGTGCGTGTAGCCCGGGATCACGAGCCCCTGCTCGCGCACCGCGAGGCCGAGGAACGCGCGCTGGAGTTCGAGCAGGCCCTCGTCGAGCCGGTCGATCGCCCGCCGGCAGTAGAGCCTGAGGTCGGTGGCCACCTGGTCGTTGCGGCTACGGGCCGTATGCAGCTTGCGGCCGATGTCACCGAGCCGGGCCGTCAGTGCCGACTCGATGTGGAGATGGATGTCTTCCTTCGCGGCGGTGAACTCGAACAGGCCCCCGTGGATCTCGCTCCGAATCTCCTCGAGCCCCCGGAAGATCGCATCGGCCTCCGGCACGGGAAGAAGGCCGCAGGCGGCAAGCATCCGTGCGTGGGCGATCGAGGCGTCGATGTCGTCGTCGGCGAGCCGTTTGTCGAACGACACGCTTTCCGAAAACGCCTCGACCCGCTTGTCGGTCGGCTCGCGAAACACGCCGCCCCATGCTTTTGACGATTTCTGGCCTTCGGAAGAGTGGGGCACAGGCGCGGTCCTCGAGGCAGGTGGCGAACAAACTACTTGTACTTCCGACTGCCCGAAAATCCATCCCGGCCGGGTAGACTGCACTCTCTCATGACTTCGCCCGACGATTTTCTCGCGCCCGGTGGCAGGCTCGCGGCGCGGCTGACGGGCTGGGAGTCGCGGCCCGAGCAGCTGGAGATGGCCCGGCTGGTCGCGCAGGCGATCGCCGAGCGGCGGCATGCGGTGATCGAGGCCGGCACGGGCGTGGGCAAGAGCCTCGCGTATCTCGTGCCCGCGGTGCTCGCGGCGACGGCGGATCAGGTCGACGACGCAGCCCCGATCGCCGGGCCGCCGTCGGAAGTCGACTGGGACGACGAGGCCGACGAGCCTGTCGTGCCTGCGGGTCGTCGGCCCCGCCGCGTCGTGATCTCGACGCACACGATCGCCCTCCAGGAGCAGCTCGTCACGAAAGACATCCCGCTGGTGGCGGCCGTGATGCCGCGGGAGTTTTCGGCGGTGCTCGTGAAGGGCCGCGGCAACTATGTGAGCCTGCGGCGGCTCGCGCTGGCCCTCGAACGCGCAGGCAGCCTCTTTAAGGACGACGAGGAACTCGCCGAACTCCGCGACCTCGTCTCCTGGGCCCGCCGCACGGGCGACGGTTCGCTCGCGGATCTGCCGAGCCTGCCCACGAGCACGGTGTGGGAGGAGATCGAGAGCGACTCGGGCAATTGCATGGGGCGGGCCTGCCCGACCTACCAGCAGTGCTTTTACTACGCCGCCCGGCGGCGGATGCACCACGCCCAGGTGCTCGTCGTGAACCACGCGCTCTTCTTTTCGGATCTCGCGTTGCGGCGTGCCGGGGCGAGCCTCCTGCCCGACTACGACGTCGTGGTGTTCGACGAGGCCCATACGCTCGAGAGCGTGGCGGGCGACCATCTCGGCGTGGGACTTTCAAGCGGCACGGTCGACCGCATCCTCTCCAAGCTCTTCAACGAGCGCACGCACCGCGGGCTGCTCGTCCACTACAAGATGCACGACCTCGAGCCCGACGTGCTTCGCTGCCGCCGGGCCGCCGAGGATTTCTTCGCAGCGGTGCGGCACGCGGTGGCTGGCACTGGCGACGGCCCGTGGCGGGTGCGCCGCCCGCGGCTCGTGCCCGACTCGCTCGGCGACGTATGCCTCGGCCTCGTGCGCAAGCTGAAGTCAGCCGCCGACGGCCTCGCGAACGACGCCGAGCGGCACGACTTCCACGCGCTCGCCGACCGGCTCGCGCTCGTGGCGGGATCGGTGCGCACCTGGCTCGAGCAGAGCGAGCCGGGCGCGGTGTGGTGGGTCGAGGCCCAACGCACGCGCCGAGGCCGGGAGCGCATCCGCCTCGCCGGCGCGCCCGTCGACGTGGGCGCGACGCTCCATCGCGAGCTCTTCAGCCGCGTGGGCACCGTCGTGCTCACGAGCGCCACGCTCGCCGTCGGGGCGGCGCAGGCTGACGACGCCATGGCAGACGACCGCCCCCAGGCTGATCCGTTCGCATTCTTCCGCAAGCGGATCGGTCTCGGAGATGCCGCGACTCGGGTCGGCGAGGAGCCAGACGCCGATCGCAGCGTGATCACCCGCCGGCTCGGCAGTCCCTTCAACTACGAGCAGCAGGCCACGCTCGTGCTCGTCGATCGGCTGCCGAATCCTGAGGAACGCGAGGCCTACGACCGGGCGTGCGCACGAATGATTCGTCGCTATGTCGAACGGAGCGATGGCCGGGCCATGGTGCTCTTCACGAGCACCGCCGCGCTCGCCGCCGCCTCGGCCGATCTCGCCGGCTGGTGCGCCCGGCGCAACTACCGGCTCGTGAGCCAGGCCGACGGCCTCACACGCACGCAGATGCTCGCCGACTTCCGGGCCGGGCCGGCGAGCGTGCTCCTCGGCACCGACGGCTTCTGGCAGGGAATCGACCTGCCGGGCGACTGCCTCGTGACGGTGATCATCACGCGGCTGCCGTTCGCCGTGCCCGACCGGCCGCTCGTCGCCGCGCGGATCGAGGCCCTCCGCGAAGCCGGCGGCAATCCGTTCATGGAGTATCAACTGCCCGAGGCCGTGCTCAAGCTCAAACAGGGCTTCGGACGGCTGATCCGCTCGCACGCGGACCGGGGCACCGTGGTGATTTTGGACCCGCGTGTGCTCACGAAGCACTATGGCCGCGTGTTCCTCGACAGCCTCCCGCCGGCCCGCGTCGAAATCGAGCCCTTCGACGACGAGTGACGTGAGTTGGGAACGCGTCTCGCTTGTCACGCTCAACGCGCCCAATCCGGCTCGGGATTACCCCGTACCGTCTCGCCGGACGCTCACTGCGGCCATCCTGGCCTTCGCTCGCTCGGATGTGCCTGCGCTCCGGCTTCCTGCCTGCGCTGGTCACATACGCCGTCTCAACGGCAGGGGTAACCCCTCGCCTCCCCGTATTCCATTTGAGGAGGCTTCGGGCTCTACTGTGCCACCAGCTCGAGTTCGGCCCAGGTCGTGGGGTCGCCATCCCACGGGTATTCGGGCGGGGCGCAGAAGGGCACGCGGCCGAGCTTTCGGTCGACGAGCGCGGCGCAGAAACCGAGCCTGGGAATCTCGGCGGGATCCCAGCCGGGGAGCGCGGCTTCTGACACAAAAGCCTCGATCTGCCAGCCGTCGGCCGTGAGCTTGCCGGCGATGGAGACGGCGCCGGGTGGGAGCTCGGCAGGGACCTCGCTCGTGCGCGGGATCGCGGCGGCCACGGCCACGGCCTGGTCGGCCATGCGGCCGCCACCGGTGGGCAGGAGCGCGAGCCGGCGGCAGTAGCGGCCCGCGCGGTGGCTGTCGCCCGTGGGCCGGGTGGCGATCCAGAGGTGGAGGCCGTCGCTGTCTTCCGGCCGCGTCGGCTGGCACCAGCGCGATGCGCCCACGCCCCGGGCGAGCGCCCGCACGCCGAGGCCGGCATCGTTCCAGGCGATCCAGAGATCGAGCACGTCGGGCACGTTGGCGAGCGGGGCGAGCGCCGGGAGCCGGCAGGCGTCGTCGAGCTGTGTGGGTGTGCGTGGCCAGAGCGTCGTCCGCCGCGGGCAGACGAGGCGAAAGCGGAAGGGCGCGGCGGGATTGACGAGTGGCGACATGGCGATGCGGAGCATCTTATACTTGCGTGACAGGCCCGCGGAGCGGCCGTCGCGATCTCCCGGTGGAAGCCCAGCCGATGCGCGTGCTCATGGTGGCGAGCGAGGCGGCGCCGTTCGCAAAGACCGGCGGGCTTGCCGACGTGGCCGGCGCCCTGCCTGGCGCACTCGAGCGGCTCGGGTGCGATGTGACGCTCGTGATGCCCGCCTATCGCGATGTGTTCACGAAGGGGCTGCCGATCGAGGAGACGGGGCTTTCGTTCGAGGTGCCGCTCGGAGCTCGCCGGGCGACGGCGCGGATTCTCCGCGGCCGGCTGCCCGGGTCGGACGTCACGCCGTTTTTCATCGCCAACGACGCCTGCTTTGATCGGCCGACGCTCTACGGCGGAGCCGAAGACTACGCCGATAATGCCGAGCGATTCATCTTCTTCGCCCGCGCGGCGCTGGAGTTCGCTGGCCGGCAGGACCGCCCCTTCGACATCCTCCACTGCCACGACTGGCAGGCGGGGCTCGTGCCCGCGTATCAGAAGCTTGCGTACCGCGCCTGGCCGATGCTCTCGCAGGCCCGCGCGGTGATGACGATCCACAACATGGCCTACCAGGGACTGTTCTGGCACTGGGACATGCTGCTCACGGGCTTCGACTGGAAATACTTCAACTGGCAGCAGATGGAGTTTTACGGGCAGCTGAGTTTTTTGAAGACGGGCCTCGTGTTCGCCGACGCGATCAGCACCGTGAGCCCGACCTACGCCAAGGAGATCCAACGCGCTCCCGGAGGCTGCGGCCTAGAGGGCGTGCTCGCGGCGCGGAGCGACGCGCTCGTGGGGATCGTCAACGGCATCGACACGACCATGTGGAATCCGGCCGTCGATCGGCACATTCCGCGCGGCTACGGGCCCGATACCGTCGCCGAGGGCAAGGATGCCGCCCGCATCGCGCTCGCCGCCCGGCTCGGCCATGCGGCCCCCGATCCGCGGCCGCTCGTGGCCTTGGTCGGCCGGCTCGTCGAGCAGAAGGGGATCGATCTCGTGATCGAGATGCTCGGGCGGATGGCGGGCAGCGGCAGGGCGCACTTCGTGATTCTCGGCACGGGCTCGGCCGACACGGAGGATGCGCTGCGGCACGCGGCCGCGGCGTATCCCGGCACGATCGACGTGGTGATCGGGTTCGACGAGGAGTTCGCGCACCTCGTGTTCGCGGCGGCGGACATCGCGCTCGTGCCGAGCCGCTACGAGCCATGCGGGCTCACGCAGCTCTACGCGCTCCGCTACGGCACGATCCCCGTGGTGCGGGCGACGGGCGGGCTCGTCGATACGGTGGTCGATGCCACGCCAGAGACTCTGGCGAGCGGCCGTGCGAGTGGGTTTGTGTTCGAGGCGTTCGATTCGCTCGCGCTCGAGCATGCCCTTGACCGCGCACTTCTGGCCCATGCCGACCGCACTCTGTGGAGCGGGCTCGTGCGGCACGTGATGGACCAAGACTGGTCGTGGGATGCGAGCGCCCGGGAATACGTGCGGCTCTTCGAGCGCGTCCGCACCGCCCCGCCCGTGGCGGTCTCATAGACGACTTGAAGTGGGGCAAGTGGGCCCTGGTGGCAACCGAGACGGTCGCCCCACGTGTGGGCAAGCCAGGCAATCTGCATGCGGTCGTTCCATCCCCCCAGCGTGTGACGCCGGCATGGGTTCTGCACGACCGATACGACTGGCATGAAATACGCGTGCGTTCTTGGAGTGGTGATCGGCGGGCTCCTCGGTTCCGTGGTGTCGGCAGGCGAGGCGTTTCGCTGCCGAACCTGCGGGCCGAGTGTCGCGGGGATGGAAACGCCTTATGGCGACACCGGCTGCGGCCCGCGCTACTGCGGCGCAAAGCACGAGCCGAGTCGCTGCGACCCGTGCGATGCCTGCAATCGCTGGCGGGGCTGCAACGGCGTGACGCAGGGGCCAGACATGCTCGCCCCGTGGCAACTGCCGCCGGGTCGCGGATTCATGACTGCCGAGCAACTCGGCTACGCCACGTGGGCCGGCTGCCGCACGTGCAAGTAGACGGACAGTTTCACGGGACGGCTCGGCGTCGTGCCGACCGTCCCTTGGCGGGCCTCCGCCCGCTGGTGGTTACCCGGCCCTCCCGGGCCTGACGCTACGGGTTCGTGCTGCGCACCGCATACGTCGCGGCGAACGTGATCTCGTCGCCGCGGTCGCGGCATGCCCGCCGAAGCATGTCGAGTGCATCGCCCACCACCGCCATCTCCACGAGCGACGGCAGCATGCCGCTCGTCTGCACGACGCTCGGCATCCCGCCGTCGGCCGGCCGCTCGAGCACCGCGTGGAGGGCTTCGGCCGGCCGGCCCAGCCGCCAGAGCAAGAGCGCGAGGATGTCGGCGGGCAGTGTGCCCGCTTCGTCGAGCCGGGCAGTGGCCGCGGCAGCCCTGAAGAATTTCACGGCGGCTTCCACGTCGCGGCCGAGCAGCGCCGCATAGAACAGCCGTGATGCGTCCCCCACGTTCTCGAACGGCGGCTCGCCTGGATACGTCACCTCGGCCGGCAGGCGCGAGGCATAGGAGGCGAGTTCCCACGCTTGCTCGATCACGGTGCGATCGGTCACCACCCGCGCGATCCGAAGCACCGACTGCAGGTGCGACACGTCCACGTGCACGCTCGGGTCGTCGGCAAGACCGCCAGCCCCTGCAAGCAGCTCCACGATCGAGGCATGTGCAGCACCAGGCTTCACAAGCCCTCGGCGTTCGAGGTCGGCCGCCAGATTTGTGAGCACCTCGCGATGGAGGTGTGCCACGAGCACGGCCGCGGCGCCCTTTTGCCGTGCGGCCGGGAGCCGCGACACCGCCTGCTCGTAAGCCGTGATCGCGTTACAGGTGCCCTGAGCCTCGAGAACGAGCTCGAGGCCGAGGGCTGGATCGATCCCTTCCCAGAGGGCGACGTGCACGATTTCGCCGTGGACAGCCTCGGCAGCCTCGCCGTCGGCGGGCAGGCAGGCCGCGAGGTCGCGCAGTTTCGAGGCCAGCTCGGCAGGCTCGGCCGCGGCGCGGAGATACATCCATCCCGCAGCGACCGATCCCTCTGCGAGGAGCGGCCAGCCCACCTCGCGGCAGGCGGCGAGTGACCGCTCGTCGAGCGCGTCGCGGACCGTGGCCTCGAGAGGCCCGAGATCCCCGGTGAGCGGTAGTCCGAGCGCGGCTCGGGCTTCCAGCAGCCTCAGATCGAAGAGCGCGTGCCAACGCTTCCGCTCGATGAGCGAGGCGGCGAGCGTGGCGAACAGATCGGCCGGGCCGCGAGCGGCCTCAGCGGCGAGCGTGTCGAAGAGGTCGGTCATGGGGAAAGTTGGCGGAGTGCTTCGTAGGCGAGGACAGCCGCCGTGGCTGAGACGTTGAGACTGTCGGCGATGCCGTGCATCGGCAGCCGGATGGTGTCGAACGTGATGGCGCCGGAGTCGGCCGCCCGCTGCCAGTCGGAGGAGAGGCCGGCAGCTTCGCTGCCGAGCACGATCGCGCTGGTGCCGGCGAGCGCTGCCTCATGCCAGAGCCGTGCGCCTGTCGGCAGGCTGGCGATGACCCGCCGGCATTCGCTGCCGCACCAGGCGATCGCTTCGGCAGTCGTGGCGACGGCCAGCGGCAGCGCGAATACGGTGCCGAGGCTCGCGCGGATCGCCGCGGGATTCGCCGGATCGGTGCCGCTGCCGCACGCGATCACGCCGGCGATGCCTGCCGCATCGCACGTGCGCAGGATCGCACCCAGGTTGCCCGGCTTCTCGACCCCTTCGACGACGAACACCGGTCGATCGGCGGCGACGGCAAAGTTCTCCAGGCCACGGGCCCTGAATCGGGCCACGGCCACGAGGCCTTCGTTGCGGCTGCCAAACGCCACCTTCTCGAACGGCCGGCGGGCAAGGGGAGTGATGAGGGTGCCTTGCGCCTCGAGCCGCGCCACGAGCCCGTCACGAGCGGCGTCTCCAGCCGCCTCGGTGTCGAGGAATGCCTCTGGGATCTCGACGCCCGACACAACCGCGCGGTCGATCTCGCGCAGGCCGTCCACGAGCGTGAGGCCCGTCGTGCGCCGGGCGTCGGCCTCGCGCAGGCGGGCCGCCTCCTGCACGCGGGGATTGGCCGGACTCGTGATCATGTCGTGGCGGGTCATGCGGCGGGACCTGAGCGGGCAAAATCACCGAGCGAAAGCTGGCGGCCTGAGGCGTCGCGGCACGCGAGCCGGCCAGACTCGATCGTGGTGCCGATCGTTTCGGCCAGTGTGTCGTGGAGACGGCGCTGATGCCAGCGGGGCGAGTGGCACGTGAGCAGGAGGGGGGCTGTGAAGCCGCGGCCACCGAGCACGGCCAGATCGGCAAGCAGGGGCTCAAGGTCGCGGTCGATCGAGAAGGCCTGCCCCTTCGGACCGTGGCCCCACGACGGCGGATCGAGGACGAGGCCATCGTAGCGTGCGCCGCGCCGCACTTCCCTGGCGACGAATGTGCGGGCATCTTCGCAGAGCCAGCGAATCGGCGCCGACTCCAGGTTCGATGCCGCGGCATTCCGTCGGGCGAGCGCCGTCGCCTGCTTCGAGGCATCGACGTGTGTCACCTCGGCCCCGGCTGCGGCAAGCGCGAGCGTCGCTGCGCCCGAGTGGGCGAAGAGCGAGAGCATGCGGGCGCCACGCGGCGTGGCGGCATAGAGCCACTGCCACTGCTCGATCTGCTCGAGGAACACGCTGAGCTGACCCGATGGCGCCGGCCGCACTTCGAGGGCGAGCGCAGCCGAATCGAGCCCGGAGAGCGGCAGGTGCACGAACCACGGATCGGGGAGCGGGGCGGAGAAGTGCCACGAGCCTGCGCGGCCCGGGGCCGTCGTGAACGTCGCCGTGGCGGCCTGCCAGGCGTGTGGCAGTCGCCGGGGTGGGAGGTCGGGCAGGAGGAGCGGCCTGTCCACGAACACGCCCCCGAGCAACTCCAGCCGGCGGCCGGAACCGCAATCGACGAGCGATGGGTCGCGAAACTTTTCGGTTGCTGGGGCGTTCATTTCCTGACCAGCGTACGACATCGAACCTCGTCGCGATCATTTTCAAAGCATTCAGGAGACTCGTCATGACAAGCCTGTGGAAGTGGGTGGGAGTGGCGGCGTGCGGAATCGGCCTCGCAGTGGCAGCCAATCGGATGGGGGCCGTGAGGGCCGCCGAGGATGCGCCGGCCTACCAGCGGGCCGGGGAGTCGGGTGACCGGCTCGATCGGATCGCCGACAAGCTCGACCGGCTGCTCGAGCGAATGGATGGCCGGATGGGGCCGGGCGGCGACCGTCGCGGACCGCCACCTGGAGGACCGCGCGCCGAGGGTCCGCGTCACGATGGGCCGCCGGGCGACCGGCCGGAGTGGGGCGGCGGCCCCCGGATGTCACGAGAGATGTCGCCCGAGATGCGGGAGATGCTCGAGAAGCGGATGCACGAGGGCCGCGAGCGGATGGAGAAGGCCCGCGAGGACATCAAGGAGCGGATGGAAAAGGCGAAGGAAAAGTTTCAGCAGCTCGAGGAGCGGGTGAAGACCCTCGAGGCCGAGGTCGAGCGGCTGAAGACTGCGAAATAGCGTCTCAAAATCCCACGTGATTCGGCGGGAAATCGACGCATGAGCCCCGGGGCGGCCGGTTTGGCGACCCCGGGGCTCCGTGCTACAGTTTGAGGGTTCCCGCCGATCGATCCGAGCCCGGTGTTCGGATCCGCGTTTGATGGCCGGTAGTTGACGGCCGCCAAACGGCGACGCGGGTGTTGCCCTTGGAGCCGTTCATGGGACACACCGCCGCTGGGATCGCGCTTGCGATTGCCACCCTACTCACGCTTCCGTCAGCGGTCGCCGCCGAACCAGGCCTCGACTTCAACCGCGACGTGCGGCCGATTCTCTCAGATCGGTGTTTTTCCTGCCACGGCCCGGATGCCGAAGACAGGCAGGCGGGTCTGCGGCTCGACGTGCGTGACGCTGCGATCGCCGAGCTCGACAGCGGCACGACGGCTGTTGTGCCGGGTGATCCGGTGAAGAGCGAGATCATCGCGCGGATCACGAGCACCGATCCCGACGTGGTGATGCCGCCGCCGCGGGTGAACAAGCCGATCACGCCGCAGGAGGCGGAGATCTTGCGGCGGTGGATCACGGAAGGCGCCGAATATCGCGGCCATTGGGCCTTCGAGCGGGTGGAGCGGCCTGAGGCGCCGGACGTGCAGGATGCCGGATGGGCGAAGACCCCGATTGATCGCTTCATTCTCGCGCGGCTTGAGCAGGAGGGGATGCATCCGAATCCCGAGGCCGACAAGGTAACGCTGGCCCGCCGACTCGCCCTCGACCTCACGGGCCTGCCGCCAGTGCCCGCCGACGTCGATGCCTTCGTGGCGGATACGTCGCCCGATGCGTACGAACATTACGTCGATCGCCTTCTGGCAAGCCCCCATTACGGCGAACGGATGGCGATCGAGTGGCTCGATGCGGCGAGGTATGCCGACTCCAGCGGCTATCAGACCGATTCGAGCCGGCAGAATTGGCCATGGCGCGACTGGCTGATCAAGGCCTACAACGACAACATGCCGTTCGATCGCTTTACGATCGACCAGCTCGCCGGCGACATGCTCGAGAAACCTGACCGCGACCAGATCGTGGCCACGGGCTTCAATCGCAACCACCGTCTCAATGGCGAAGGGGGCATCATTGCCGAAGAGTGGCGGGTGGAGACGGTAATTGACAGGGTGGAGACGACAGCCCAGACATGGATGGCGCTCTCGGCCGGCTGCGCCCGCTGCCACGACCACAAGTACGATCCGCTCTCGCAGAAGGAGTTTTATTCGCTCTTCGCCCTCTTCAATAATGTGCCGGAGACCGGCACGAACCAGGGTTCCCATCATCGTGGCGGCGGCAACATCGATCCCGTGCACCTGCTGCCCTCGCCGGAGCAGGAGCGGGAACTGGTGCGGTTGAACCAGGTCGTGGCCGATGCCGAGGCCGTCGTGAAGGCGGAAGTTGCGAATATCGACACGCTCGTAGCCGACTGGGAGCGGTCGATTCAGCCCGCCCTCGCCGCGTCACAGGAGGCATGGGAGCCGTTCGAGCCGTTGGAGTTGCGCAGTGCCGGCGGGGCGAGCTTCCGCCGGAGCGAGGACGGCACGTGGTTCGTGGAGGGCAAACTGCCGCCGAGGGACACGTATGAATTCGAGACGCTCGTGCCGGCCGACACGCTGGGAGGTTTGCGGATCGAAGTGCTGCCCGACGCGACCCTGGCGGGCAACGGCGGCTTCGGCCGCAGCGGCAACGGCAACATCGTGATCACGAAGATCGAGGCAGAGATCGAGCCGCCAGGCAACGCGAAGGTGATCCCGGTGGAGCTCGTGCGGGCCGAGGCGAGCTACGAGCAGGAGGGCTGGCCTGCGGCGAGTGTGCTGCAGCGCAAGGGGGAGAAGGGCAAGGGCTGGGCGATCGACGGCCACGCCCCGGAGAAGCGCGAGCCCCGGCAGATCGCCGTGTTTCCCGCGAAGACGGTGACGCTGCCGGAGAATGCACGGCTGGTGGTGCGGATTCGCCAGGAGGCGTTCGACGGCCACGCGATCGGCCGGTTTCGGCTCGCGTTTTCAGCCGACGAGCCAGGCATGCTCGGCGTGGCAGGCTCGAAGCTGCCGCAGCCGGTGAAAGACGCGATCGCGATCGAGCGGGAAAAACGCTCGCCAGCACAGCAGACCGAGATCGCAAAGTTCTATCGGGCGAACGTCGACGGCCCGATCCGCCAGGCCGAGGCGGCCCGCGACGCCGCCACGAAGAGCGTCGAATCGTTCACGGAGTCGCTGGCGAGCGTGATGGTGATGAAGGAGGGGCCGCCACGCGACGCATTCGTGCTCCTGCGCGGCGAGTACGACAAGCGTGGCGACAAGGTGGAGGCTGCGCTGCCCGCGTTTCTGCCGAAGCTGCCCGAAGGCACGAAAGTCGATCGTCTGGTGCTCGCGAAGTGGCTTGTGTCGCGCGACCATCCGCTCACGGCGCGGGTCTGGGTGAACCGGATGTGGGAGCGGTTGTTCGGCACGGGGCTCGTGAAGACGAGCGAAAACCTCGGTAATCAAGCCGAGTACCCGAGCCACCCCGAACTGCTCGATTGGATGGCGGCCGAGTTCATGGAGACCGGCTGGGACATGAAACGGTTCGTGAAGCTCGTGGTGACGAGCGCCGCCTACAAGCAGAGCGCGACAGTCGCGCCGGAGGAGCTCGCCAAGGATCCAGCCAACCGGCTGCTGGCCCGGTCCCCGCGCATCCGACTGCCAGGCGAAGCCGTGCGAGATGCCGCCCTCGCCGCGTCGGGCCTCCTCGTGCCGACCATCGGCGGGCCGAGCGTGCGGCCCTGGATGCCGGACGGCGTATGGGACGAGACGAGCAAATACGGCGATCTTCGCGGCTACAAGCCCGACAGCGGCCCGGGCCGGTACCGCCGCACGATGTACACCGTCTGGAAGCGGACCGCCGGCCCGCCGACGATGCTGCTCTTCGATGCGCCGGGCCGCGAGACCTGCGTGGTCAAGCGCTCGCGCACGAACACGCCGCTGCAGGCGCTGGCCCTGTTAAACGAGACGACGTTCATCGAAGCGGCCCACGGCCTCGCGAAGCGGATGCTTGCCGAAGGGGGGCAGACCCCGGGCGAGCGGATCGCGCATGGCTTCCGGCTGGCGATCGGCCGCAGTCCCACGCCCGCCGAACTGGCCACGCTCGCGAATGGCTTCGAGGCCGATTTGGTGAGATTCACCGCGTCGCCCGAGGCGGCGGAGCAGTTCGCGACGGGCGGACTCGTGAACAAGCCCGAGCATGTGCCGGCGGCCGAGTTTGCAGCGTACTCGCTCGCCGCCAACGTGATCATCAACCTCGACGAATTTGTAATGCGGGAGTGAAGGAGATTCTGACATGCCCGGACCATTCCCCATTCACCTGCAAGACGCCCTCAACCGGCGCGTGTTTCTCGGCGGCACGGGCGGAGCCCTCGGCTACGCCGCCCTCGCCAGCCTGATGCAGCCGCAGGCGGCCCGCGCGGCGGCCGTGACGGGACCGTTGCCGGCCGCATTCCCCAATCATCCGCCCAAGGCGAAGCGGATCATCTACCTGTTTCAGTCGGGCGCGCCGTCGCAGATGGATCTCTTCGATCCGAAGCCCATGATGGCACAGCGGCGGGGTGAGGACCTGCCCGAGTCGATCCGCCAGGGCCAGCGGCTCACTACGATGACGAGCGGCCAAAAAAACTTCCCCGTGGCACCCTCAATCTTCTCGTTCGACCAGCATGGCGACAGCGGCATGTGGTTCAGCGAGCTCGTGCCCAACATGGCCCGCCACGCCGACCGGTGGTGCATGGTGCGCTCGATGTATACCGAGCAGATCAACCATGATCCCGCAATTACGTTTTTTCAGACGGGGCATCAGCTGGCCGGGCGGCCGAGCATCGGCTCGTGGGTGAGCTACGGACTCGGCAGCGAGAATGCCGATCTTCCTGCCTACATTGTGCTCACGAGCTTCGGCTCGGGCCGCAAGGACGACCAGCCGCTCTACGATCGCCTGTGGGGCGCCGGCTTTTTGCCCACGAAGCACCAGGGCGTGCGGTTTCGCAACACCGGCGACCCGGTGCTCTACCTCGCCGATCCGGCCGGAGTCGATCGGCAGACTCGCCGCGACACGCTTGACCGCATCGCGACGCTCAACGCCGCCCGCTCGAGCGTGATCGGCGATCCCGAGATCGCGGCCCGCACCGCCCAATACGAAATGGCCTTCCGGATGCAGGCGAGCGTCCCGGAGATCATCGACTTCAAGGACGAGCCCAAGCACGTGCTCGACGCCTACGGGCCAGACGTGCATCGCCCCGGGAGCTATGCCTTCAACTGCCTCTTGGCCCGCCGGCTTTCGGAGAAGGGCGTGCGGTTTGTGCAGCTCTTCCACATGGGCTGGGACCACCACGGGGGCCTGCCGGCGGCGATCAAGGGCCAAGTCAAGGATACCGATCAGGCTACGGCGGCGCTCCTCGACGATCTGCATACCCGCGGCATGCTCGACGACACGCTCATCGTGTGGGGCGGCGAGTTCGGCCGCACGATCTACTCGCAGGGGGCGCTCACGGAGATGAACTACGGCCGCGACCACCATCCGCGCTGCTTCACGATGCTCATGGCGGGCGCGGGAATCCAGCCGGGCCTCACCTACGGCGCGACCGACGACTACTCCTACAACATCGTCACGCCCGAGCAGAAGGTGCACGTGCACGATCTCAACGCCACGATCCTGCACCTGATGGGGATCGATCACCTGCGGCTCACCTACCCCTACCAGGGCCGTGACTTCCGGCTCACCGACGTGCACGGGCACGTGGTGACGGACGTGCTCGCCTGACGAGGGCAGGGTTCAGGCCGTTCCAAGTGCGTTGGCTCGGGGTTACCCCGTACCGTCTCGCCGGACGTTCGCTGCGGCCATCGTGGCCTCCGCTCACTCGGATGTGCCTGCGCTGCGCCATCCATGGCTCCGCTGGTCACATACGCCGTCTCAACGGTAGGGGTAACCCCTCGCCTGTATCTTTCCGGTTGGGGAGGCGAGGGGCTCCCCATGCTCCGTGAGCCGGCGTATGCAGACGAGCGCAGCCATGGATGGCGCAGCGAAGTCGGAGTCGAGTGAGCGGAGGGCTGGAGGCCCGCAGCGAACGTCCGGCGATGGAGTGTGGGAAGCCCCGAGCCGGCTTGGGCACGTTCCGGGCAGCACAGGCGAGACGCCTGTCCGACGCACCACGAGTTACGTGCGGCGGCTGCGTTTTCCGGGCTTCTTCGCCTTCGTACGGGGCTTGGGCTTTTTGTCAGCCGTGTCGGCCGACTCGTCGTCCGCCGTCGGCTCGCCCGGGAGCTTCTGCGGCACGATGATGCAGTTGTCGCCGAGTTCGAGCTCCTCGTCCTCCTCGATCGGCCGGCCACGGTCGTCGAGCTTCACGTCGGCTTCGGCCGTCTTCTTCTTGGCCACGGCGAGCAACTGCTCGTAGAGCTTGTCCCGATCCACGCCGTTGATCACGGCCACGGCCGTGGCCACTTCGCCGAGGTAGCGAAGGAAGATGCTGCGGCGCTGGCCTTCCTGGGCCACCCGGAGCCGCCGCCGCATGTACATACCGAGCTTGCGGCCCACGGCCTGGAGGGCGAGGCGAATCTCCTTTTGGATTTCGGGATAGGAGGCGATCGCCTCCTTCGATTCACTCGTGAACGGCACCCATACACTCGCCACGTGCACCATTGCCGTGACTGGCCCGTTGGGAAGCCCGCCGCGCGACTGCGACAGGCCGTATGACCGCCAGTTGGTCGAAGTAATCGTCTGCGTCACGGCGCAGGCTGCCGGCTGGAACTGGAGCGGCACGCGATTGGCATACCGCAGCACGTTCATGCTCTGGCCTTCGTCGACGCTCACGTTTTGCATGGCGCCATGGAGCGCGTCGAGCTGCTGCTTCTTGAGCTTCGACGGGCTCTGCCGCGGGGCGAGCTCGGCCTCGGTGAGGATCTTGTCGGCCGCCTCGCTGCCCAAGCCCGAGAACGTGGTCGTGAGAAACTGCCGCAGGCTGCGGGCATCGCTCTCGCTCGCCAGCTCGGCGAGGCCCTCGCGGGTGATCTTCTGCGCAGCCACGCCGCCGCCGTAGGCGAGGGCGGCTTCGATCACGAACGGATTGCCCCGATAGACCGATGGCGGCCGCGTGGCCGCGGTGAAAAACTCGCCGGGCACGACCTGCCGCAAGCCGGCCAGCAGCCGCTGCTCGCCGATCGGCACCACACAGTCGGTGGCCGGCGGCGGGATTTTGGTGTCTTGGGTCGATGTGAAGAGCGCGTCGGCCTCACCGCGGCCGAGCTTGCCGGTGGTCACCCGCGAGGAGAGCTTCGCCGAGTCGCAGATCTTCTTGGCCGTGCCGTGCGACACCCTCGAGAACGACTGCGTGAGGAACTGCGCGAGCGTGAGCTTGGGCTGCTCCTGCAGCATGGTCACCAGCCGGCCGAGTTCCACGCCGTAGGGGTGCGGCTTGATCTCCTTGGGCTCGGGCGGCAATTCGTCGTTGGCCCGATCGATGATCCGCTCCTGACCGTCGGGCCCCAGGAAGTGGATCCGGGCGTGCGGGTTGGCGATCGCCGTCTGCTCGAGATACTCCTCGACGCTCCCGCGGCCGCGCTGAAACTTCGCCTCCATCTCGATCGTCACGCGGGTGCCGTGCTCGATCGCGTCGTCCTGGTCGTTGACCGCCACCCATTCGATGGCGTGCTTCTTCATGAGTTCGTCGCCACTCTTGCCGGCGGGGATCTCCACGCCCTCGCCCTTGCCGTTCAAGATCTCTGGCTGGTTGGTCTTCGTGTCGATCCGCAGCTCGTAGTAGTGGGCCCGATCCTTGGGGCCAGTCTTGGAGATGATCTTCACCGGCTTGCCCGTGGTGAGCACGCCATACATGCCCGCCGCCGAGATGCCGATCCCCTGCTGGCCACGGCTCATCCGCAGCCGGTGAAACTTCGAGCCGTAGAGCAACTTGCCGAAGATGAGCGGGATCTGTTTGCGGACGATTCCGGGGCCGTTGTCCTGCACGCCCATGCGATAGCGGGTGCCCGCCTCTCCCACCTGCTCGATGTGCACCCAGATCTCGGGGAGGATGCCGGCCTCTTCACAGGCGTCGAGAGAATTGTCGACGGCTTCCTTGACACTCGTGAGCAGCGCCTTGCGCGGCGAATCGAAGCCGAGGAGGTGGCGGTTTTTGGCGAAGAACTCGCTGACGGAAATGTCGCGTTGTCCGGCGGCGAGGGCCTGGGCCGTGGCGCGCCGTTTCGTCTCCTTCGGCTTGCCGTTGGGCGACGGCTCGGCGACCGGAGTGGTCTCCAGAGGCGCGGCAGCCGTGGCCGGTTTGGAAGGCTTCTTGGCGGGGGATTTCGACTTGGAGCGGGTTTTTGTGGCCATCGTTCAAGACTGTGACTGGCCGCGGCCTGTCTGGCAAGAGGGGCAAAGTCTGCCGGTTGTAGGGGGGCGCGGTTCGGGGCCTGGCTGGCGTGTCTGCACCTGCCGACCTTGCCTCCTGGGCAGGGCCGGCACACGCCCTGGAGCGGGAGTCATTCGTGCAATCGGCGCGTGCCGAAGACTTCCGCGTGGGGCGGCGGGCCGCGGGAACCCGGAGGAGGCGAGCAGATGATTCGTTCGAGCCTGTCGATGATTGCGGCCGGCATCGTGGCCCTGGTGGCGACCGCTGCACAGGCCATACCCATCAACGGCGGTGTCGAGGCTCCGACGCCCGACGTCTTCTACAACTTTTACGTGCCGCCTGTGCCCGCCGGCCAGGCACCCGGTTTCGGTGCGCAGCTCTACGTGGCCCCGCGTCCGGTGCCGCCACGGGTGGGGCACACGTGGTACACCTACCCGCCCTTCATGCCCCACGAATTTCTCTACAAGCACCGCCGCCACTATGTCCGCCCCGCCGGGGCGATGGGGATGCGGACCGACGTGCGGGCCTATTGGTGGTGAGCGAGGAGTATTGCATGACGTTGCTCGAAGGGGCTCGAATTCGGCGCGGCACCGGAATCGCACTCTGTGCGGTGGTCGCTGCCATGATCACGGCGGCGAGCCTGCAGGCGGGAGGCCATCACCGGCAGCATCGGGGGCATCACGGGTGCACCGAATGCGAGGCCTGTGGCCAGCACTGCTGCCGCGACGGCCTCTGCGGTCATTGCGGTCATCTGGGGCACGGCCACCACTTCCTCAAGCACGATACGATCGAAAAGCGGTACTTCCTGCGGAGTCAGGGCAAGAGCTGGCACAGCACCTGGTACGACCCGTCGATCGGCCGCCCGATGGCCCTCGTCGTGCCACCGACGGCGGAGTTCACCAGTGAATATGGTTGGGGCGTGCCGAGTTCGCGCGTGATGCCGATCTACCACCAGTTCCGCCGGCCGTATCCGGGCCCGGGCGCCGTGCCGGGGTCCGGCGGCGCGATGCTGCCGACGCCGAACCAGCCGAGCGACACCGTGCAATTCGGCGTGCACCCCGTGCGCGGCCCCTGGGGCGCGTATTAGCGCACGCCTCGCTAGCCGTCGAGTTGCTCGCGGGCGAGTTTGGCCCACGGGCTCGCGGGGGCGAGGGCGAGGAACGTGCGCAAATGCCGTTCTGCCTCGTCGTGCCGACCGATATCGGCGAGCACGCCCGCCATGTGCCAGTGGGCGTCGGCATAGTCGGGCTGTTGCCTGAGCACGCCTTCGAGGGCGGCGAGTGCCAGCTCATGGTCACCCAGTTCGGCCAGCACGCAGCCGAGGCTCGCCCGGGCCTCGAGATGATCGGCGTCGAGTTCGACCGCCGCGTAATACCGCTCGCGGGCGGCGGTCAGATCGCCGGTCCGGTAGAGCAATTCCGCCAGCATGAACACGACCTGCGCGGTCGGCCGATCCGCCTGAAGCACTGCCCGCAGCGCTTCGGCAGCCTCGGCGTGTTCGCCGGAGGCTTCCAGATCGGCGGCCAGGTCGAGCAGCTCGGCTGCGGAGCCAGGTTCGTCGTCGAGGGCGATGTCGACCGAGGAGTAGCGGCTCGGCATTCCAGTGGTTGCGGGCGTGAGCGGCATCGCCACGGTGTCGTCGTCGTCGCGCGGGTGCTCGGCATAAAACGCCAGCTGCATTTGTCCGCCGGCCCCGAGGAGACGATTTTCACGGCGAATGCTCAGCCGGCGGCCATCGACCACGATCCGCCCCGCGGCCCGGGCGGCCGCAGCGGCGCCTGCGGAGGAGAGCCCTGCGAGCTTGGCGTCGATTTCCCGGAGTGAGAAACCGGCAGCCAGGAGCCGGGCCAGCTGGCGGCCGACGACGAGCTGCTGAAAGT
>Ga0247836_1002126_pt1 | contig 29676 bp, 32 predicted proteins | sample LaCruzMarch2015__4_FD_187116 | JGI IMG/M metagenome (GOLD analysis project Ga0247836, IMG submission 187116) | Freshwater microbial communities from meromictic Lake La Cruz, Castile-La Mancha, Spain - LaCruzMarch2015_14m | ecosystem: Environmental > Aquatic > Freshwater > Lake | place: Spain... | reverse complement strand
CGCGGGTGGGGGGCGGACGCCCCCCGTTCCCCGCAGGCCGCAGGTGCAACGCCCCCAAAGCCCCCCAACCCCCAAAGCCCGCACCCCCAACCCCCAAGGCCCCTTAGACCCGCCACCCGCCCCGTGCCCGGATCGCGCTGGAAGACGCAGGGTGCATCGGCAGATTGACGAAGGCCCAGGCCGGGGGCCGCCGATGGCCCAACCCCTCGCCCCGCCCCGCCTGATAGACGTGAAACGCCCGCGCCGCGACCGACAGCCGCGCCGTCACCCCCGACCCCGGCCGCGCCAGCACCGCGACCGGCACGGCCCGCAGGATGTCACGCCAGCGTTCCCAATGGTGAAACTGCACCAGGTTGTCCGCCCCCATCAGCCAGACGAACTGCACCCCCGGATAGATCGCCTGCAGCCGCTCGATCGTCTCGGCGGTGTAGCGCGTGCCCAGCCGTGCCTCGAGGTCGGTGATCACCACGCGCGGATCCCCCATCACCGCCCTTGCCCGCGCCAGCCGGTCCGCCATCGGCGCAGGCTGCCGGACTTTCAGCGGATTGCCGGGCGTCACCAGCCACCACACCCGGTCCAGCCCCAGCCGCTTGATCGCCTCGCGCGTGATGTGGGCATGCCCGCCATGGGCCGGGTCGAACGACCCGCCCAGCAGGCCGATCACCATGCCCCTGTTCGCAAGAGGAAAGCCCTGTCGCACGCACGTCCCCTTCTTCGGAGGCCAGAACCTGCCCTCGCGTCGTTGCTCTTGTCCAGCAATATCGCTACATACCGCCCAACCCCGGAACCTGCGGAGATGCACCATGGCCAGCTACCAGTATGTCTACCACATGGAAGGCGTGTCCAAGACCTATCCCGGCGGCAAGAAATGCTTTGAGAACATCCACCTGAACTTCCTGCCCGGCGTCAAGATCGGTGTGGTCGGCGTCAACGGCTCGGGCAAGTCGACCCTGCTGAAGATCATGGCCGGCATGGACACCGATTTCAAAGGCGAGGCCTGGGCTGCCAAGGGGGCCAAGGTCGGCTACCTGGCACAGGAGCCTTACCTCGACCCCTCGCTCGACGTGAAGGGCAACGTGATGCTCGGGGTGGCCAAGCAGACCGCGATCCTGGAACGCTACAATGAACTCGCGATGAACTATTCCGACGAGACGGCAGACGAGATGGCCGCCCTGCAGGACCAGATCGACGCGGGCAACCTATGGGAACTTGAGGCCTCGGTCGGCGTCGCGATGGACGCTCTGCGCTGCCCGCCCGACGATGCCGATGTCGAAACCCTGTCGGGCGGTGAACGCCGCCGGGTTGCCCTGTGCAAACTCCTGCTCGAAGCACCCGACATGCTGCTGCTGGACGAACCGACCAACCACCTCGACGCCGAATCCATCGCCTGGCTGCAAAAACACCTGATCGCCTACAAGGGCACCATCCTGATCGTCACCCACGACCGCTATTTCCTCGATGACATCACCGCCTGGATCCTTGAATTGGACCGCGGCCGCGGCATCCCGTATGAGGGCAACTATTCCGCCTGGCTGGAACAGAAGGCCAAACGGATGATGCAGGAAGCGCGCGAGGACAAATCCAAGCAGAAGGCGCTGGAAAAGGAACTGGAATGGATCCGGTCCGGTGCCAAGGCACGTCAGGCCAAATCCAAGGCGCGGATTTCCAAATACAACGAAATGGCCGGCCAGACCGTGCTCGAACGCTCTTCCGCCGCGCAGATCATCATCCCCAACGGCGAACGTCTGGGCGGCAAGGTGATCGAGGTCGAAGGCCTGACCAAATCGATGGGCGACCGCCTGCTGATCGAAAACCTGTCCTTCACCGTGCCGCCGGGGGCCATCGTCGGCGTCATCGGCCCGAATGGCGCCGGCAAATCCACCCTGTTCCGCATGCTGGTAGGCAGCGAACAACCCGATGCCGGCTCGATCACCCTCGGCACCACCGTGCAACTGGCCTATGTCGACCAGTCCCGCGATGCGCTGGACCCCGACAAGAACGTGTGGGAAGAAATCTCGGGTGGGTCCGAAGTGATCCAGCTCGGCGACATGCAGATGAACTCCCGCGTCTACACCGGGGCCTTCAACTTCAAGGGCACCGACCAGCAGAAAAAAGTCGGGCTGCTGTCAGGTGGCGAGCGCAACCGCGTCCACATGGCCAAACTGCTGCGGAGCGGGGGGAACGTCCTGCTCCTTGACGAGCCGACCAACGATCTGGACGTCGAAACCCTGCAGGCGCTGGAAGCCGCCATCGAAGACTTCGCCGGCTGCGCCATCATCATCAGCCACGACCGCTTCTTCCTCGACCGCCTCTGCACGCATATTCTGGCGTTTGAAGGCGACGCCCATGTGGAATGGTTCGAGGGCAACTTCGAGGCCTACGAGCAGGACAAGATCCGCCGTCTGGGTCCGGACGCGGTGGAGCCGAAGCGGGTGAAGTACAAACGGTTCAGTAGGTAGTGCTTCAATCCGACCACTTCCATTCGGGCGAGGAACTGGAAACCACGCAGCACTGCTGCGTGCTGCTCTGCAATCAGCAGCTTTTGCAATCAGCCTTGGGCAGCAAGACACCCTTGCAGGCGATCAAGGACTGAGACAAGCTGAAGTCCAAGGTGTTCCGGAAACCACCATACTACCTTCCGGGATGTGACATCTCGGTAAAACGTCTGATCTGGTCTGGGAACAAGTTTTTCCCCTGCAATGCAAGACTTTATCGCTTTAGGGTCGGAGATTTGAGGATGAAGATTGTAATCTTGGGATGTGGCGGCTTCGTCGGGAGCCACCTTCTGGATCGCTTGTTGATGACAGACGAACACACAATCGTCGGCTGGGATCCCAACCACCGCAAGATTGAGAAACACCTGTCAAACAAACACTTAACTCTGCACAACACCTATGCTTACGACCCCGGAACCCGAGATGACCTGAACCGGGCCATCGCCGAAAGCGATGTCGTGATTAATCTGGCAGCGATCTGCAACCCGGCGGAATACACCACCAACCCGGTCAGCGTGATCCGGTCGAACCTTTTCGACGTTTACCCGATCGTACAACTTTGCGTTGAATACAAGCGATGGCTGATCAGCTTCTCAACGAGTGAAGTTTACGGTCGGACCTTGTCCAGCTACGTTGCGGGCGAAGGCTACGAGAACCCTGATCTCTTCGTGTTGAAGGAGGACACCACGCCACTGATCATGGGGCCGATCACGAACCAACGTTGGACCTACGCATGCGCCAAACAAATGGTCGAACGGCTGGTCTATGCCCACCACAAGGAAGACGGTCTGCCTTTCACGATCGTCCGTCCGTTGAATTTCTTCGGGCCGCGAATGGATTTTATTCCGCAACGGGACGGCGATGGCATTCCGCGGGTTCTCGGGTGTTTCATGGGCGCCCTACTGAACCGTCAGCCGATGCAGCTGGTGGATGGCGGTAAGGCGCGTCGAACCATCATCTCCATCCACGATGCCGTCGATGCGGTGTGCCGCATGTTGGACCGGCCAGCGCAAGCGAACGGACAGATTTTCAACATCGGCAACCGCGCGAACGAAGTGACGATGGCTGAGCTGGCGGACAGGATGCGCCGGACCTATGCCCGGATCACCGGCGACGCTTCATACCTCAGTCATCCTGTCGTCGATGTATCGTCGCGCGCCTTTTACGGCGAAGGGTACGAAGACTGCGACCGCCGCATGCCCGACACCTCCAAGGCACGCAGCCTGCTGGACTGGCAGCCCACCATGTCTCTTGATGACGTGCTGTTCGATACCATGTCATACTTCCACGATGAATACGGAGAGGCCCGGCAACCCAAGGCGATCCCGAGGTAGGAACATACCGGTGCGACGGTTGCTGCCGTCGCCCTTGAAAACATCGCGGATCACATCCAGCCGAAATTCAACTTCAGCAGGCCGCTGAAATTGTCGTTGCTCTGGGACGGTCTCCCGGCCCTCGAGTCGGCTTCCTTGACTGTTCGGTCTTTCCGGGCAAGTGACATGTGCATCGGGCAACCTTTTTCGTCTTCACATTGCCACAAACCGGGGCAACCGGGCAAGAGTGGTGGCAGCCATGATGCGGATGAAGCGGAAACGCACCCGTTTGACACCACCATAGACGGTCTGCGCCATGCCACCGATCGTCTTGGCCGTGCGGAGCCAATCAGGCTATGCGAAGGTGTTCGAATTTTCGCTTGCGCAGACTGGGGCCGGGTCCAAGCTCCACCCGCCCCAACCGCACATCCCGGTGAATCGACGAAGACGGCAAATCGACCGCCCGCCCACCAACCGGTGCTTTACCGGGCTCCCCCAACACGACCGCACTTCCACCGCGAAATCCGCCTGGTCTCGGATGGGATGCTTCCAATACCCTGGCTGCCACAAAGCGACCTCGCCCTTCCGCCGTAGTGCGGGGTTCACCCCGCCGATCCCCTCCCCAAGGAACCAACCCCCGCTCTCGCGCGTTTTTCCCGCACACCCAAAGGAGAGCGCCATGAAAGGCATCGTAGCCTACGTCCTCGGCATTCCGGTCGTCGTGATCATCTTGCTCTACGTGACCGACGTCTTCTGATCCGAAGCCTTGCCAAATCTTTGCCGGCCGTCGCAAAGGTTAACCCGCATGCGGCGGCGGTTTCGTATGCACGGCGTATGCACAGGGGGTGCACGGAAGGCAGACAGTCAAGACGGCCCGTCCAAGTCAGCGTTAACCATGTCTGGACAGGCTTGGCAGGAGTTGGGGGACTCGAACCCACGACCCTCGGTTTTGGAGACCGATGCTCTACCAACTGAGCTAAACTCCTAGGCCTGATCGGGGGATAGGGCGTCGGGCGGCGGAAATCAAGCGCGATCTTCTGCGCTCGCCGCAAAGCAAAAGGCCGCCCCCCGGCCTGGAGAGCGGCCTTGCGCTTACTTGCAAGCCCCTGCAATCACACCAGAATCTTCGACACGACCCCTGCGCCGACGGTGCGACCGCCTTCGCGGATGGCGAAGCGGAGTTTTTCTTCCATCGCGATGGGCGCGATCAGGCTGACGTTGAACTTCAGGTTGTCGCCCGGCATCACCATCTCGGTGCCCGCCGGAAGCTCGACCGTTCCGGTCACGTCGGTGGTGCGGAAGTAGAACTGCGGGCGGTAGTTCGCGAAGAACGGCGTGTGACGCCCGCCCTCTTCCTTGGTCAGGATATAGGCTTCGGCCTCGAACTTGGTGTGCGGGTTCACCGACTTCGGCTTGCACAGCACCTGGCCACGTTCCACCCCTTCACGGTCGATGCCGCGCAGCAGGACGCCCACGTTGTCGCCCGCCTCGCCGCGGTCCAAGAGTTTGCGGAACATCTCGACGCCGGTGCAGACCGACTTCTTGGTGTCGCGGATGCCGACGATCTCGACTTCGTCGCCGACGTTGATCACGCCACGCTCGATCCGCCCCGTCACAACCGTGCCGCGACCCGAGATCGAGAACACGTCCTCGATCGGCATCAGGAACGGCTGGTCGATGGCGCGCGCCGGGGTCGGGATGTAGTCATCGACCGCCTGCATCAGCGCGCGGATCGAGGATTCGCCGATTTCCGGACGCAGGCCGATCATCGCCTGGTGGGCCGAGCCCTTGATGATCGGAATGTCGTCGCCGGGGTATTCATACGAGCTGAACAGCTCGCGCAGTTCCATCTCGACCAGCTCGACCAGTTCTTCGTCATCCACGAGGTCGATCTTGTTCATGTAGCACACCATGTAGGGGATCCCCACCTGGCGGCCCAACAGGATGTGTTCACGGGTCTGCGGCATCGGGCCGTCGGAGGCGGCACAGACCAGAATGGCACCGTCCATCTGGGCGGCCCCGGTGATCATGTTCTTGACGTAGTCGGCGTGGCCGGGGCAGTCGACGTGGGCATAGTGACGGCTGGCGGTTTCATATTCGACATGGGCGGTCGAGATGGTGATCCCGCGAGCCCGCTCTTCCGGCGCGCCGTCGATCTGGTCATAGGCGCGGAACTCGCCAAAATACTTGGTGATCGCCGCCGTCAGCGTCGTCTTGCCATGGTCAACGTGGCCGATCGTGCCAATGTTGATATGCGGTTTGTTCCGTTCAAACTTTGCCTTTGCCATCGTGGCCGCCCTTGGGTTGGGGGGCCGAGCATTGGCCCCGATCTACACGCGGCGCGCAGTAAGCCGCATGTCGGGAAAAATCAAGCGCTACTGTTCGGGCACCGGCCGGTCGGTCTTGGGGTTCGGCGGCAGACCGAACCATTCGGGGTTGTCGAGGAACCATTTCTCGATCATCTTCGCCGCGTTGTAGGACAGGATTTCCATCTGCCGCGCCTTGGACTGGGTCAGGCCCGAGCCGACCATCGTCTCGGCAGAAGTGCCTTCGAACACGTGAAACTGCTTGCCTTCGAGGTTCAGCCGTTTCTGCGCGGCGTCATCCCAGACGTTGGCGGTGATCACCAGGATCGACCTCGGCTTGAGCACCACCGGCAGGCCGGGAGGCGCCAGCGCATAGGCTTCGATCGCGATCCCGATGTTATAGGCCTTGGTGCCTTCATAGCGACCGAACCGTTCCTCGATCGCCCTTTCCATCGCGGCTTCCCATTGTTCGGGCGTTGCCTTCCGCGACAACGGGACCATCTGCAGCTTGTCGGTGACCGAGATGTTGAGGCCAAGCGCGAAATCCCCCAGCGGCACCGGCGGCTCCATCAGGTCGTTGGTCTGGCAGGCGGCCAGCAGGGCCACCACGAACACTGCCACCAACCCGCGAACCATCGCCATCCCGAACACCTTTCCCGCAGCGGATACGCCCCGCAGGCTGGCAATAGCGGCTGCCGACGGCGTGCGCAATCCCGCGGGCTTTGTCGCGGCAAGGTCCTGCCCTATATCCGTCTGGTGCAGCGAGGAGACCGCGAGACCATGGATCAGGCCGTGACCCCCGCAAACCCGGCGCTGCCCCCGCGGGTGCGCCTGTCGCCCGTGCCGCTCGGCGTCTTGGGGTCGGCTCGGGCGGCGCGGCGCAACGTGCTGGAACTGATCCCCGAGAGGGCGACCCAAGTCCCGATCCTGTCGGGGCGCACCGGCAAGCGGTGGCACATGCTGATGGATCCCGGCGGATTGCGGCAGGTGCTGCGCGACAAGGTCGAGGATTACCCGAAATCGATCGTCACCAAGCTGATCCTGGAACCGGCGATCGGCGAAAGCCTGTTCGTCGCCGAGGGGGCCAAGTGGATGTGGCAACGCCGCACCGCCGCCCCGGTGTTTTCGCACCGCAATGTGGCCGCCCTCGCCCCGGTGATGACGCTGGCCGCCGACCGCGCCTCCGATCGGATCGGGCGCGGCGTGGGGCGTGCGGTGGATGCGTTTGACGAAATGGTGATGGCGACGTTCGAGGTCATCTCGGATGTGACGTTTTCCCAAGGGTCGGGGTTCGACAGGGCGGCCGTGCACCAGGCGATCGAGGCCTATATCCGGCAGACCGCCCGCGTGTCGCTGCTGGATGTTCTGGGCGCCCCGGCTTGGGTTCCGCGCCCGCATCGGCTGTTTCAGGGTGCCGCGATGCGCGAGATGAAGCGGATGGCCGATGGCGCGATCGACATGCGCCGCACCGAAGGGGCCAAACCGGTGCCGGACCTGCTGGACCTGATGATGGAGGGCAGCGACCCCGGTTCGGGCCGCCGGATGACCACGGCGGAATTGCGCGACAACCTGCTGACCTTCATCGTGGCCGGGCACGAGACGACGGCGCTGACCCTGTCCTGGGCGTTGTATCTGTGCGCCTTCGATCCCACCGTCCAGGCCGCCGCCCGCGGCGAGGCGCAAGGGGTGATCGGCGACCGGGCCGCCGGGGCTGCCGATGTGGCGGCGCTTCCCCTGGTGCGCCGGATCATCGACGAGGCGCTGCGGCTTTATCCGCCGGCCGCCTTCTTGTCGCGCACCGCCCGCAAGGCCGACCTTCTGTGCGGCTGCGAGATCCGCCCGGGAGACACAGTGATGCTGCCGATCTACGCGCTGCACCGCCATCAGGCGCTGTGGCGCGACCCCGACGCCTTCGACCCCGGCCGGTTCGCCGACCCCGGGGGGATCGACCGCTTTGCCTACCTGCCGTTCGGCAACGGTCCGCGGATCTGTATCGGGGCCTCTTTTGCCCTGCAAGAGGCGGTGATCATTCTTGCCACCCTGCTGGCCCGGTTCCGGTTCACCCTGATCCCCGGCAAGACCCCGAACCCCGTGATGATCCTGACCCTGCGCCCCGAAGGCGGGGTCTGGCTGGGGGTCGAACGGGCCTGACCGGGTCCTGCCCCTTTCCAACTGGCGAAAATATCCCGGGGGTGTGGGGGCCGGCCCCCACCCTGCGCCAGCCCCGCCCGCCCGGACGGCCAATTCAGGTAAACCGGTTGTCCCTCGGAAATCCGCGCGGGGCCATGCGGCCCGTGCTGGCGCGGGGGCCCAGCCATTCGGTCAGGTCGGGTTCGGTCCGCGTGCGCCCGGCGGGGTCCTTCCACGCAAGCCCCTGCGCCAGCACAAAGGTCGTCGCATCCGACAGCCCGCCATCCTTGTATTTCTGCAGCCGCACACCCTTGCCGCGCGCCATCTCGGGCAGGTCGGTCAGCGGGAAGACCAGCACCTTGCGGTTGTCGCCGACCACCGCGACGTGATCCCCCACGATCCGGCGGCACAGCGCCGTCCGAACCCCGGCCCCGAGCGTCATCACCTGTTTGCCCGCCCGTGTCTGCGCCAGCACCTCATCCGACAGCACCACAAAGCCATCCCCGACCGTGGACGCCAGCAGCAGCCGCTCGCCCGCGCGAAAGATCATCAGGTCGAGGATTTCGGCTTCGGTCGGCAGGTCGACCATCAGGCGCACCGGTTCCCCCATGCCGCGCCCCCCGGGCAGGCTGTGCCCCGACAGGGTAAAGAACCGCCCGTTGTCGGCCACCAGCAGGATCTTGTCGGTCGTCTCGGCGTGAAAGGCGAACCGCGCGGCATCGCCGTCCTTGAACTTCTGCTCGGCCGTCAGGTCCACATGCCCCTTCAGCGCCCGGATCCAGCCCATCCGCGAGCAGATCACGGTGATCGGCTCGCGGTCGATCATCGCCTCGAAACTCACCTCCTCGGCGGGGGCGGCCTCGGCCAGCAGACTGCGCCGCGCGCCGCCCGGGGCGGTCTTGCCAAAGCGGCGACGGATGTCCTCCAGATCGGCAGCGATCCGGGCCGATTGCAGATCGCGGCTGGCCAGCAAATCGGCCAGCCCGGCGCGTTCGATCTGCAAGGCATCCCTTTCGGCGCGCAGTTCCATCTCTTCCAGACGGCGCAAGGACCGCAGGCGCATGTTCAAGATCGCCTCGGCCTGCACGTCGCTCAGCTCGACCGCGCCGGGCTTGGGTGGCACATAATCGGCCTCGGACGCTGCGCGCTTGTGCCTTTTCCCCCAGGTTTCCGCCATCAGCGCCCGCTTGGGGTCGTCGTCATAGCGGATGATGTCGATCACGCGGTCCAGGTTCAGGAAGGTGATGATGAAGCCTTCCAGCACCTCCAGCCGCGCGTCGATCTTCTGAATCCGGTGGGCCGAGCGGCGCTGCAACACGTCGCGGCGGTGGTCCAGAAAGGCCAGCAACACCTGCGGCAGGCTGCACACGCGGGGTTCGCGCCCGTCGATCAGCACGTTCAGGTTCATCGAGAACCGGGTTTCCAGGTCGGAGTTGCGAAACAGCATCCCCATCAGCATGTCCGCCTCGACCGTGCGCGCGCGGGGTTCCAGCACGATGCGCAGATCATCGGCGGATTCGTCGCGCAAATCGGCCAGCAGGGGGATTTTCTTGGTGTGGATCAGATCGGCCAGCTTTTCGATCAGCCGGGATTTCTGCACCTGATAGGGGATTTCTGTGACCACGATCTGCCACTGGCCGCGCCCCAGGTCTTCGATCCCCCATTTCGCCCGCGTCCGGAACGCGCCGCGCCCGGTGCGATACGCGTCCACGATGGCAGCCCGGCTTTCCACGATCACCCCGCCGGTCGGGAAATCCGGGCCGGGAATCAGATCGATCAGGCGGTCCAGCGGCAGATCGGGGTCGCGGATCAGCGCCTGGCAGCCGAGGATCAGCTCGTCCAGATTGTGCGGCGGGATGTTGGTGGCCATCCCCACCGCGATGCCGCTGGACCCGTTGGCCAGCAGGTTCGGAAAGGCCGAGGGCATCACCACCGGCTCTTCCAGCGTGCCATCGTAGTTGGGGCGGAAATCGACGGCGTTTTCCGCCAGCCCCTCCATCAGCGTCTCGGCAATCGCGGTCAGGCGGGCCTCGGTATAGCGGGAGGCCGCCGGGTTATCCCCGTCGATGTTTCCGAAGTTGCCCTGCCCGTCGACCAGCGGGTAGCGCACGTTGAAATCCTGCGCCAACCGCGCCATCGCGTCATAGATTGCGACATCGCCATGCGGGTGATAGTTGCCCATCACGTCGCCGCTGATCTTGGCCGATTTACGGAACGCACTTGTTGCCGTCAGCCGCAACTCGCGCATCGCGAACAGGATGCGGCGGTGCACCGGCTTCAGCCCGTCGCGGGCATCGGGCAGGGCGCGGTGCATGATGGTGGACAGCGCATAGGTCAGATAGCGGTCGCCGATCGCCCTGCTCAGCGGTTCGGCCAGTGTGATCGGCTCTATCTTGGGGTCATCGGGGCTGTCTGGCATGGATGTGGTCTAATTCGGCCCCCCCCTGTGGTCCAGCCGGAAAAGCGCCGGTGTGCAAAACATCCGGCCGAAGCGGTGTCTTTTGGCGCAGCGAATCTCGGACGGCCGTGGTAAACCTCTGACCAAGTTGGTTGATAAGGTGTATCATGATACGTTTGACCGTGTTGTTGTGTGGGGGAATGTTCCTCGTCTTGCTGATCGCCGGTCAGGACAAGGGTCAGGTGCGGCAGGGCTTGATGACGCCGCCCGCAGCCCCGCAGGTCCGGGCGCCGATCGTGGCGTCGGCGCCGGGGCGCGCGACCCAGCCCAAGGCGATCGAAGCGGTATTCATGCCGACACAGCCGGTGCGCGTGGCCCCGGTGGTCGCCGTTGCGCCCCAGGCGGCTGAAGTCACCCGGCCCGAAATCGCCCAACCCGAACAGGCCGAACCCGAACTGGCCCAACCCGACCTTGCCCAGGCTGACGTCGCCCAACCCGAACCGCAAGCACAGTTTGCCACGGTCAGCGCCCGTTCGGTCAATGTGCGCTCCGGCCCGTCGAAAACGGAGGCGGTCATCGGTCGGCTGGTGAATGGCGAACAGGTGCTGGTGGTGGTCGAAGAAAACCCAGTCGAAGGCTGGAGCCTGATCCGGATCGAAGGCGATGGCATCGAAGGCTATGTCGCGTCCCGGCTTTTGCAGCCCCTGACGCCGTAAGGTCTTTGCATCCCCGGCCGCGACCGTTAGCAAGCCTGCGGGACCGAAAAGGGGCACGGCATGGCACAACGATCCGTTCTGATCACCGGCTGCTCGTCGGGCATCGGGCTTGACGCGGCGCGGGGGCTTGGCGCGCGCGGCTGGCGGGTCTTCGCCACGTGCCGCAAACCCGCCGACTGCGACCGGCTGATCGCCGAGGGGATGGAGAGCTTCCCGCTGGACTATGACGACGAGGCCAGCATCACCGCCGCCGTGGCCGAGGTGCGACGGCGGACGGGTGGCACGCTCGACGCGCTGTTCAACAACGGTGCCTTCGCCTGCCCCGGCGCGGTCGAGGATCTGCCGCGCGGCGCAATGCGGGCGATCTTCGAGACCAACCTCTTCGGCTATCACGACCTGACGCGCCAGATCATCCCGCTGATGCGGGCGCAGGGCCACGGGCGGATCGTGAATTGCTCGTCGGTTCTCGGGCTGGTCGGGGTCAAATGGCGCGGGGCCTATGTCGCGACCAAATTCGCGATGGAAGGGCTGACCGATGTGCTGCGGCTGGAGATGGCTGGCACCGGCATCAAGGTCATTCTGATCGAACCGGGGCCGATCGGCACCCGCATCCGGGAAAATGCCATTCCCCATTTCGAACGCTGGATCGATTGGCAGGCCTCGGCGCGACGCGACGAATATGCCGCGCTGCGCAAGCGGCTGTATGAAAAGGGCGATCCCGACCGATTCGAACTGACCGCTGCTGCCGTCACCGCCAAACTGGTTCGCGCGCTGGAGGCGCCGCGCCCTGCCGCGCGCTATTTCGTCACCACACCCACCTACCTGTCCGCCGCGATGAAACGCCTGCTGCCGACCCGCATGCTGGATTGGGTCACCGCGCGCGGGTGAACTTTGCGCTTCGCTTTTTCCGGGAAGCCCCCTAGATCAGGGGACCAAAGCAAGGAGAAGGCAACGATGGGCAACGATCCGCTTTTCATTCTGGCGGTCCTCGCCTGTCTGGTCGTGCTGATCATCCTGATGATCGGCATCGGCGGGTTTGCCAGGGGCGGCGAGTTCAACCGCAAACACGCGAACCGGCTGATGCGCTACCGGATCGCGGCACAGGCGCTGGCGGTGATCCTGATCGTGGGCTTTGCCTGGTTGAACAGCGCGGGAGGAAACTGATGGTCGTTCTGTCGAAGATTTATACGAAAACCGGGGACGCCGGGGAAACCTCGCTCGGCAACGGCGCGCGGGTGGCCAAGCATTCGATGCGGGTGTCGGCCTATGGCACGGTGGACGAGACCAACGCGACGCTTGGCCTTGCGCGCCTGCATGCGACAGGCGAGATGGATGCAGCCCTCGCGCGGATTTCGAACGACCTGTTCGACCTCGGGGCCGACCTGTGCACCCCCGACATGTTCAACGACGCGAAGGCAGAATATCCCCCGCTGCGGATGATCGCGGGTCAGGTCGAGCGGCTGGAGCAGGAAATCGACGTGATGAACGCCCGCCTCGAACCGCTGCGCAGTTTCATCCTGCCCGGCGGCAGCCCGCTTGCCGCACAGATGCACCTGTGCCGGACCGTGTGCCGGCGGGCCGAACGGCTGGTGGTGGAGCTGGCGACAATGGAAGAGGTGAACCCCGAGGCGGTGAAATACCTGAACCGGCTGTCGGACTGGTTCTTCGTGGCGGGGCGGATCGCCAACGATGACGGGCGCGATGATGTGCTGTGGGTGCCCGGGCTGACGCGGTGATCCCGGCGGCCAAGGGCGGGGTGGGGGTTTCACACCCCCACACCCCCGTGGGATATTTGTGAACGGATGAAGCAGGGCGCGACGTAGCGACACATCGGGGTGTCGTATTTGATCTGCTGGACGGGGTGCTGTAGGGATAGCACGATGTGATGCGAGAAACGCCCGTCTGGGCTTGACTGAAGGATTTGCGCCGATGAAGGTTTTGGTGCCTGTCAAACGGGTGATCGACTACAACGTGAAGGTCCGCGTCAAGGCGGATGGCTCAGGGGTTGATCTGGCCAACGTCAAGATGTCGATGAACCCGTTCGACGAGATTGCCGTCGAAGAGGCGATCCGGCTGAAGGAAAAGGGCATCGCGACCGAGGTGATCGTGGTGTCGATCGGCGTGAAGCAGGCGCAGGAAACCTTGCGGACCGCGCTTGCCATGGGGGCGGACCGCGCCATCCTGATCGAAGCGACTGACAATGTGCAGACCGACATCGAACCCTTGGCCGTGGCAAAACTGCTGGCGGCGGTGGTCAGGGCCGAAGGGCCCGGGCTGGTGCTGTGCGGCAAGCAGGCGATCGACAACGACATGAACGCGACGGGCCAGATGCTGGCGGCGTTGCTGGGCTGGTCGCAGGGCACCTTCGCCTCCGAAGTGGCGATCGCGGGCGACACCGCGACGATCACCCGTGAGGTCGACGGCGGGCTGCAATGCATCACCCTGAAGATGCCTGCGATCATCACGGTCGACCTGCGCCTGAACGAGCCGCGCTATGCCAGTCTGCCCAACATCATGAAGGCCAAGGCAAAACCGCTGGCCGCCAAGACGCCGGCCGATTACGGCGTCGATGTCAGCCCGCGCCTCGCGGTGCTGAAAACCGTCGAACCCGCTGGCCGCAAGGCAGGGGTCAAGGTGGCCTCGGTCGCCGAACTGATTGCGAAACTCAAAGACGAAGCGGGGGTGCTCTGATGGCCGTTCTTCTCCTTGCCGATGTTGTCGACGGGCAACTTGCGACCGATCAACTGGCGAAGGCTCTGACGGCGGTCAGGTCGCTGGGGGCCGTGACGGTTCTGGTCACCGGCGCCGGGGGCGATGCGGCGGCGGCCGAGGCCGCGACGCTGTCGGGGGTGGCAAAGGTTCTGTTCGCCGACGATTCCGCCTATTGCCATGCGATGGCCGAACCCAATGCGGCGCTGATCGCCGAGTTGGCCAAGGAATACAGCCACATCGCGGCCCCGTCGGGGGCGTTTTCCAAGTCGGTGATGCCCCGCGTGGCCGCCCTGCTGGATGTGATGGTGATTTCCGAGGTGCTGGCGGTGATCGACGCCGATACGTTCGATCGCCCGATCTACGCCGGGAACGCGATCCAGACCGTGCGGTCCGCCGATTCGATCAAGGTGATGACGATCCGCACCGCCACGTTCGATGCGGCCCCCAAGGGCGGCGCGGCCCCGGTCGAAAGGATTTCGGTCACGGCGGATGGCAGCCTGTCGGCCTGGGTCGAGGATCGCGTGGCGGCGTCGGACCGGCCGGAACTGACCAGCGCGGGTGTCGTGGTGTCGGGCGGCCGCGGCGTGGGGTCGAAGGAAAGCTTCGATCTGATCGAGACGCTGGCCGACAAGCTGAACGCCGCCGTCGGGGCCTCGCGCGCCGCCGTGGACAGCGGATATGCGCCGAACGATTGGCAGGTCGGCCAGACCGGCAAGGTGGTTGCGCCGAACCTTTACATCGCCGTTGGCATTTCCGGGGCGATCCAGCATCTGGCGGGGATGAAGGACAGCAAGGTGATCGTCGCGATCAACAAGGACGAGGAAGCCCCGATCTTTCAGGTGGCGGACTACGGCCTTGTCGCGGACCTGTTCACGGCTGTGCCCGAGATGATCGAAAAGCTGTAAGCTGGCGACTGTTTACGCGAGCCGCGTTACAGCAGCCGCTCCAGCACCGGTGCCAGCAGCCGGGCGACCTCGGCGTGAACGGCAGGGCCCGGCATCCCCGCCGCAGCCGGGGCCTCAAACGGGCCGAACGCCATGCCTTCGACTCCCCGCGCCCGCGCCGCAGGGCTGCTGATCGCCTCGACATAGGCCGCCGCCACTGGCTTGATCGCCGCGACCATCTCGGCATCCACCAGAAGCGGGTCGTGAACCAGTTGCGTCCGACGGGCTGCGGCGGGGGGTTTCTGGCTCGACATCCACAGCAGCACCACCTTGGTCGGCAACCGGGTCAACAACTGCTGCATCCGGCCCACCCAGGCCGCCCGCAGGTCGTCGGCAACCACTTCGAACCGTTCGGCGGACACGGCCTGCAAGCTCATCAGCATGTGGCGGGTGAAATGGAACTCGGTGAACTCGACCTCGCGGAACATGGCCCGCAGCAGGTGGGTCGCCCCCAGAAACCGATCGTTGCGGCGCGGATGCACGGTGTAATACCGGTTGGTCAGATTGTGCGCGCCGACCAGTTGCACCACGACCAGATCGGCGGCGGCGGCAATCTGCGTCACCGCCGGTTCATTCAGATACACGTCCAGTCCCGCATTGACGCAGCCCAGATTGACCATCTGCAGCCCGGTCTGCGCCTCGATCAGGGCCGGATAGGGGCGCGGCACATATTTTCCGTAGGTCTCGGTCCCACCCAGCAATGCCACATAGGGCCGATCCAGCGCGCGCCGTGGTCCGCGAAACAGCAGCCGTGACGTGCCGTATCGGCATGGAAAATAGTCGAGCGCCCCCGCGCCCGGAAAATCGTAAGCCATTGATATACACCCACTTGTCTTCACACCCACCGAGCAGCTTGCGGCAAACCCGTTGCCAATTGGCTAAAGGCGCAGTTCGCCGCAAATCGTCGCAATTTCGGTGAGAGGGGCGCGGGTCCGGGACAGCCCGGTGCAGCGACGGCCCCGGAGACGACCCCGGACCATCGCGATCAGACGCACTTGCGTCGTCCGTCCGGTTTCGGGAACGGCTATTTGCCCAGGTCTAGCGTGTGCTGGCGCAACCAGGCCAGGAACCCGCGCGGGTTGCCTTCCCAATCCTTCAGAACGCTCGCCGGGATCGGCTCGCCGATCACCGGGCGCTGCGGCTTGAACAGGCTGCGCTTGATCTCATACAGCAGAAGACCCTGACGCAGCGTGGCCGACACCAGGTTGGCGATCTGGTAGGGCCGCGAATTCTGCCCCGGAAAGTAGATCGGCAGGATCGTGGCGCCCGAGCGATGGATCATCTTGTGGGTGAACACGTTCCATTCCGCCTCGACCGCCGTGCCGAACCAGGTTTCGGAACAGGCGACCCGGCCTGCCGGAAACAGGATGATCACCCCACCCCGTTTCAGATGCTCCATCGTCAGGGTGCGCATTTCCAGCCCCAGTTCGCGCGAGTTTTCCTCGTGCGGGAAGGGCACCGGGATCATGAATTCCTCGACCTCGGGGATCCCAGTCAGCAGCGACCGGGTCAGGATCCGGAAATCGGACCGGACGCGGTTGACCATCTCGGCCATGATCATGCCATCGACCAGCCCGGACGGATGGTTCGCCACCACCACCACCGGCCCGGTTTTCGGGATGCGGGCGATCTCTTCGGGCGGCGTGTCGATGCGGATGCCCATGTGCTTGATCGCCTTGGGCCAGAACGGCGAGCCATGCGGGGCGCCGGATTTCTCGAAACTGCGGATCAGCGTCAGCAACTGCACCTTGGCCGTCAGCCATTCGATGGCCCGGATCGACCCGGCCTTCAGGGGGTTGGTGAATGTCCCGGCATAGGACAGCCGGCGCATGTCATACTTGCGCCCTTTCGCCTTCACGGCGATCGGCGGCAGGACAGGGCGGGTCTGCGGGGTATCTGTCACGAAGCGTCAGCCTTCTTGTCGCAGCACTTCAATAGTCTTCCCCAAAGCGGTCCGCCACAAGAGAGATCAGTGCGTCGGCAAGCTCTCGCTCTTCGCGGCCAGTGGTTCGCACTTCAATAGAGGTTCCGCGCGAGGCTGCCAACATCAAAAGACCCATGATGCTGTCCCCCGACACCGACATGCCATCCTTTGTCACCTCGGCTTCCGCGTCAAAACGCTCGACCACCTCGACGAACTTGGCGGAGGCCCGGGCGTGCAGGCCTTTTTCGTTGATGATCCGCAGAATTGCTGTCGTCACGGGGCGTCAGGCTCCCGAGCCGATGTCGAGGCTGTTGATGTATTTGCGCCCCGCGTCGAGCGCCGCCGCGACCGCTGCCGGCAACGGCAGGTCGCGCGATTTGGCCAGCTTGATCAGCAACGGCAGGTTCGCCCCATAGATGATCCGGCGTTCCGACCCCCCGGCGCAGGCCATCAGCGACAGGTTCGATGGCGATCCGCCGAACATGTCGGTCACCACCACCACACCGTCGCCCTGATCGACCGCATCCGTGGCGTCGTGGATCTCGGTCTGCTTCTTGCCGCGATCATGGTCATCCTCGATGGCGATCGCCCGCATGCCCTGCTGCGGCCCGACCACATGCTCGACCGCCGACAGGTATTCCCGCGCCAATCCGCCATGTGCGACGATCACGATCCCGATCAAGCGCGTTCCTCACCCGACGATTGCGACCGTACCGCAGCGCGGCGTTCCAGTTCCCGATGCCGTTTTGACACCGGCCAGCCTTCTTCCGCAAGGACCTTGCCCAACAATTCTGCAACAACGACAGACCGGTGTTGCCCGCCGCTGCAGCCGAATCCGATCGACAGATAGGCCTTGCCTTCGTCGCGATGCGCCGGCAGCAGCATCAGGATCAGGTCGCGCAACCTTTGGAGGAACTCGGCAAATCGCGGGTCGCCCTGAACATGCGCCTGCACCATGGGATCTCGCCCGTCGGATGCGCGCAGCCCGGTCACCCAATGGGGATTCGCCAGAAACCGGCAGTCGAACACCATGTCCACCCCGCGCGGCACGCCGCGTTTGTAGCTGAATGACTGCACCGAAACCGCCAGACGGTTCGCCTGATCCTTGCCGAACCAGCGGGCGATTTCCGCTTTCAGATCATGCGGGGTCATCTCGGTCGTGTCGATCAGATGATCGGCGCGCACCCGGATCGGGGTCAGCAGGTCGCGTTCGCGGTCGATGCCGTGCGACGGGGTTTCATGCGGGGCCAGCGGATGCCTTCGGCGGGTGTCGGAATAGCGGCGGATCAATTCGCCGGGCACGCAGTCAAGATAAAGCACCTGCAGACCGATGCGCGGATCGACGGTCAGGCTGTCGATCAGCTCGATCAGCGCCGAGGCGGCAAAGTCGCGGTTGCGCACATCGAGACCGAGCGCGATCGGCCGGCCCAGAGCCGGACCTTCGATCAGCCGGGGCACGAGGCTCAGCGGCAGGTTGTCGATCACCTCATACCCCAGATCCTCGAACGCATGGATCGCGGTCGAGCGCCCCGCCCCCGAGGGGCCGGTCACCAGAACCAGCCGATGATCCGGTGCCTGATCGGTTGTGGTCAGCATCACACCCCGCGCCTACGCCTCCCGCCCATGCCGCAGATAGCATAGGACCGAAGCGGGGAAATGGTCACTTTGCGACCCCAGAACAAGATCGATGGTGACTCCAAGCACCGTGACGTGATGTCGGGGTGGCAGTCGGTCGGCTTCCTCGGTGCCCAGATCGACCGCCAGCACCACCTCGGCCTCGGCCACGACCGGCGCGCGCAGGATGCCCACTCCGCGCGCCTCGATCTTGCCCGACAGTCCGGGCGGACAGCGCGCCACCAGCCGACCGTCCTGCCGCAGAACCTCTGTCCGGTCATCCGCCACCAACAGGGCGCCCCAGGCCAGCAGCCGCAGGGCCAGACCGGATTTCCCCGATCCCGAAGGCCCGAGGATCAGAACGCCCCGCCCGGCCACCGCGACGCAGGTCGCGTGCAGCAGCGCCGAATTCACACCGGCAGACCCACCACGAACCGCGCGCCCAACGGTTCCGATGTCACATCGGCATGGGTCGGGCGGATGTTTTCCGCCCAGATCACCCCGCCATGCGCCTCGACGATCTGTTTGGAAATCGCCAGCCCGAGGCCCGAGTGATTGCCGAAGTCACCCTGCGGGCGTTCGGAATAGAACCGCTTGAACACCTTTTCCAGCGCTTGTTCCGGAATACCGGGGCCGGTATCCTCGACCACCACCAGAATCCGGTTTTCCCGCTTGCGCGCCCAGACCCGCACCGCGTCCCCCTCTTCGCAGAACGAGATGGCGTTGGTGATCAGGTTGACGAACACCTGCGCCAGACGCGCCTCCAGCCCGCGGATCGTGATCGCGTCGGGCGGGAAATCGGTGATGAACTCGACCCCCTTCGCCTGGGCCTGGTCGGCCAGATATTCGGTCAGGTTGCTCAACGTCTTCGACAGGTTGAACTCTTATTCCTCTTCCTTGACCAGCTCGCTGTCCAGCCGCGAGGCGTTCGAGATGTCGGACACCAACCGGTCGAGGCGGCGCACGTCATGTTCGATCACGTCCAGCAGCTTGATGCGGTGGTCGTCGCGTTTGGCCACCCGCAAGGTGCCGACCGCCGACCGCAGGCTGGCCAGCGGGTTCTTGATCTCATGCGCCACATCGGCCGCGAATTGTTCATTGGCGTCGATCCGGTCATAAAGGGCTGCGACCATCCCGCGCATCGCCACCGACAAGCGGCCGATTTCGTCGGGCCGCGCCGCAAGATCGGGGATGCGCACCCGCCCCGGTGCCATCTTGCGCGCGTCCCGGTCCCGGCCAAGTTCGGCTGCGGCAGCCAGATCCGATAACGGGTTCGCGATGGTCGAGGCGAGAACCAGGCTGAGGCCGATCGACACCAGCAGGGCGATCACGAACATCTGCAGGATCTGCTCGCGTTCATAGCGCACCAGCCGGTCGATCTCGCCCTCGGCAGAGGTCAGGGCGACCACGGCCAGAACTTCGCCGGCGCGCCAGACCGGGGTCGCCACCGCAAACTGCGTGCCGCCTTCGGCGCCCTGGCCGGTGTTGACCGCCGTCTGCCCCGCCCGCGCCTCGGCAAACAGGCTGCGCGCACGCTCCTGCCCGTCGACCTTGCCGCCGTCCTGCCGGGCGGAGGTCAGCAGATTTGACACCGCATCCCAGATACCGTTCAGAAAATCGGTGATGATGGTGGACCGCTGGTCCGCGACGCGCACCGGCCGCGCGACACCGACCCCGGATCCTACGACCTCGCCATAGGCGTCGAACAGGAACACTTCGACCCCCGGCCCGATGTTGATCTGCGCCAGTTGCGAGGCCAGACCTTGCGCCAGCCCGGCGTTCGGCGCCCCGCCTGCCGCAAGGCTGGCCTCGAACACATCGGCGATCAGCTCGGCTTCGGTCAGCAGGCCCTGTTCGCGCTGCAGCACCAGGCTATCGCGGAACGGGTTCATGAACAGGACCCCCGCCACCAGAACGATCAGCGCCATCAGGTTGAAGATGATGATCTTTCGCGCCAAAGGCGAGTTGTTCAACGACACCATGCCGCGCCGGCTTCGGCCTTCGCGCAGCACCGGGTCGACGGCCGCATCGGGGGACACCCAATCCTCGCCCAACAGGACATCGCCGTTCTTCTTGCGGGTGTCAGACATCGTGAGGCGTGGAAGGGCTGTCATTCTTCGTTATAGCGATAGCCGATGCCATACAGGGTTTCGATTGCCGAAAAGTCATCGTCCACTGCGCGGAGCTTCTTGCGCAACCGCTTGATATGACTGTCGATCGTGCGGTCGTCGACATAGACCTGATCGTCATAGGCCACATCCATCAACTGATCGCGCGACTTGACGAACCCCGGCCGCTGCGCCAGTGCCTGCAGCAGCATGAATTCGGTCACGGTCAGCGACACGTCGTTGCCCTTCCACGACACGGCATGACGCAGCGGGTCCATCCGCAGATGGCCGCGTTCCATGATCTTGGTCTCTTCGGTCACCGCCACTTCACCGGTGGCGATGGCGTCCTGGCGGCGCAGCAGCGCACGGATGCGTTCGACCAGCAGGCGCTGGCTGAACGGCTTTTTCACATAGTCATCCGCGCCCATCCGCAGACCCAGAACCTCGTCGATCTCGTCATCCTTCGAGGTCAGAAAGATCACCGGCATCGAGGTCTTCAGCCGCAGGCGCTGCAGCAGGTCCATCCCGTCCATCCGCGGCATCTTGATGTCCAGCACGGCCATGTCGGGCATCCGGCGGTTGAAGGCATCCAGCGCGGACTGGCCGTCGTTGAACGTCTCGACCTCGAACCCTTCTGCCTCCAGCGTCATCGATACCGATGTCAGGATGTTCCTGTCGTCGTCCACAAGGGCTATCCTTGCCATGGTCGGGTTTCCCTTTTGCTGCTCGGCATTGTCCGATTTTTGCCACATATTCCGTTTTCTGCTCTGTGGAATCAACCGGAATGTGCGAATCACAGGGGCTGACCGAATCATCAGAGGCGAAACTTCCCAAAGAATGACTAATTTGCCGCAGTGGCCGACCCGCCGCCGATTGGTAGCGCTATTCTGTCGATGGTTGCGCTAACTGTAGTCGGGCCCCTATTCCGGTTTGAAAACCAAGTGTTATATGGACGCCGCGAGGTAAGTGTCGGCCCGTTGCGCCGGGGGATGCGGTATTTGTGGCGTCCCGACCTTGCTGACATCAACCGGTCGTTCGATCGATCGAAGGAGCACCAAGATGACCATCGGACGCGTGAACCCCGCGCACAAGCTTGAGGATCAAGGCATTTCCGGTCTGCGGACGGTCTATTACAACCAGATCGAGCCGACCTTGGTCGAAGCGGCCGTGGCGCGGGGCGAAGGGCGTCTTGGCAAGGGCGGGGCGTTCTTGTGCTCCACGGGGCAGTTCACCGGGCGGTCGCCGAAAGACAAGTTCGTGGTGCGCAATGCCTCGGTCGAAGACACGGTCTGGTGGGACAACAACACCCCGATGGACCCCGCGGCCTTCGACCGGTTGCAGGCCGACATGCTGGAGCACATGCGCGGGCGCGACTATTTCGTGCAAGACCTCTACGCCGGGGCCGACCCGGACCATAGGCTGGACGTGCGCATGGTCACGGAACTGGCCTGGCACGGGCTGTTCATCCGCCATCTGCTGCGCCGCCCCGAGCGGGCCGAGCTGGATGGTTTCGTTCCCGAATGGACCATCATCAATTGCCCCAGCTTTCAGGCGGACCCGGCGCGCCACGGCTGCCGGTCGAGCACGGTCATCGCGCTGAACTTCGAGCGAAAGCTGATCCTGATCGGCAACACGGCCTATGCGGGCGAAAACAAGAAGGCGGTGTTCACCCTGCTGAACTACCTGCTGCCGGGCAGCGGGGTGATGCCGATGCACTGTTCCGCCAACCATGCCCCGGGCAACCCCGAGGAAACCGCGGTGTTCTTCGGCCTGTCGGGCACCGGCAAGACCACGCTGTCGGCGGCCCCCGACCGCACGCTGATCGGCGACGACGAACATGGCTGGTCCGATCGCGGCACCTTCAATTTCGAAGGCGGCTGCTATGCCAAGACCATCAACCTGCGGGCCGAGGCGGAACCGGAGATTTACGCCACGACCCACCGGTTCGGCACGATCGTCGAGAATGTGGTCTATGACCCGGCAACGCTGGACATCGACTTCGACGACGACAGCCTGACGGCCAACACCCGCTGCGCCTATCCGCTCGACTACATTTCCAACGCGTCGGCCAGCGGGTTGGGCGGGCATCCCAAGCATATCGTCATGCTGACCTGCGACGCGTTCGGGGTGTTGCCACCGATTGCCCGGCTTTCCCCGGCGCAGGCGATGTATCATTTCCTGTCAGGCTTCACCTCGAAGGTGGCCGGGACCGAGCGGGGAGTGACGGAGCCCACGCCGACATTTTCGACCTGTTTCGGCGCGCCGTTCATGCCGCGCCGCCCCGAGGTTTACGGCAAACTGCTGCAGGCCAAGATTGCCAAGCATGGGGCCACCTGCTGGCTGGTCAATACCGGCTGGACGGGGGGGGCCTATGGGACGGGTCGCCGGATGCCGATCAAGGCGACGCGGGCGCTGCTGTCGGCGGCGCTGGACGGATCGCTGGCGGGCGTGACCTTCCGGCGCGATCCGAACTTCGGCTTCGACGTGCCGGTGGCGGTGCCGGGGGTCGAGCCGGGGCTGCTGGACCCGCGCAGCACATGGCCGGATGGGGCAGCCTATGATGCCCAGGCCGCGCGGCTGGTCAGGTTGTTTGCCGAGAATTTCGGGCAATACCTGCCGTTCATCGACGCGGACGTGAAGGCGGCGGCGATCGGGTGAGACCCGGGCAGGTAGGGGCAGGGCCAGCCGCCGTTGACTTCGGGCCGATGGGCTGGCCCCGCCGCACGGGCTTTTTCGCGCTGGTCGGGCCGAACCGGGGAAGTGCCAGTGCTGCCGGACGCGGGCCCGACCGGCGATCAGGGGAGACTCCTGCGACACTTTAGGTCGCCTTTGATCACGATAACGAAAGGATATTGCGCTGCGACTGCAAAGGCGGTAGGCAATTTCTGGGATTTTGGAGGGTTTGAGAATGGCGCATGATGGGCAATTGCGGACGGACATGCTGGTGCTGGCCGATCTAACCCGGTTGACCGCCGAGGCGTTGCCGCAGGTCGAGGCGCTGTTTGTCGCAGCCCGCGAGGGATTGCGCGCGGATGTCACCCTTGGCGGCAAGGTGCAGGCGGCGGCGCTGGACGCCCATCAGTTCCGCGCCCATGCGCTGTCGTGGCTTGCGACCTATACCGAATCGCTGCGGCAAATGCAGGCCTGGGCGGACCGGCTGCGCACCGAAGGCCTGTTCGGCGAGATGGAGGCGCTGCTGTTGCAGATCGCCTTTGGCGAATACCTGTGCCAGATCGCGGGGGGCATCCCGATGAGCCAGGGCGAGGTCGCGCGACCGTCGGATCTGGGTGTGTCGTTTGTGCCGGGGCCTGCGGCGCAGGTGTTGATGGCGCAGGGCAACACGGCGGCGGTGCGGGATCGGCTGGTGGTGCTGATGCAGGACAACCACGGCCGCGCGACCTTTGGCGCGACGGGTCTGGACGGTGAGCTGGAGATGATCCGCGACCAGTTCCGCCGGTTTGCCGACGAACGGGTCACCCCGCACGCCCACGGCTGGCATCTGCGCGACGATCTGATCCCGATGGAGATCATCACGGCCCTGGCCGAGATGGGGGTGTTCGGGCTGACCATCCCTGAGGAATTCGGCGGGCTGGGCATGTCGAAGGCGTCGATGGTGGTGGTTAGCGAGGAATTGTCGCGCGGCTACATCGGCGTCGGGTCGCTGGCGACGCGGACCGAGATTGCAGCCGAGTTGATCCTGTGCGGCGGGACGGCGGAGCAGAAGGCAAAGTGGCTGCCGCGTCTGGCATCCGGCGAGACGCTGCCGACGGCCGTTTTCACCGAGCCGAACACCGGGTCGGACCTTGGGGCGTTGCGCACCCGGGCTGTGCAGGTGGGTGACGACTGGGAGGTGACGGGCAACAAGACCTGGATCACCCATGCGGCGCGGACCCATGTGATGACGCTGCTGGCGCGGACCGATCCTGCGACGACCGATTACCGGGGGCTCTCGATGTTTCTGGCCGAAAAGCTGCCCGGGACGGACGAGGCGCCTTTCCCGACGCCGGGGATGACCGGCGGCGAGATCGAGGTGCTGGGCTATCGCGGCATGAAGGAATACGAGTTGGCCTTCGACGGGTTCGCCGTGAAAGGCGAGAACCTGTTGGGCGGAGTGACCGGGCAAGGCTTCAAGCAGTTGATGCAGACGTTTGAGTCCGCCCGCATCCAGACGGCGGCGCGGGCGGTTGGGGTCGCGCAGAACGCGCTGGAAGTCGGCATGCAGTATGCGATCGACCGCAAGCAGTTCGGCAAGAGCCTGATCTCGTTCCCGCGGGTGGCGGGGAAGCTGGCCATGATGGCGGTCGAGATCATGGTGGCGCGCCAACTGACCTATTTCAGCGCCTGGCAGAAGGATCATGACAAGCGGTGCGACCTTGAGGCCGGGATGGCCAAGCTCTTGGGTGCGCGGGTGGCGTGGTCCTGTGCGGACAACGCGCTGCAGATCCATGGCGGCAACGGATTTGCGCTGGAGTATCAGATCAGCCGCATCCTGTGCGACGCGCGCATCCTGAACATCTTCGAAGGCGCGGCAGAGATTCAGGCGCAGGTGATCGCGCGGCGGTTGCTGGACTGACGCTCAGGGGCTGGCGACGGCCTTCGGTTGCCCCAGACGCGGGTGCAACTGGCCCGCGATGATCCAGGCGGCACCAAGACCCAGCCCTGCGGCGGCAAAGATGCCTGGCAGCGGGGCCACCAGCAGCACGAGGTAAGCCGCGCCGGGCGTCATGATGCCCGACACGTCTCGGAAGCTGGAATAGACCGCCGACATCTCGGTGCGTTCGGACGGTTTCACTGCCATCAGGAAGGGCAGGCCGCCGACCACATCCAGCAGGACCAGAAACACCGAAGCCGCCATGCAGAACGCCACCGTGACCCACGGCAGGGGCGACGCCAGCGCCGCGGCAAAGAACAGCATGGATCCCAGGCCGAAGCCGAGCCGCACCGACAGGCGCACCGACCCGCGCCGCATGTAGCCCAGCATGAAAGGGGCGGCGAACAGCAGCAGGTTGGTCAGTGACAGCGCCGCCCCGCCGACATGTTTGCCAAGCCCGGCCTCGATGCAGAAGATCGGCAGATAGACCACATAGACCCACCAGCCACAGCTGCGCATCACGGCGAAGATCCAGCCCGCGATCAACCGGGGCTGTGCCGCGAACCGCCCCAGATAGGCCAGCGGGTTCGGGGCAGGCCCGCGCGCCCGCGCAATCGCCTTGCCATTGCCCAACCGCAGCCGCCAGAAAACCGCCAGCAGCGCCGCAGCAACCCCGCCCGCCAGCAGGAACGGGGCCGGGGCCCAGACCGAATGCAGCCACACCCCCAGCAGCGGCCCGATGGCCCAGGACGCTGCCGCATAGACCATCTGCGTCGACTGGCTGCGCCCCAGATCGGACCGCGCCACGTAGTCCATCACATAGGCGTTCAGACAGATGAACAACGTCACCGCCGCCATGGCGTTGCACATCACCGACAAGAGGACTGTCGCGGGGGCCCCGTGGATGGCCAGCGCCATGCCCAGCAGATAAAGCCCGCATCCGACCGAATACATCCAGCGGCGCGGCACGCGGGTGGTGGCCCAGGGCACCATCAGCCCCCAGATCAGCGCCACCACTCCTGCGGCGAAATAGGCCTGCGAGGTCACCTCGGCACTGCCCATGGTGTCATAGACCACCAGCGGCATCGCCGAAATCAGCGTGCCCCGCACCGCGGCATCAAGACCCGCCAGCACGGCAAAGCTGCGCACCCCCGGGTTGGGCACGTCGATCAGGTCGGGGGCTGGGTGATGCGGGGCCATCTCGTTCTTCCGGTGAACCCTTGGGTGCCGCTTTTCCGGGCAGCGCGTCTGCGACACTGGCGACATGTGGCGTCGTTTTGGGCCGGGCTTGGGCGATCGCTGCGTCTCCGGGCAAAAGTGGTCGGGGCGGATTTCCGGGGCGGTCGGCGCGCCTGCCCGCACCGGGCTTGCCAGCGGGAGGGCGCAGGGCCATGATGCTTGCCCGAAGGAGACCCGAAATGCGCAAGTTCATGGTCGTGCTGGATGACACCCGCGAGTGTCTGAACGCGATGCGGTTTGCTGCAATGCGGGCGGCGCATACCGGGGGGGGCGTTCTGATCCTGTCGGTGATCCCGCCGGAGGAATACCAGCACTGGATGGGCGTCGCCGACCTGATGCGGGCCGAGGCGCGCGAGCGGATCGAGGCGCATTTCGGCGTCTTTGCCAAATGGATGCGACAGAAACTGGGGGTGGACCCCGAACTGGTGATCCGCGAGGGCGATCCGGTGACAGAGATCCTCGCGCAGGTGAACGAGGACCCGGCGATCGGCATTCTGGTGCTGGGGGCGAGCCACGAAAAATCGGGGCCGGGGCCGCTGGTCACGCAGATGAGCCGCGCCTCGGGCAACCTGCCGATCCCGATCACCATCGTCCCCGGCGACATGAGTCAGGAGCGGCTGGAATCGATCACCTGAGCAGGCGTGCCATAGGGTCAACGCGTTCGGCCCAAGGATCGGTCCATGCGTCCTGCGCAAGGCATCTATGCGTAGACCGCCCTTTCTGCACTGCAGCATAAGCCCCATGTTCGCCCTTGGGAGGACTACAAGGAGAGACCCATGGCCTGCATAACACCCCGACCGATCCTCGCCGACGACCCGCTTGCCTATTTCATGCCGTTGGGTGCGCCTGCGCCGCATGCGCCCGATCTGGCCGCGCGGGAATTTGCCGCGCCCGAGATGACCGCGCCACAGTTGGCCGCGCTGGAGCAGATGTATGGGTATTACACCCCCGGTCAGCCGTGATCGGGGACTCGGGCGGTTGCAAACTTGACTTCACGCAGGTCGGGGCGCATACCCAAGTGGAATAGTCGGAGAAATCGCATGTTCATCCAGACCGAGTCGACGCCAAACCCCGCCACCCTGAAGTTCCTGCCGGGGCAGACCGTGCTGGGCCTTGGCACAGCAGATTTCCCCTCTGCCGAGGCAGCGGAAAAATCGGCGCTGGCCAGGCGGATTTTCGCGGCGGGCGGGGTGACGGGGGTGTTCCTGGGGACCGATTTCGTGACGGTGACCAAGGCCGAAGCCGTCGAGTGGCAGCACATCAAGCCGGCCATCCTGGGCGCGATCCTGGAGCATTTCCAGTCCGGTGCCGCCGTGGTCGACGGCGACGCGACCGCCGGGGGTCATGCCGAACATACCGGCGAGGATGGCGATATCGTGCGTCAGATCAAGGAGTTGCTCGACACCCGCGTGCGCCCCGCCGTGGCGCAGGACGGCGGCGACATCACGTTTCATGGCTTTGACCGGGGCGTGGTCTATCTGCACATGCAGGGCGCCTGCGCGGGCTGCCCGTCCAGCACGCTGACGCTGAAGATGGGGATCGAGAACCTGCTGCGGCATTACATTCCCGAAGTTCTGGAAGTGCGGCCCGTGGCGGCCTGAGGCCGGGGTGACGGCTTCGGTGCATCTGGCATTCGACACGACGGCGGCGCATTGCGCCGCCGCTTTGTCATGGGGCACCCCGGCGGGCGAGCGGTTTGAAACCCGGTGCGAGCCAATGGCCAAGGGTCAGGCCGAACGCCTGCTGCCGATGATCGAGGAATTGCTGGCGGCGCACGGATTTGCGGTTGCCGACGTCGCGAGTGTGTCCGTCGGCACCGGGCCGGGGAACTTCACCGGCATCCGCATCGCGGTGGCCTTGGCGCGCGGGTTGGCCCTGGGGCTGGGGGTTCCGGCGGCGGGGGTGACCGGATTTCACGCCGCCCGCCACGCAGCAGCGCGGCAAGACCCGCTCTGGGTGTTGATCGACGCGCCGCGCGGGCAGGTCTATGCGCAGCGATACGGGGCTGAACCCGGCCTGCCCCTGATCCTCGGCCCGGAGGCGGTGAGCACGCTGGACGCCCCGGTGGTTCGGCTGGCCGACCTGTCGGCGGACCGGATCGTGCGGGCGGTGGCCGAGGTGGGTCGCGCCGGCCTGTCCACCCCGCAGCCGCGCCCGGCCCCGTTCTATCTGCGCGGGGCCGATGCCGCCCCGCCATCCGATCCGCCACCGGTGATCTTGCCATGACGCCCGCAGAGATGGCCGCACTGCATGCCGCCTGTTTCACCGTGCCGCGCCCGTGGTCGGCTGCGGAATTCGCCGACCTGCTGGCCAGCCCTCTGGTGTTTGTCAGCAGCGAATCGGGCGGGTTCGCGATGGGCCGCGCCGTGGCGGGCGAGATGGAATTGCTGACGCTGGCGGTCGATCCGGCGCAACGGCGGCGGGGAGTGGGGCGGCTTCTGGTCACGGCCATTCTGGCAGAGGCGAAAGACCGGGGCGCGGGGCGGGCGTTCCTCGAGGTGCTGCCCGACAATGCTGCGGCGATTTCCCTCTATTTGCAGGCCGGTTTCACGATCTGCGGCCGCCGCAAAGGCTACTACCACCCCCCGGGCGGCCCGGCCTGTGATGCGCTGATCCTGGAGCGAACCTTGTGATCCGGCGGCCGTCGCCTGATTTCTGACCGAAAGATCAAAAGCCGGGCGGGCCTGCGCAAATACCTGTTGACCGCCCCGAAACCATCCGCCCTAAATTGCCCACGATCCGCCCGCGACGGGCCGCCCTGACAGGGGCGACCCCGGACAGGGCCGAACACGACAGATCCAACCGGGAGAGACCGATGACCCTGATGAAACAACTGCTTGGCGCTGCCGCCGCCCTGGCCCTGACCGCCGGTGCCGTGGCCGCAGACCCGGCCCTGATCTATGATCTGGGCGGCAAGTTCGACAAATCCTTCAACGAGGCGGCGTTCAACGGCGCGACCAAATGGGCAACCGAGACCGGCGGCACGTTCAAGGACCTGGAAATCACCGCCGAGGCACAGCGCGAACAGGCGCTGCGCCAGTTGGCCGGGGCGGGGTTCAACCCGATCGTCACCACCGGCTTCGGGATGAGCGACCCGATCGCCGCCGTGGCTCCCGATTTCCCCGACATCAAGTTCGTGACCATCGACGGCTATGTGGACCCGGCGGCGCACCCCAACGTGCTGTC
>Ga0247836_1002120_pt1 | contig 29751 bp, 17 predicted proteins | sample LaCruzMarch2015__4_FD_187116 | JGI IMG/M metagenome (GOLD analysis project Ga0247836, IMG submission 187116) | Freshwater microbial communities from meromictic Lake La Cruz, Castile-La Mancha, Spain - LaCruzMarch2015_14m | ecosystem: Environmental > Aquatic > Freshwater > Lake | place: Spain... | reverse complement strand
CGCTTGCTGAAAACGGTATTTCAAAATCTATCGTTTGTTTTGAAACAGATAGCAATTGTTAAAAAAACAGACGATTCTCGTCAAATTATATATCTTAACGTTGGCTGAGTTTTTCAGCAGACCCTATTTAAACGTATCAATGGAAAAATCTTCCGGACTGTAATAGGAAGTTTACAAATGCACTAAGGGTTTAATTAATATGTTTTTAAAGGCAATAGTACTTCTTAATTAGTATTCAAGTTTAGAAAAGAATGATTGGTTTAATTATCAGATATTTTCTTGTAACATTACACATGATTCTTTGAAATAAATTCCCAAAATTACGGTCTAAACGCTTAGACCTCAATATTTATATGTGAATTCGTGCAATTTGCGAATCAATGGTTAGCACAACCAAATTTGTCCAAAAATGACTTAACGGATACACTTATACGCTAACAAACTCGAAACTTTCAATTAACAGCAATATCAAATGGGTTGTAAATTAATTCAAAATTCAAAAAACAATATTCGATTTCAATAAAAATGATTTATCTTTGCATAAAATGATATGTTATGAAAACCACACCATTCAAATACACAACACTTTCAGACCAAGATTTGGAATTAAATTTACATTTAACTGTTGTTGGTGTTTTAGATATTTCCCCAGGAACAATTTATCCTCTAAAAACCGGACACCCTTCACGCTACTGGTTCAATATAGAAAAAGGAAGAATCCTTCAAGAATATCAATTCATTTATGTTTCTGAGGGGTATGGTGTTTTTCAAAATCGACACAAGACATATAGAATAACACCTGGCAGTATGATTGTTTTGCTTCCTGGTGAGTGGCACAGGTATCGTCCATTAAAAAGTACTGGTTGGAAAACTCATTATATCGGGTTTAATGGCGAAATGACGAATAAATTATTAAAAAGGATTTTTTTCACTCCAGAGAATCCGATACAAAATATTGGGTTAAACGTTGAAATTCTTGATTATTTTAATAAAATTTATAATCTAGCAATGGATGAAAAACCAGGGTATCATCAAGTTTGTGTTGGCCTTCTTATTGCTAATATTAGTCAAATAATTGCAATTTTAAAATATAAAGAATTTGAAGGTACAGATATTGAAGTTAAAATTAAACAAGCCAGCTTTATGTTGAACGAAAGGGTATATCAAGAGGTTGATGCCGTAAAATTGGCTGAAGAATTGAATATGGGATATTCCTATTTTCGGAAAATGTTTACAAAATATACAGGATTACCACCCGTTCAATATCACTTGCAACTTCGTATACGTCGGGCACAAATACTTCTTACAACCACCAATAAAACCATTAAAGAAATAGCCTACGAACTCGGATTTGAGTCCGCATTCTATTTCTCTCGTATTTTCAAAGAAAAATCAGAGATATCACCTGCTGAGTATAGAAAAAACAATACGGTTTAATTGGTTACAACCACCGATTCGAGTCCCAGATAATTTGCAATTTTCACAATTGTAGAGGCATGATGCCCAATTCCGAGTGAAAAGTGGTGTGTTGGTCCTTCCTTCATCCAACTTGACAAAAAGCTTTTTACATCTGGTTTGAATCTACCCCGCGTATTGGTATTTCCCGTTGCGGGTATTAATCCTTCAACCGACTCCCCTTCAGCAATTACAAACTTAAATTTACCATCGTAAGTAGAATTTATACTCAACATGGTAATTGGACCGGTTTTAATTTTAAACACTACACCAGCGCCAGAACCATACTTACCATGAAATTTGGTTAAACTGCGTAATATTGGTTTTCCGTCGGCAATCGATATGTTGTGAGGGCCATCATGTCCTACCAATACAAAATCTTCCGCAAAATCGACCGGATGAAACTCTGCAAAGCTACCACCAATTCCCATTTTGTCCATAATAAATAGAGCAATCAATGTTTTCACATCCGACTCACCACACATGGGAATATTTTTTGCTGTTAGCAAGGAATTACCTACTGCAAAATTTGACATAACCAATCGCTCCAAACTACCTTCTGCACTTTCATAATAATAAGCCAAGCCATTAATTTTGCTTTTAACTACAAAATTATCAAGCGCAACAGACACACGTGCTGCTGTGTACAAATCATCATCACTTAACTTGGATGACAATGGTTCTGAAACAGGGTCAGGCGTATCAAAAAAAGAAAGAATCCTTTGCTTTTCGGCATCAACTTCAGCCACTGTAGCCAATTCATATTCCTTCACAATTTCGTTTGCTTCGCAAGCTTTAATATGACAACCAAAAAAAGTGGTGAACATGGTAGGGTCAAAATGCATATCAAGCATTGCATTCAACGAATGCCCAATGTGCCCAAAATGAGCATTTTTCAATCCATGTAAAACCCTTGCAATACGGCAATATTCATCAATTTTATTATCTACATCCGAATCATTATAAAGCGTACCAATAATTGTTTCGGGTATCTTTATTCCCATACGCGCAGCCACTCCTGTAAATTCGGGTAAAGAACAAATATCGTCGTTGCTAAGTTGCATATAAGTATTCGCTTTGGAATAATCCATTGCTTCGAGCGGCTGTAAAGCCACTAATACAATAGGGATATTAAGTGTCTTCATTATGACACCAAAAGTACCCGATGTAGCATAAGTTACCATATCGCAAAACAGCAAATCGAGATTTGAGGCACGAAGCAATTTTGCAGCTTGATATGCTTTTTCAGCATTATCTACCAATCCAAAATCCACTACATCTACGAAATCTGGAATTTTCTCTATAAAAACATCTTGCTTTTTATGCATATCTTCGAGCAATCCCGGGAATTGAGCCCAATAGGTATGATGACCAACACCAATGACTCCAATGCGGGGTTGTGAATTTTCTTTTAAAATAGAGAAATCAACTTTTTCAACTTTTTTCATTTCCGTGAATTTTATGTTTTAATGTTATGCTGAGATAATAAATGCTATTCAAGGTCAGCAGATTTTTTAATAATAGGAATAAATATAAGAAATACACAACATGCTAAAGGATACATTAAGCCTGCCCAAATCCACAATGGATCATAAGAATAATTGGTAACAACAATACCAATTCCTCTATTTATGAAAAATGCTGAAATTGCACCAAAAGTACCAGTTAAACCAAACATCGTAGAGGTTGCTTTACTTCCAAACACATCTCCTACAGCAGTTGAATAATTCGTAATCCATAATCCATGTGCAAAAAAGAAGACAGATATTAAGGCAATTACAGCATAAGCTGAATCAACTCTTTGAACAAATAATACTGACAAAGTAAGGGTTGCTGCCATAGCCATAATAGATTTTCGGGCAATATTGAGACTACCAGTTCTTTTAAAAATTTTATCGGAAATATAACCCCCTAAAATATTTGAAATACCTAATATCATAAATGGAATCCAGAATAATTTTCCTATCAAATCAATGGAAATTCCACGACTTTCGCTCATAAATTTAGGAATCCAGAACATGAGGAAATAAAATATGGGGTCGAACAACATTCGCATGGCAATAAATACCCATGCATTTTTGTTTTTTAAAATTGTTGAAAATGAGTATTTTACATTCTTATTGTTGTTTTCTGCGGAAATAATTTTTATTTTTTGTCTCGAATTTGTTTTATTATTTAAAAACAACCAAGCTCCAATCCAAACGAAACTGACAACGGGAGAAACCAAAAACAACACACGCCATCCAACTGTGTCCAGCATAGAGATGACAAGTAAAGGAGCAATCACCGCACCGATAGCAGAACCGCCAATGGCAATACCTGTTGCCAACGATCTCTTTAGAATAGGAATCCACTCAATAACTGCTTTTATTACGCCCGGAAAACATGCACCCTCACCAATTCCTAACAAAAACCGGAACAGAATTAATTGTGGAACAGTGGTTGCAGTACTATGTAATCCGGATGCTATTGTCCAAATTCCTAACGATAGAGCAAGTCCAAGTTTGGATCCAAATTTATCGATAAACACGCCACCCAAGGTGAACATTAACGCATAGCCAGCAATAAATCCGCCTGTTATCCAACTGTAATCATTGTCACTAATCGCTATGTCTTCCTTAATTTTCAGAATAGACATGGACAATACCTGTCTGTCTAAAAAGCTAAGTGCAGTTACAATAAACAGTAAAGCCACTACAAGCCAAGGAATTATTTTCGATTCGTGTTTATTCATTATTGAATTAGGTTATTGAATAATTATTTCCAATCATCACTTCTGAAAGGCAACAGTGGATATCCAAAATTATTAAAAATACTTGCAGGAGTATAATTTCTAAAAGCATATCGTGCGGCTATTGGATTTTTAATCGTTGTTTCAGTCAGTTTTATTTTCGTAGATTTTTCAACAATAACTGCTTTTGCCGGTTTAAAAATGCTGTCGATACCAGCTATTTCAAATGATTCAATTAGGTTTGAGTTAGCATGCAACCCTAATTCTGCATTATTAAAGTCCAATACCACTGTATCTTTCACTATTGTCATTGTTTTAAAAGTTGGTGCTTGATATTCAATACCTTTCACATGATATGTTTTTGTTAAAGCTAAATGAGCAAATCGCTCTGCAATTAGTTTCTTAGCAGCAGGATGAATATTTAACGAATCACCGGTATCGATAGTGGGAACCATACCTGCATTTGGAACTGACTCAGCTAAAAATTGTTGCACTTCACGCAATTGGGCAGCAGTTTGACCATTTATAGCATTGTATTTCCATGGCGCAATTTGAGCAAAGTAAAATGGAAATTCACCAGCATCAAATGTGTTTCTCCAATTGGCTACCAGAGCAGGAAATTGCTTTTTATATAAATCCCATTGCCATACGTTTGATTCGCCCTGATACCATATTACACCCTTTATTATTACATTTTTGAGTGGATAAATCATAGCATTATATAATTCACAATGGAATGGTTTTGCTAGTTTATCGGTATTCAGCTTTGGAATTTTAACTTTCTGAAATTGCGAAAGCGATAGGCTGTCCATAAACGTTTCGATGCTAACACCACCCCAAGCGGCGGAAATAATACCAACTGGTACTTTCAAAACATATTGCAAGTAAAGTGCATAAAAATAGCCTATTGCGCTAAATTCTTTAACAGATATAGGATTATTTAATTGCCAATTATCTGCCAAAAAAGTTGTAGGTTTTACACTCTTTATTTTTTCAATTTTAAAAAGCCGGATTGGTAGTGATGAATCTGCTTTATTGATTGCATCTAATGAGAAATCAACTGGCTGTGCATTGTATCCTTTTACTGGCATTTCCATGTTCGATTGACCAGAGCAAAGCCAAACTTCCCCTAACATCACATTGGAAATAGTTTTCTTTTGACCATCCGAAAATGAAATTTCATAAGGTCCTCCGGCAATTGATGTCTGCACTTTGAGCATCCAATTTCCGTCACTGTCCGATAAAGTTTTATAAATCTTATTACTCCACGATACTTTAACTGTTACAATCGTATTCCCTTTAGCAACGCCCCATAATTTAACATCCGAATTTTGTTGTAATACCATATTATTTCCAATAATATTTGGTAGAGTAATGACAGCAAATAGCTGCATTAAACCAACAATGAAAACAAAAAATATTAAATATCTTTTCATTCGAAAAAAATTAAAAACTACATTGCAAAAATAGATGATATAAAAGAAGAATAAAATAGACAAAATGCGAATATGTTTGCACTAAATGACACTTTGAGTAAATCTGATTTAACTTCATGTCCAAAATTTCAAACAACAATTAATTGTTTCTTTTGTGTCATTATTTCCTTTTCAGATTAAAATTTATCAAAACTCTTCAACCACCTCTTTCCCATCCATCCAATTCAACATATTTAAAACCAGAAAATTCCAGTTCTGGAATCCGGGATTTAGGATTGGAGCACCATTTTCGGGTTGATAATACTCGTGCAGAACACCCGTTTTTTCAAAATCACGACCAAACATCACAATTGTTTTGGTAGCTAATTCCTTAGCCTCTTTTTTGAAACCATAGTTTGCTAACCCTCTCCAAACCATATAATTAGAAATGCCCCAAATGGGCCCCAGCCATGTTGACGGATTGCTGCTAGCTTTCACATTATACATTTTTTCTAGTTTGGAAAGCGTTCTTATTCCATAAGGAGCATTAAATGTTTTCGGATTATTGTAATGCAACACCATGCGTTTAGCTTGTTCGGGAGTTGCTATACCCGCCCACAACGCCAAAAATCCTGACCAAACATCTATTCTTTGAATCAGACAGTCCCAATCGCGAGGAGCACCACTGTGGTAGAACGCAGTTGGGTCTATTGGTTTTAAATTTAGGTCTACACTATAGAAAAAACCATCTCTTTCATCCCAACAATGTTCCTGTATTGCGTCCTTCAATTTGACGGCATCTTTCTCATAATCGTGTTGGATTTCCTTCAAATCCAATCTCTCTGCCAAATAACTCATGGCTTTTAGCTCCTTGTACATAAGGCAATTAAGGTAGATGGAAGCAGAACTTCTATCTGGTCTGAAATAGGTACATGGGTCATTATCAACACCAATCATTACATCGTTTTGCCATAAAAAAAGTCCGGTGGCTTTGCTATAATATCGATTTTTATAAGCTCCTATAAAATACTGCAAATTAGCAAACATATCACGTAACCATCCAGCATTTCCACCATCTTCTTTCACAAGAAAAGCCGCATGTTGAGCAATACACGGTTTGTGCATATTTACATCGTTGATATTTTTTGGCTTCTCCGACATAATATTGGGTTTACGACTAAGCGTAATGGGCATCCAACCGTCACTTTTGCAGTACGAAAGAAAATTCAAGATACATCCTTGTTCGAAAATTACAGCTTCTTTTTTATCTTTCTCTGTTCCTTTGTCTCGAAGAATTTGTCGCAAAGCGATATTGCTAAGCCACGAATCCCAGTCCCACAACTGATCAGGATAGTTATCGCTCCCCGGCGTTAAGAAGGGAAAGAGGAAAGCTCCACCTGCCTCACGATACATTTTTTTGTAATCTTTATATATATTCTCACGGATAATTTTATCGTAATCCTTATAATTCAAATCAGTCAGATTATTGGGATACAAAAAAGAACCCAGCGCAAAAAAAGCAAAAATACAAAGCCCTGTTTTTCTCATTGATGTGTGATTTTAACTAACAATTTTTCGATATGATGCTTATTTTGTGAAAACTTTCTTAAGTCTAATATCTCTTGATGAACTTCCTATTTGTACTTCAAACTGACCTGATTCAACAACCCATTTATTTTGCATAGATGCGAAAAAGGACAAATCATCAATTGATATAGGGAATGATATTTTTTTCGTTTCACCAGGTTGTAAAGATATTTTTTCAAAATTCTTTAATTCTTTTATAGGTCTTTCTTCGGATGAAACCAAATCACGAATATACATTTGAGCAACTTCTGCTCCTGCAGTTTTACCGGTATTTTTTAATTCGAAAGTTGCAGTCAATAATTTGCCTTTCTTATTCAATTTCAAATTACTGTATACAAATGTTGTATATGAAAGTCCGTGTCCGAAAGGAAATAACGGTTCAATATTCCGAGTGTCGTAATGACGGTATCCAACATAAATGCCTTCGGCATAATTGACCACATTATTTTCGCCGGGAAAATTGCCATAAGCCGGATTATCCGAAACCTTTACAGGAAATGTTTCCGGGAGTTTCCCTGATGGGTTCACCTTTCCAAACAACACCTTAGCTATGGCATTCCCACCTTCCTGCCCTGGGTAATAAGCTTCTAAAATTGCATTTACATCGTTTATCCATGGCATTCCTATTGGTGAGCCATTAATTAAAACCACCACTGTATTTGGATTTGCTTTAGCCACTTCGTTTATCAGTTTATTTTGATCGCCCGGCAGTAAAATATCTTTTCTATCATTCGAACCACCTTCGAAGAAATTGGAAAGGCCTGCAAAAACGACAACGGCTTCGCTTTCTTTTGCCGCCTTTACTGCCAAATCAATTGGATTATTTCCCGGAATTTCCCATTCAAAACGAATAAAGTTTCTATTATTACGTTTTTTAAACTCTATTCTAATGTCGAGTGGTTTATTTTCATTCAATGCTAATGAAAGATAACGAGCACTTGAATTAAAATCAGCTTCAAAATTATTGGTAGTTGACTCCCATTGGTCTATTTCTAATTTGTCATTTATATATAATTTAAATGCACATTCGGCACCAATTATGCCTAATTTATACATGCCTGTAACGGGCGGTGTTAGTTGTCCTGTCCATCGAACTGAATATCCCCACTTACCCAATTCAGGTACTGGATTTGACCATCCCCAGGAGAAATCTATTTGATTATCAATTTTTGTAACAGCGGCTATTCCTTCCAGTTTATCATTTTTAAAGTACTCACTTTTCAAGCCGGCAACCCTACCACCATTCATTGTGTGAGAAAAATATTTTTTTTCCACAACTCTCAAACTGCCATTCATACCACAACCTTCTTCAAAAACTACTTTTATTTTTTCTCCGCATTGATTACGTATTCCATCTAATGGACTTACCGTATAAAATGGCGAAACAGTTGCACTTCCTCCACCACCCAGTCGAGCAACAGTGGCATTGGGTCCAATAACAGCAACTGATTTTATTTTTGATAAATCCAAGGGTAACAAGTTTTTTTTGTTTTTAAGCAAAACAATACCTTCTTCAGACACACGCCGTGCAAGTTCCTTGTGTTTTGGACTGTTTAACTCTGTGTTTAATTTTGGAATCACAGCGTCCAACAATTTTGACTTTACATAAGCTCGTAATATCCGTTTTACCTTTTCGTCTAATTCATTAATAGTCAATATTTTGTCGTCAATTGCTTTCAAAATATTTGATTTAGTCATAATTTTACCTGGCCCCGGCATTTCTAAATCTAAACCAGATGTAATTGCATTTAAGCTTTTCACAGCGCGCCAGTCGGAAATTACGAACCCTTTATAGTTCCATTCTTTTTTTAAAATTTCCTGTAATAAATGTTTGTTTTCAGAGGTATGTGCTTCGTTTAATCCATTGTAGGCAGTCATTACGCCCCATGGATTTGATTTTTGAATTGCTATTTTAAAAGCTGGCAAGTAAATTTCTTGTAAGGATCTTTCATCCATTTTAACTGTTAAGTTCTCCTGATTGGTTTGTTGATTATTAGCAGCCATGTGTTTAATAACAGCACCAATATTTTCGGATTGTACACCTTGAATAAAGGCGGTTGCCAATTCGGCAGTTAAAATTGGATCTTCAGAGAAAGTTTCGAAGTTACGACCATTCAATGGATGGCGTTTAATTTCGACCATGGGTGAAAGTACCACAAACGAACCAGTGGCACGAGCTTCACGAGCAATGGCACTCCCGGTTTCTTTTATAATTGAGCGATTCCAGGTAGCTGCCTGCCCAACAGCAGTTGGAAAACAACTTGCGTTACCAACCCAATTTCCTTCCTTATCAAGTATAATGGTTACTCCATGTCCACAGTCGGTTACTTGAAGCGATGGAATACCGAGGCGTTTAACACCTTTCAAATACCAATGGTCAACCCCCGACAAGAAATCAGCTTTTTCCTCCAAGGTCATCAAACGGCAAATATCAGTTACTCGTTCTTCTGTACTCTTATTGATATCTTTATAAACGGGAACTTTTGATTGTGCTGAAAGTAAACCCATTATACAAAAGAAAGCAGAAAAGAAAACAGCTTTTTTAAACCAGTTTGTCATAAATAGTATATTTTTATATGTTTAAATTTTTATAGCAAAATACATTCGATTATTCAATTCTATCTATTAAGATTAAGGTGCTTTATAAATGACACTTTACAATATACTCAAATCATTTTCCAAATTCCCAGTATAGCATCATCAAATGGGCTGCCGACCAACTGAAATGTGGTGCTTTGAGACACTCACCAGTCTTTGGATCATAATTTTCATATATTGGGGCATCCACCTTAAGCCCATATAATCGGTCAAAAACCTGTTTTGTATAGTTGTCAGCTTGCTGCCGGTATCCATAATTTCTCATTCCGGATATACCGAAATAAACCTGGTCTAACCAGATTGGACCACGCCAATAACCATTATAAGTGTACTTAGGATTATCAATGCTAACCGATGGAAAAGGAATAAATGATGAGAATTTTGTTGGCTTTTCATACATTAAAACTACTGTTGTAGCCTTTTCCTTTGATGCCATTTTTACCCACATGGGAGTAAATCCTTCACAACCCTCAGCATTAATAAAACCACCATTAAATTTATGATCATAATAGTATCCTTTGGTTGTATTGAAAAAGTAATTATCCAGTTTTTGACCATCGACAATTTGATTATACGGCACTTTTAAAAGTGACGCCATTTCCCTGAGAATATTGTTTTCCATGAAAAGAAACGAATTTAAATCCACCGATTCCTGATCAAAACTCCAAGCACTTGCATTATTTCTTACTACTTCCGAACTATCAAACCGAATTGCATTGTCCATACCGCTTTCCCATTTGGCAGGTTGAGTATTTCCATTTGTAGAACCATATTCACAAATTCCATTTTTATCATGGTCACGATTAATATACCACCACTGATTATATTTTATCAATTTAGGAAACATCTCTTTTACAAATGCTGTATCTTTCGTTTGTTTAAAGATTTCCAAAACTGCCCATGCAGCTAATGGCGGTTTACTATCGAGCAGATTATTTTTCGACTTATCAGTATAGATAACATCGGGAATCATTCCATCATCTATCTGATAATAGAACATGGCTCTGATTTGATTTTTTGCAAGCTCAGGAGCAAAGCGAGCGAGCGCAAAAGCGTGCCTCCAAGAGTCCCACGCCCAGTAACCCAGAAAAAATGCGTGCGAAGGCATAACACCTTCATGAAGTAAATCGCCCTTTGCACTGCGCCAGTTAGAAAGTAATGTAACAACACTTTTTACAGCTATTCGATTGTAATCTTGAGGCATATCATTTCGGAGAACTTTCGAAAGATAACCATCCCATCTTTGTTTTGATTGATTTATATGCTTCAAAGGATTTTCAAGTATATTGTGTCTGGTTTTTAGAGCTAAATCCTTTTCTTTTTGGTTGTTATAACATCCTATAAGTATATGAGTACTATTTGTTAGTTTTACACTTTTAGCTGTGTAGCCATTTTCGGTAACATTCAGAATAAAGTTTTCGGTAAAAGTAAGTGAAAGTAAATCACCGTTCGATAATTCAATAATCAAACTGTTTTTGCCCTCTAATTTTATTGAACTTGATGACCAAAGTTTTGAACTTATTTTCCAGAGCACATTCTCAGCATTCAACTGTAAAAGTGCATGATTCTTATCCACAAAAACGAGTTTCTGTTCAATTTTTAGATCTTCAAACGAACTACTCATGTACAGTTTTCCGGGTGAATAATTTACACTATCCTGTTTAAATTGAGATGCTTCAATTGCTCTTTTATTTTTCCGAACACCTACTATTGCTATTGATTTACTAATCCAGTTACCTTCAGCTAATGAGTAAGGGCCACAAAAACCATTTACAAAATCTGTTGACGATGGATTTGTAAATCCAATCCACGATCCGGCATCGGTAAATAGCCCCGAAGTTTTTTCTTTTGATTCCTTAGGTGTACAAGAAATATCCAGAATTTGTGGGTAGTTTTCAGCTTTTTGTTGTTGTGTACCAGCCATTAATGCCCATATCAAACAATTGAAAAGCAGAAGGGAAATAGTTCTTTTATTCATCTGTTTACAATCAAAATTACTTAATTATAGTTTTATTCCTACTTTTTCTCCATTTTCAGATATTTTGCTGAAAATGATTTTATTATCGGTTGAGATAATGATTTTTATTTTCTCTTTTTCTTTTGAAATTAAAATGTCGAAATTTTCGCCAAATGCTTTAATTCTCTTTAAACTCATTGAATTCCACCCATTCGGAAGTTGTGGTGTGAGGTCGAAAGATTTTAAACCGGTAGGTCGAATACCAAACAAACCCTCAGTAAAAATACGACAATATAAACCGCTTTCGGCTGATAAATGGCGTTGATTACCTTCGGGATAGGCTTCTACAGGATATGGTACATGTTCGCCTAACAATCGGCGATTGGAATAATACTCCAAAAATTGGAGTGCTTTTTCTTTTTCGCCGGATGCAAAAACTCCTTTCAGTGCATATAAAGTGGATCTGTCCCAAAATGTATTTTTCCCGCCTTGCGTTGCTAATCCGTCATTTGTCCAGAGTTTTGGTGAGAAAAGGGCTGAAATAGTTCCCTGTTTACGTTCAAAAATTCCAACGGTGAGTGGCATACAAATCCAAGCCCTGAGCACATCGTTTCCCTCAAAATAACGATAGGTATCAAAACCTTCCACCTTCCACCCAAAATGTTTTTCGATGGCTTGCCTGATTATTTTTGCACGATTTTGATAATCTGCAATTAATGCTTTTGGTTTATTCAATTCTTTTCCAAGAAACGAAGCCGAAAGTAGTGCATCGTAATAAAGCGATGAAGTGCAAAGATTGGCATCACCTGCTGGAAAACGATGTTCCAATTCGTCAGCATCCGATTTTACGACTCCTTTATTGTTTACGTTTCGTTTCAGATATTCCAAACACCATTCAATCAAATTCCAGAGCTTTTCGGCGGTTTCTTTATCACCATTAGCCAATGCAAAACGAGATGCGCCATAAGCAATCATGGCCTGATCGCCTCTATCGCCAACTCCATTCCAAAAGCTCAAACCTTCGGCAACAATCGAACTTGGAATAGGCTTAAACTCTTTATTGATGTATCGGGCAAAATGTAAATAGGCATTTAATGCGGCTTCATTCCCCATTTTATAACCCAAAAATGGGAAAAACGGCCCAATGTATTCAGCTTGGTCATTAGCCCAAATGGCGGCATAATACTCTTCGCCACCCGGACTGTGCATCAATCCACCTTTGGTATCAAATATACTTTCGGAAGCTCTGATTTTTGCAAACGCAAACGCATTGTTCAAGGTTGGATTTGGCGTTTCCAAAACCAAATTATTTTGCCATTGCGATACCAATTCTTTACGAGCTTTTAATTCCTGATTGATTTCAATTTCCGGAATAGATTGGTTGTTTTTATGGGCTTGAATACTTATTCCAAATTGAATTGAATCTCCTTGTTGTAAGGTAAATGTACCATTTTTGGTCGATTTCATTTCGAGTGAGTATTCCCCATCAACACCTTTTAGAATTTCTGTTTTATAACGTATATCACAAACTGGAATTTCAATATTTATTGCTTTCTTCCCAAGATTCTTAATCGTATATTTTTCTATATAAACTGGTAATTTTGTAGAAGGAGTTAGAACTCGGGTTAATTCAATATCTTTTGAAAGTGTGCTTTTTACGGAGAGTAATCCGTTTAGAGTGATGGTTTGTACTTTTTCCGTTGTGATTGATTTACCATTGATATTCAAAAGTTTAATATAATCTGAATTGAACGAACGAATTAAACTGCCTCGAGTATCATTGGGTATTGTTCTCAACATAGGCCAAACGATTTTCCGATTTAAATAAAAACTGCTGTCGGCATTTACACCATAGTTCAATATGGCCGAAATTTGCAATCCACTCATTTCAATATTGTCAAAATGAGGTAAATTATTATTAATAGACCATTTAATTTCACCCACAAAAGTAGTTTCCCATCTGTTTTTTGAAGGCATCCTAGCTTGTGAAAATGACATTGAAACTATCATTAACATTAAAAAATATATCGTGATTCTTTTCATTTCAAATGGCTATTATAAATCATTAATCATCGAAATGGGTAGATCTTCATTTGCACTTCCCCATTTTTTATTAGGTGTATTTCCCATTTCAAACACCAATTTCGTATTTCCATTGAAAAGATCTTCATGTTTCAACCAGTTTTTGGAATATGGCTTTCCGTTGAGCGTAACTGATTGTATATAAATATTTTCTTTTGAAACCTGATCGGCCTTGATGGAAAGAGTCCCATTTTTATGTTTTAAAGAAAGATTTTTAAAAAGAGGAGTTCCAATATAATAAACTCCCTGACCATGCGTAACTGGATAAAATCCCATGGCACTAAAAATATACCAAGCCGACATTTGTCCGGTATCGTCGTTACCACACAGTCCTTCAGGTGTGTTTTGATAAAGGTTATGCATGACTGTACTAACCCATTTCTGTGTTTTAAATGACTGCCCAGCAGCATTATAGAGGTAAATGGTATGGTGTCCGGGTTCATTAGCATGTGCATATTGGCCTATCATTCCTTTGGGATTAAGATCAGGTAAACCTTTGCCGCCATCATGAATTGTAGAACTACGAATAAATAATGAATCGAGCTGTTCAACAAAAACATCCTTACCGCCCATTAAAGTAGCCAAACCTTGAGGATCGTGCGGTACAAAAAAAGTCCATTGATAAGCAGTTCCTTCGCAGTAATCATCTCCCTGATGATAATGATTTGTAAAAACCGGATCAAACGGAGTTCGCCATTTTCCATCGGCATGTTTGGGGCGTAAAAGTTTGGTTTGCTCATCATATAAACTTTGGTAACCATTTGCCCGTTTGATGTAAAAATTGTAATCATCCTTCTTGTCTAACATCCTGGCCATTTGGGCAATGCACCAATCGCCATAATTAAATTCCAGCGATTTAGCCACTGAATTAATTTCTTTCTCACAGGGAATATAACCGTAACGTTTGTAATTTTCAGTTCCTTTATAAACACAATTTCCTTCCGAAAAGCCAAAAGTATCCACATTTGCTGATACCTTCATGGCTGCGTAAAGTTGCTGAACATCAAAATCGCGAATTCCTTTGCTATATGCATCAGCAATAACAGGTATGGCAGGATAGCCAATCATACATAGATTTTCGACACCGGCACCTGTCCATTGTGGAAGTTGACCACTGTTTTTATAATGCTCCAGAAATGTTTTCATCAAATCAGTCATTACATCCGGACGCAGTATGGTAATCAGTGGATTTTGAGCCCTAAAGGTATCCCAAAGCCCTAAAGCACCGGCAAAATACCTGAAATTTCCAGAGTGGACCTTATTATCAGAACTACGAAATTCTCCTGTTAAATCAGAATACAACATTGGATAAAACAATGAGCGGTAGAGGAATGTATAAAATAGTTCTTTCTGTTCGGAATTTTTATCTTTTATCTGAATTGCACCCAATTCTTTATTCCAATCTTGTTGTGCTTTGTTCTTAATTAAATCGAAATCCCATGTTTGCACTTCAGCATGAAGGTTTTTCATCGCGCCTTCCATACTTACAGGTGAAATTCCGACACGGGCAACAATAGACTGATTGTCCTTATTCTCAAATTGTAACAAAAGCCTGATATCATTTCCTGAAAGAGACTTCTGGTTTTGCTTTAATTGCTTATTTTCATAAAGTTGAGCAACTGTAAATGGTTTAGAAAATTGCACGTAGAAATTTACCGTTACTCCTTTGAGCCACCCGTCGGAAATGCGATAACCTTTGATAGTATAATTATCTAAAATCTCGATATGTGAAATTCTTACTGTATCGAAATTAAACTCGGGGCAAACAGTACAGCCACGGTTGTGGCCATACTTCAGGTCAATAATCAATTGTTGCGATTTTCCTTTTGGATAAGTGTATCGATGAATACCGCACCTTTCAGTAGCCGAGAGTTCAACATCAATATTCGAATTGAGTAGTTTAACTTTATAATAGCCAGGTTCTGCACGTTCATTTTTGTGAGAAAACGGACTTGAAACTTTGTCCGGAAATTGTGTTTTTCCAATCCATGAAGGATCTGACACAGGAAAAAACATAATGTCTTTAAAATCATTGCATCCCCCGCCCGAAATATGCGTGTGACTGAATCCAATAATTTCTGTTGCTGAATATTTATATCCTGAGTTATTCAAATGAGTATCCGCACCAAGTTGTACCATACCAAAAGGAACAGATGCAACTGGAAGCAGATTGGCATCGTCAGCGGTTCCAATCATACAATTAACATAGGAAACTGGTTTTTTATCTTCGTTTTTACCTATGCAAATAAAAACCGGAAATAAATAAAACAGCACACAAATAATCCACTTGCCTTTTGTAAAAGTCATTTGATATGCAAGATATTAATAAGCCTTATATTCCATATTCATCACATTCAAAGTCTTCGGTATCCAAACCCGATAACGTGAAGTCAACTCCCAGGTATTTCCAGCTGAACTGAAGTCACAGAAATGAACTGGTACTATTTTTTTAGTTTTGTTTTCCAAGTCTGTTCCGAGGTATGCTGGTGCAGTAAATGCCATCCAAACATGTTCAGGTTTATCTGTAGTTGGTTGTATTTCTACTTGATTGTTCTTCTGTTGAATAACGGCTGTTTCATCTACAAATCCATCTAAAAATCTACTATCGCGAGCTAGCAAAACAGGACCTCTAAGTAGTGCCTGATATCCATTCAATTCAATCATCCGACTATTCATATCCATCTTTAAAATTACTTTATCTCCTTTTTGCCATAGTCTGTTGATTTTCTTATAGTCTCCGGGGGTTACATCTGCAACAGTTTCGCCATTAACCGAAATTGCAGTAAGATTGCTCCATGCAGGAATTCGCAGGTTCAATGAGAAATTCTCAGGTTTTTCGGGTTGAAGGGTAATTTCTATTTCGTTCGACTCAGGATAAGTCGTTTTCTGTTCTACTGTAACCTTATTTTTTTTATTAATCGACAATTTTGATGAAGACTGACAATACAAATTGACGAATATTTCATTAAAAGATGATTGAATAGCAATTTTTGGTATCAGAATAAAAGCCCTTGGGCCATTAGCATTGCAACAGTGGATATGCATTCCACATTGGTCTCCGCCTTCACTTCGTCTGCCCTCAAGGGGACTATACTTGGCAATTTCTGAACCATCATCTTTCATCGACGCCAGCAAAGCATTGTAAACAGTTTTTTCAATCTGGTCGGCATATTTTGGATTGCCTGTTAAGCGCAACAAGTTATTGCAAAGTTTAATCCAGGTTACACTAACACAGGTTTCCATAGTATGATAAGTTGGTTCGGTTTGTCTTTTGCCTCCGTTATAAAAACACTCGAAAGCCGTACCCGATCCGGCTACATTAATCTCACTATCTATGATGTTCTGAACCGTCATTTCAGTTGATTTAAGATAGGTTAAATCTCCAGTTATCCGGTAGAGTTCTAATAACCCTTCGTAACAAGACATCATCTCGTATGCCTTTTGTCCATTGTCCCACGACCACCATTCTTTAGGAAGTGGAAAACGGTTAGCAACAGCTACTCCTTCAAGTGCTTTACTTATTAATTTTGGTCCCTCGGCTGTTTCCCATTGCGCAACAATGTATTTTGCAAATTCGAGATATCTCTTATCACCGGTATGGTTGTAGAGTAAAACAATTGGCTCGAGTACAGAGCAACTTGCCATTCCTCTGAAATTACCTGTTTTAACAATATTAGTTCCGGTTGGACCTACCTGTGAAAGCAAATAGTTTGCCGATTTACAGGCAGCATCCAACGCTTTTTTGTCATTCGAAATATCATAATAAGCCAATAATCCCAACAAAGTATATTTACGACCCCAAATATCCCATTGTTGTAACTGCGCTTCAGGAGCGTAATTACCAATATATCCATCCGGAGTTTGTGTCGCCATCAATTCAACAGCTGACTTTTGTATTATTGTAAAAAGCTCGGAGTCATGATTATATTGATAAGCTCCAATAGCCGAAAGAACCCATTTTCCCCAAAATTCGGTTTGCCAAAGTCTCGTTTCTTTACGATGACGAAATGGCTCAATCAATTCATCTACATCTTGCTTTTTAATACGCTGATTAATACATAAATCGATCTTACTTCCCAGATATCCATTTATTTGAGTGGAAAAAGAAGCTTTATCTGAAAGCAAATCTGATTTTGCGACTTGAACCTTAACTGCTTTAGGTTGAGCTGCATAAAGAGCAGGAAAAAGCAGTGTTAGAAAGCAATAAACAAGTATTCTTTTCATATTATTCGAGAGTTATTTTTTTAATAGTTCAAAATACAGCAGTTGATCAATACCAACATTAAATTCATACGTTTTACCACCTTTGAATATCTTTCCATCCGAAGCTTTCCACTTTCCTTTCGGTAAAATTACTTTTCTGCCGTTTCCTTGTTCAAGCATGGGTGCAACCAAAACAGATGAACCAAGCATAAACTCATCAATAACTTTTTCAAGACCTTGATTGGGAAATTCAAACTCTAAACTTCTCATAATTGGAACTCCAGTTTTGGCTGAAGCATGAGTTAATTCCATAATTAATGGTGTAAACTTCATTCTTATCGCAACTGCTTTTTTTACTGCTTCCATGTGATTGGCATCCAAAATTCGCCAAGGAGCTACTGAGAACTGCATCATAGGCATAAGAGCGTGGCATTGAGCTGAACGAACCACCAATTCCTGATTAATATTGGCACTATCCAGCAAAGCTGACAAGAGCCCACCACCAATCATATCGGGACACGAAAAAGTATATCCAACTAATCCTTCGATAAGCATATTGGGGATAAGTTTATTTAAATCGGGCCAAGTGTGCGCTTTATCAAGTAGTCGTTGTGCCAAAGGTTGCCCACCCATTTTCCAACAGGCACGATATTCGTTTAATGGAAAACGAAGACCAAATTGAGCATATAATTCTGAATGTTCGTTTGGCGTAATATTTTGCTTGCTAATTCCATTCTTCGGATAAAATTGCATATCACCGGCATCGAATTTGAAGCCATCAATGCCGTAATCTTTCACAAGTCCATCTAATTGTTCGTTGAACCAATTTACTGCCACGGGGTTCGAAAAATCAAGTTGAGCCGACTGTCCATTCCACCATTCCACCATGAGTGGTTTCGTTTGCGATTGCCATGTGTCAGAAGCCGATATTCTTTCTAACAAAAATGCTTTGGATTGCTTTAACTTTGTGTAAAGCACTGACTGATCAGCACTAACGAAAGGACAAATCCACAACATCACTTTAAATCCCATAGCATGTAATTGATTCATCATTTCTTTTGGATTTGGAAATCTGCCCGGATGAAATTTCCACAAACCATAATCTTCCTGCCATGTATCATCAATCATAAGTACTCCTGGGGGCAACCCATTTTTGAGGATGCTTTTTGCGTATTTTATAACATCAGCTTGATTCTGGTTAAAACTAAGTTCAATCCATGTATTATATTGTGGGCGAGAAAACAACAAGCTGTCAGGCATTTTGCCGCTTGCCGGAAAGTATTTTTGACGAACAAACGATTGAACTTCAGCAAGTGTACTGCCGGCTTTTCCTGTCACAATCTGGTTGTATGAATCAGTAATCGAAATTTCGTTGTTTTTAATTTCAAATTGAAATGGTTTCTCACTCCAAACATATTGGCCTTTGTTTGTTAGAATCAAGGGTTGCAATTGATTATTCTTGTTGTTGGCATAAAAATCCATTTTATAATCAGCCGAAAAAGGCATCAATTGACCATCGTTAATCACTCCAGCCCAAACTTGCTCTCCTTCTGCAAGAATTATCTTTTTTATTTCACTTTTAGGTTGTCCAAAACTACATATTGCGACAAGAATAAAGCAAAGAACCAAATTTAATTTTGTTATCATTTATCTATTAAGAATTAAAAAAAAAATTTATTGTATACAATTATTCGAGAATTAAATTGAAATACGCGATAAAGCTATTTTTGAATTACTACCAAGCAACCACAAGTTCACCTGTCACATTTTCAACCACATAATATTTACCGAACTTTTCATCTCCGATTTTATAAGGAATTTCACCACCTAACCAAGGGTATTCAAATTTTTGATAAACATTTATATAGGGATGAAACTGTTGAGTTGTGATATTATTTTCAGGATAAATTCGAACTGTAGCATTTTTCAACCCATTTATTTGAAAGCGCTTAGTAATACCCAACTGACCTGAATATAGTTCTTTGTAAGATACAATTCCACTGTTTTGCTCCACAAAAACCCGACATTCCCGATTCCACGCTGTTGGCATTGTGTAAGTGGAACTTCCATTTTCGAGCTTTGTTTCCAACCCAAAAAACAAAGGTGCGCCTTGCGGCATTTTGAATCGAAGTTTAACGGTATTGCTTGGATTATACCCTGAAAATACAAAAGCATTGTTTGATCTGGTAATTGTTAGCACAGGACTTTTGACTGACGGATTCTGTTTGTCAACCGAGAAATCGAACCCAAACTCGTGCAGCGCATACCTCGATAAAAGCGGTGCGGTAAACAATTTAGACGGATCATCCGGAGTTAAGAGTCGACCACCAGAAAAACTACAAGAATTAGTTCCCCGAAGATAAACTACCTTTCCTCCCTGCCATTCAGGCTTACTTCTGACCCATGCAATATCTCGTTTTGTACCTGACTGTTCTACTTCAGCCAACATTTTGGTCGAATTATCATTTTTGTTTTTCAGTACAGAACGTATTCCACCACCTGAAAGCAGCGAACGATGATTCAATACTTTTGGAAAAGCACTTTCAAGCAAGTCAGGCATATAAAACGAGCTAATAACTAATTCACCTTCTATTGGAGATTCATTTTTGAGGTTCAAAAAATCTTTAAATACCTCACTTGAATGATCAACCGGGCCGTAAATTATAAGTTTTCCTCCATTTTCAACAAACCGTATCAATGCTTTTTCTAATGGAGAACCAGCTTCAGGAGCAATTGTTACCAAGATAGACTGTTTGAAATAAGCTGGATTTTTTACAATTACAGATTGAAATGAAGTAGTAGAAATGACAGTATTCAGAGGCAATCCATTATTAATTGACTGACGAATATACCAATCTCCATAGTAAATTTCAGGCAAGCGGTCTTTGAATCGATGTGCCCAATCATGATACTCATCAAATGGATACACCCATACCAATGGTCCGGGTGTATCAGGTGCATCCATTCTGGCTTTTAATATATGAGGAGTTACTTCGTTGGGTATCTGAACTTGCATATTACCTTTAGAGTCATCAACAGTCAGAATTCTCAAATCTGTAGGAATACCAATTTTTCCACAGGCATCAATCCTACATACCGATAATGGCAAATAAATGTCATGTGGTTCACGACCATACCGATCGAGCCATGGGCTATTGAGCCACCAAGGGTCATTTACATAGAATCGGAATGGAAAACGGTTGTCGGGCAACTCAGACATACGCGACATATATCCAACCAATTCCAACCCAAAGTCGCCATCCAACGCAGCCCAAGGTGAATTTGGTGGAGGAAGTATATTGAAATTTCCTTTGTAAATATTTTTAATATCAACAGCATCGCGCGCCAAATCAATTCCTGCTGACAAGTTAGTTCCGCGAGTTTGTACTTGGAAGGAAGGACACTCTTTTCTGAAAAGTTTCCAAAACTCACTCATTTTAGCAGTAGCAACATCCATTTTTTCTTGTTCAAAACCAGTGCCGTTAAAAATGGAACCAATGGCATTCCAACCTTCCACTCCAAATCCAAAACCATTGCTAAACCAGATAAAATCGAATCCTAGATCAGTGAGAAAATATCGACTTTGGCGTCCAAAAAAAGTACCAAAAGGAGTGTTTGCAGGAATTCCATTAGGAAAACCTGCATAAGATTCCTTGTCGGCATTTAGAATGGAGTAGCAACTAACCATCGACTTGTGCCCCATGGCATTACCACCTAATATTTCGGGATGTTTTTTATACTTAAAGTCCGATTTCGCAAATTCAGGTCCAGGATCAAATGTTGTCCCTACTTGTATAGGTTTACCTATGATAGAACGACCGGCTTTTTTGAGCGTTTGAACAATCAATTTCAAGTCGCTGTATGTATAATTTGGTGGGTTTTCAATATACAAATATGCACGTTCATGGATAGTAAGTTCAGCCGGACCAGAACCAACTTCACGTCCAGAGTTAGGATTCCCCTGATACTTTCCCCACGAAAGCATTTGGTTCATTTTACCAGTATAATCAAGTAGTTCCGACCCATCACCTATCCACAGCATGACAGAAACGGTATCCGCATGTTGGATTAAAGCCGACCATTGATTAAAAACCTCTTTAGCAACTTGAAGTATATACTCCTTATTATTCACTTTAAACGGTTTCAGCGACAATTCTAAGGTGACATTTTGAAACCTATTCTTTTGTAAGGATTTATCTTCAATTCCATGATAATTTTGGGCTTCTATTTTGCTAAATATAAAACCTAACACTATCAATGTAACAATTAATACTTTTTTCATATATATTATTTTTACGAGTTAATCCTTACACAATCTCTATTTAATTGTAGAAATTATTTTAAAGTAGTATAAATAGCAACTCCACGCGACGGAAGTTCGTCGTTGAAAATTTTATTTTTGATATTGACTTTTTTGTCACATCCAATAATCGTGGCCTCTTTTGTAATTTCAATTTTAGCTGGATTGTATAAATGTCGTTTAAGAGTCACATTCATTTTTTGCTGAAATTCAACATTAATTTTTTTTACGGTATGAGATGCATTAACAACCATTACTGATAATTCTTTATTATTAGGTCGGGTGGCAATAACATACACACTATCAGTACTGTATGTTTTATATACCTTCGTATTATTTCGTCCTCCTAAATATTTACTCATCATGCTGAAAGCATACCATGCTGGATACGGGTTTTCAGGATTTGGAACACTATCGTGTGGCCATTTAGTTATTCCCCAGCGGTGTACTCCATTGTAAAAACTATCCTTGTTATATTTACTATCTAATGGAGCTACATATTGCTGATCGAACAACAACCAAACTAAGGATGATTGTGCTCCTGCATTGGTCATCGCTGCTACGCACTGCGCCAGATAGTTGCCATAATCTGGTTTAAATCTTATCGTTTCATCAGGTTTATTTGCACCGTACTCGTCTATCCAAAAAGGTTTATTGGTAGGCTTCACTATATCACGACCCACTTCAACAATTTTTTTCCAGCCATCATATTCTAATGCTTTTTTTACATTCCAGTCTCCACCATTATATGTATGCCAACTATAAATATCTATAACTTCATTCATATTTTCAACACTCCAACCAACCCATGCAGCAGTTCCTGTTGATCCGCTATTTGGACCAACTAATTTTACAAAAGATCTTAATCCTGATTGAACTAGTTTTTTGTGAATTTCAGTACAGACTTTATCATAATATTCTGCTTCAGTATAGCCTTTAGGAATTATTCCAGCTTTATAATTAAGAGGTTCAGTAAACAAAGATAGATATTTAATATTGGTATATCCTTTCACCTTAATTAATTGATATAACGATTCATTTACCCATTGCGCAAATCGTTCAGGATCTTTATCGGGCTTTGGTCCAACGGTATCATTTGGTTCTTTACCGGCAACCCAAGGATATGTATCCTTGGTAAACCACCATCCTGTTTGTAAGGAAACATCAACTTTCAACTCCTTCATTTTATCCAACCACAAATAGAAGGCTTTCATTTTTTCAGTTTCCCAATTGAAATCGTTGTACATATTGTCGCCACAAGCCCAATCAGTGCGATACCAGGTGCGGGCAATTTTTAAGTCCATGTTTTTAACTCTAGAGAATTCTCGTTTCCGATCATCATCGTTCATACCTTTTGTAATTTGTTCTGGCATAAAAGCAAAACCATGATACACACCGTTTACTCCCAAAAAATCGTTCATCAATACCGAGTCGTTGTACACTTTTAGAACAACTGCAGAGTTCGCTTGTAATTGCTGTCCAATACAATAGGAAAATCCAACTACAAAAAACACAACAAAAACGAAAGCTTTATTCATATTTTATTTCTTTATTTCCAATTTTTAATTCTTATAATCCAACGCCTGCAGATCCTACACAAAGCACCTTAAACTCATTTCCGGTACTTAATGGATTTTTGTCAGCTAAAAGTTCAATTCTGACTGTATGGTTTCCCGAACTTAGATTATTTGCTAGTTTTAGCATGTATCTGTACGAGAAGGTTGTTTGATCAAACCATGAATCTACTACCATTGGATTTGCTCCATCAACAGTTACACTAACCTTACCAGCATTACCATTAGTTCTCCAACAAGAAAAATAAATCACTTTTCCCGCTATCGAAAATGTAAGAACACTACCAGGTGTAGAACTTCGGTAACCAGCCCTCACAGCAACACTTCCATCATAAGTCCAACCTGTATTTGTTGCTGGAATAAGACTTGCTCCATCGTACAATGAAGTATATTCGTACCAATTTGAGAAAACCGGAGTAGGAAGTGTTGGGTTTATTACTGGAACATTGGCAGCGTTGAATTTTTGATAGGCTTTATCCAAAGCAAGGCAAATCATGTCTGCTGTCAGTGCGTGCCCAACATCATTTGGATGGATATAATCTCCACCAACTACAGACCATATAAGCCGACCGGCTTGTACTTCTGGCCACACGGCATCGTGATAATTGACAATGGGCAATTCATATTGAGTAGCAACCGGAATTTTAAATACCTGAGAGTTTACTCCTGCATTTGTAGACATAAAAAGGAGCATTATCGCAGGATGTTGAGGGGCTTTTAGTATCTGCCTCACTACTCCTTCAAACGACAGTTTGTACTCAGGTTCAGTGGTTGCATCGTTTACGGCATAATCAACCACTACAAAATCCGGATTTTTTGATAACAAGTCACGGTTTGCACGCATTGCTCCATAATCAGAAGCAGTAGCACCAATGCCAGCATTTACCAATGTAATATTTGCTTTTGGAAAAGTGTTTTTCCACCAAGCGGCAACTAAATTAATATATCGTTTGTCGGCACTCGTTGATACAGCACCTTCGGTAATGGAACCACCAAGTCCTGCAACAACAACATTTCCACCTTTCTGAGCCTTATCGAAAACGGTAAAAAGTCTGTCAAGGTTACCTTCTGTTAAGTAATTATTTGCAAGTAAGCCTACTGCCGTTGGGTAACTTTTGTTTGCTCCTGTTGCAGTTCCGGTAGCTACTGCTCTCCATTCAGTTCCATTGTAAAAATTCAATTGCTGAGTTGTTGAATTGAATACCATAAACCCGGCAGTAGGTGTCGAAGCATCAATTTGTGCTTGCGTTAAACTTGTTAAACGTTCATTTTTCTTAGCATGCAATGCATAAGGCACACTAAGAATAGGGTAAGTTTCAGTTTTAATGTAATTTGTTCCACCAGTTGGATCGATATCAGTTTTAATAAAATAGCTATTTGTAGCCCAATTGATAGTGCCAAAGTTAGCATTACCACCAATTTCGATGCTTACTAATCCATTTGCATTGGTAGTAGGTGTTTGTATTTCGGAATAAATAGCCGCTCCATTTGCTGAACCTATCAAGATGCTTATTCTCATTCCAACTATAGTGTTGGCAACGAGCGTATTATTGTTGTTTCGAATTACTGCTTGATAACTCAATTTTTGAGGTGTTTGAGCTCTTAAGTCCTGAGTTTGGAAAGTAATGGCTGTTAATAAAACTACTACTAAAATTGCAAAAGACTTTCTCATAATTTAATTTTTCATAATTTTAAATACCTTTACTTCTTTGTCACCTTCAATTATTTTCATAAAATAAATAGACGGAACCAGATTGTTTGTTGCCACATTGGTAAGTTCTGACAAAATCATTTTTGTGTCCAAAAGTCTTCCTTGCATATCATAAAGCGCATAACTCATGCTTTGTGTAGCCGCTGTAGATGCATTCACCTTTAATTGAATATTGTCTATTGCGGGGTTGGGATATACCGAATAGTTCTGAATTTGATTTTTTATTTCGACATTTCCTGCTGAAAGCAAAAATTGTGCGTTGGCATTTATAACAGCATCAAGTTGGTACTTACGGCTGTTGGTCTGGGTGATATTCCAGTCGGCATCTTGAGATGTAAAATCATAAACCCAAACAGCGGAAAGCTGAACCTTGTTTGCTATAATTGCACTCATTAATTCTTGGAATTTTTGAGCTTCAATGGTTGCACCAAGGGTTTTGGGTGATCCAAACTCACCAATGAATAAAGGATGTTTTAGCTCTTTTGAAGAACGTACGGATTCTTCAATAATTCTAGTAAGAGAAGCATTGATACCTGTAAAATACTTACCCTCTTGGTAAGGGTAAGGATGTAATGTCAACGTCCCCAATGAAGCATTCTGTGCATCGAGCACCAACGTGAAATCGGATGTAGTATCTTGTATCCAGTTTTTAAACTTATATCTGTGGTACGAATTAACAGATGGCATTCCATTTCCACTTAAAATTGGCCTGTTGGAATCATATAATCTTACAACTTTTGCAAATTCATTTAATGCTGTTTGTAAAATGTCAGTTGTAAAAGCATCTTCGATGGTACGGCTTGCAGGAGTTCCCTGACTAACACTTACTTTAGGCAAAAAATTTATTGCCTGATCTAATAAATCGACATACGAATTCCATTCATTACCTAATTCCCAGCCCCAAATAGCAGGTGAATCTTTATATCTATTAACTATTTCGGCAGTGTAAGTGCGCATAAAAGCGATTGTCTTACTGTTTACATTTCCCCATTGGTTTATATGTTCGCCCACTAAATCAGGTACTGCAGCATAAAACCAAAATAAGGAAGGAATCAATCCAATTCCGTATGTCTCAGCCGATTTTACAAACTCATCAAGTAATGTAAAATATATCGCCTTATTATCACGGTATAATTTAAGCTCACTAGGCCAGAATCCATTAGTAGTAAAGCGGATAAAAGGAATTTTATTATCACTTAAGTATTTGAATCCTGCATTATAGGTTTTATCGTTATTTTTGAGAATTGTGCGATAAAATGCATTAAAATAATTCACCCCCATTCCTTGGTAAACTTTACCATCGCGCATAAAAACTCCATCAGCAGAAACAGTTAATGTCCCGGCTACACTTGCAGATGTGGTTTGTTCTACTGCTTTTATCTGCGATTTACAGTTTAAACCGACAGTTAAAAGGACGAAACTTAAGAAAAATTTAAAGGAGTTTTTGCTGATAGCCATTTTTTTTATTTATTAAAACTGTTTGATTGTTTTTATTCGACACATTTATTGTCCAACTCTAAGTTGTGTATTTGCATTTATTATTGCATCAAGTTGATATTTCCTGCTATTGGTTTGTGTAATATTCCAATCGGCATCTTGATAAGCAAAATCGTAAACCCAAAGCGCTGAAAGTGGTACTTGGTTATCGATTATGGCCTTGAGAAGTTCTTCAAATTTTGCCGCTTCCGTTGCACCGAGTGTTTTAGGTGAACCAAATTCTCCAATAAACAGCGGACGTTTTAATTCTTTAGACGATCTCATTGACTCTTGAATGAATTGGAAAAGTGTGGCTTTAGGTGTAAAATTAGTAAAATATGTATTTTCGTGTTGCGGATAAACATGTGTAGTCAATGTGCCAATGCTGGCTGGGTTCTGGGCATCAAGCAAAGTGGTATATTCAGTTGATGAATCTTTATCCCAACTTTTGAATTTATACCGATGATAAGAATTTGCACTCGGCACTCCATTCCCAGTAAAAATTGCTCTATCGGGGTCATTTTGCTTCACTACAGCTGCAAACTCATTTAATGCAACTTGGAAAATCTCTGTAGTCATAGCGTCATCAGTTGTTCTGGTTGCAGGTGTACCGTTAGCTGTACTTATACTTGGTACAGCTGGATTGAGAACAACACCCAACATATCGAGATAAGAATTTACTTCATTGCCAAACTCCCAACCCCAAATAGCGGGCGAATTTTTATACCGTGTTATCACTTCGGCGGTATACGTACGCATAAATTCAATGGTCTTGCTGTTTGGATTTCCCCACTGATTCATGTGTTCACCCATCAAATCGGGAACGGCAGCATAAAACCAGAACAAAGAAGGTATCAATCCCACTTTATATCTTTCGGCTGTTTTTATAAACTCATCAAGCAATACATAATAACGTGCTTTATTTGTTTGATACAATTTAAGCTCATTAGGCCAGAAGCCGTTGGCTGTAAACCTAATAAACGGTATTTTATTGTGACTCAGATATTTAAGCCCTTCGTAATATGATTTATCGCTTTGATTGAGTATGGTTCTGTAAAATGCATTAAAATAATTAATACCAATTCCCCGATACGGTTTATTATTACGCATAAAGACTCCATCAGCCGAAACTTTTAAAATACTATCGGTATAAACCACAACGGTAGGTTTTGGTGTTGGTGGTGTTATAGTTTCCGATTTACAACTTACATTTGCAAATACAATAAGTAAAACTAAAAGAAAGTCGTTATTTTTTTTGTACAAATTCATATTTTTTATTTTAAAATAGATTATATAATCGCAATGCCTTTAAAACTGTGTCAAGTTTGTTGATATAACCTGTTATGTAAATTGACATATTTATTTTTTTAGAATAGATTTATGAGACAATGCTTTTCTAATTGCTCTCAAGTATTCACCCTTTGGATCATCTTTACATGGAACAAGCCATCCTCCCTCGGCAATCTCATTCCATGCATAGATAATTGCTAATTTGTTGGATGTTATTTTAGTTGGATTTGCATTTATCCAATTCACCAAGCTTTTAATGTATTGTTCGTGTTCTTTTGGTGTCCCTCTTTCAAAATGAACGGATATTTCTACGCCCTTTCCATCAGTTCCTTCCCAAGGTCGGCGATCCCAACCGTTTGTAACACAAGGCACATAAATCATTTCAGCTCGATCTGTGCGATTCCATTCAGTGATGTTCCAATCAGACAAGAATTTAAATGGATAAATATCAGTTAAATTGAGTCCAACTTTTGGTTTAGCATTGTATTGTGTTTGTGCTTGAAATCCATTTTCTACCTTGCAATTTCCGCATCCAATAACAAACACACCCGGGAAACCAGCTTTTTTTGCAGCTTCCTGTAGATAAAACAAGCCATTCTTATCAGCGCCATTAGGCAAAAAAATGGTAATTACTGGTTTGCCATCAACTTTTAAATAACGTGGATGTTTAAAATAATTTTCAATCCAGAAATCAGAAGCCTGTTTCCATACTTCAGTACCCTTCATTTCAAACCCCTCATGGTTAGCGACCATCAAGCTAAACTCCAACCGATTATTGTTTTTTGCATCCATAAACATATAAATCGGTAAATGTTTCGAATCGTTTTTAATTACTGTGGGATTTATTGGACCATTATTATCAGCCCAGTACCAACAAAAGGAAAAATATGAAATTCCATTATCAGCAGCAAGGTTAATCTGACGTTCCAGAAGTTCCATAGTATCATCACGCCATCCCCAAATAGGTGTGCGTCCAGTAAAATTTGTAGCAAGCTCTTTTGAGAAATGCGATGGCATTCCTTTCGCCCACAAATTCTCTGACTTTCCATCATCCTCAGGGCAACTGCCCGACCAGCCAGCAAAAAAATAAGCTCCTAACTTAATACTAGGCTTTTTGTTTTCAGCAAAAACATCAGAGAAACTGCTTGTTATAATGAAAAACAAAGTTAGCTGCAATAGTATATAATTATGTTTGTTTTCCATATTTATTTGTTAATGTCAAAATGATCGTTTTATTCATTGACTTCTAAGTACATGACAAAAATTTAAAAATATCTATATTTGATTGAAATTCAGCATTTAAAAGTACTGTTGCGATAAAAGTTAGACCATATTTGAAAAAGCTTTTCCGCCTTTTACCGTTGTTTAAAAT
>Ga0247836_1002116_pt1 | contig 29807 bp, 31 predicted proteins | sample LaCruzMarch2015__4_FD_187116 | JGI IMG/M metagenome (GOLD analysis project Ga0247836, IMG submission 187116) | Freshwater microbial communities from meromictic Lake La Cruz, Castile-La Mancha, Spain - LaCruzMarch2015_14m | ecosystem: Environmental > Aquatic > Freshwater > Lake | place: Spain... | reverse complement strand
GGCCGGCTCCTGTGGGCGAACCCTGCCTCCCGGGAGCGGCTGATCCGGCATTGGACTTCCCCGTCCCATCCTCATCACGCCCGATTTGCGGAGCACCGGGCCTTGGTCGAGAAGGTTTTGGCCTCGGCCCAGGAAGATGGCTTGTTGGATGCGGGATTGAAGGCCCAAGGCCATAGTTTGCGGACCGTGGCCCGGGAAATCCCTCCGGTCTTTGGGGACTTTTAATCGAAGTAAGCAGTGAGCAGTAGGCTGTGGGCAGTAGGTTCAAAGTAACCGCAAACAGCCCACCGCCTACCGCATACAAAAGTAGGCAGTATGCAGTTGGCTGTTGGCAGTAAGCTCGAAGAAACAGCAAACAGCCTACCGCATACTACCCACTCATCATGAAATGCCATACCCTCGAAGTCTGGAAACGCTCGAAGGAATTGGCGGTAAAAATCTATAAGTCCGAAATGCAAGGCCCCTTTGCCAAAGACTTCAGCCTGATTCGCCAAATTCAGAGGGCGGCTGTCAGCATCTGTTCGAATATTGCCGAGGGCGCGGAAAGGGAGTCACCCAAGGATTCGGCACACTTTTACACCATGGCCAAAGGCTCTGCAGCTGAGTTAGCCACCCAGCTGGAAATCGCATCGGAGATCGGCTTGATTCCGGATGGAGCTGTCAAAATCTGGGTTCTGGAAACGGAAAAAATCGCAAGAATGTTGAACTCATTGATCAAAAGCGTAAAAGCACTGGGTAGTAAGCAGTAAGCAGTGAGCAGTAGGCTGTGGGCAGTAGGTTCAAAGTAACCGCAAACAGCCCACAGCTCACCGCATACAAAAGTAGGCAGTATGCAGTTTGCCGTAGGCAGTAAGTTCAAAGTAACAGCCAACCGCCCACGGCTTACCGCGCACTAAAAACTGAGTCCCAAGTCCTGAAAACCTAAATGACAACGTCTCTTGCTACTTAATTCGATGCGGATAAAGTAAATTGATGAGCACGGAAACCTTGGAAGTGGTTAAAATCTGCGAAGCTTTACCGGCTCAAAAGCGGGCCGAAGTGGCTGATTTTGCGCGATTTCTGTTAGGTCGCACGACACCCAACTATGGGTTGAGCGCAACCCAGCTAAGCTTGATCTCGAGGAAACTTCATGCCAAAGCACAAAAAGCCCGCCAACAAGGCACTGCCAAAAAAGAGGGCCTACGATTTTTCAGCCGGGTAAAATTAAATACAGACATAAAACCGCTAGGAATATCCCGATGACCCGGACAGAAGCCCAGGCCCTACCGTGGGAGGAGAAGGTGCGGATCATGGAGGCGCTTTGGGAGGATATGAGAGACCGTTTTGATGCGCTGGAGGTTTCCGCTGAAGTGCAGAAGCTTTTAACCCACCGGCGGGAACGGGTTTTGCGTGGGGAAGTGCCGTTGTTGGACTGGGACCAGGTGAAGTCGACCCTTGGCCGCGAGTGATTTCCGTTCGCATTTCCGGGGAAGCCCTGGAAGATCTTCACGAGGGATTTTTATTTTATGAGGCGCAGGCAGAAGGTTTGGGGGACTATTTTGCCAGCTGCCTTCGGGCAGACATCGAGGCCTTGAAAGTCACGGCCGGGATTCACCGGGTTGTATTTGAGGATTTTCACCGGGCTTTAAGCCGAGTTTTTCCGCATGGGGTGTTTTACACTAACGACAAGCAGGCAGCCGTGGTTTGGGCGGTTCTAGATTTGCGCCGGGATCCATCTTGGATTCACCAGCGTCTAAATCAGGAAAAATAAACTTTTGCACTTTCTTGGCCGCCCACTATTCACAAACAAAGCAAGTCCCCAGTCCTTAGTACACTACTGCAAACAGCCAACCGCCCACGGCTTACCGCAGACAAAATGTAAGCAGTTTGCCGTGGGCAGTAAGTTCGAAGTAACCGCCAACCGCCCACGGCTTACCGCAGACAAAATGTAAGCAGTTTGCTGTGGGCAGTAAGTTCGAAGTCACCGCCAACCGCCCACGGCCTACCGCACACGAGAAAAAGCCGTACGCTGAGCGCAGTGAGTAGTATGCTAAATACCCGCCACCCGCTACCCCATGCTAAGGGCAGGCGTGTGGGGGCCCATTTGGGATTTTGAATTTCGAATTCCGCAATCCGAATTCCGAAATTCTCAAGTTTCATTAACCGAAAACAGAGAACCGTCAGTGCTCAGATTGGCTTTGGACTCGCGCAAGCGGATCCGACCGGCCAAGGGCGGCTGCTTTTTTAAGCCCGGGAAAAACTTTTAATATTAAAAGAATTCAATAAAATGAATTAAATGAAAAATGAGAAAAAAATAACTGCCGTCATTTTTGACCTTGATGGCGTCATTGTTTCCTCTGATAAGTTGCATTTCCAGGCGTGGTTACAACTCGCAAACGACTTAAACATTTCTTTCTCAAAACAAGATAATGAAAAACTTAAAGGAGTAAGCAGGAACGCCTCACTAGAAATAATGCTAAAAGCTTCTCATAGAAAATTTTCTCCCGCAGAAAAAAAAAATCTAGTGAAAAAGAAAAATTCTTACTTCAAAAGACTAATACCAAAATTATCCAAAAGAAATATTTTGCCCGGAGCTCTCAGATTGATCAAAATATTACGTAAAAAAAATATAAAAACTGCGATTGCCTCTTCAAGTAAGAATGCGCTTTTAATCCTGAAGGCTGTAAATTTACATAACGAATTTGATGCTATTGTTGATGGCAACAAAATAAAAAAGAGTAAGCCGAGCCCAGAAATCTTTCTTCGTGCGGCATCTTTGTTATCAACGAAACCAAGGAACTGTTTAATAATTGAAGATTCAATGGCTGGCGTGGAAGCCGGATTGGCCGGAGGAATGAAAGTTCTTGCAATTGGGTCCGCTTGTTCGCATCCGCAAGCAACAATGAAAGAAAAAAACTTGGCACGAATTTCTGTAAAAGCGATTTTAAATAAATGAAAAATAAAAAGTTTTATGGTCAAGAAACCTCATCAAAGGCAAAACAAGCGTACGTTCCTGTTAATGCCTTTCTTGGGAAGACAAAAAGTTTTATACTTGGGCAAAATACTGGAACAATTTTGCAAACAGATCCCAAAATTATTCTCTTCACACTTTCAAAATATAAGTTTGCCTCAAAATTGTTTTGTGGTTTTAAGTCGGTTTTAGATTTGGGCTGTATGGAAGGCCTTGGTTCGCTTTTGTTAGCAAAGACGTGTGTAAATGTGCTCGGAATGGATTTTTATAAAACTCATATAGAAAATGCAAAAAGGATGCTTGGTAATGAAAAAAACATAAGTTTTGTTGGGGCTGACTTTCTTGAGTGTAAAATGAATGAAGAATTTGATGGTGTTGTGTGTTTCGACGTTCTCGAACACATTGACAGATTCCAAGAAGAAAGATTTTTAACAAATTGCTGTCGGTGCTTAAGAAAGCATGGATCGCTTTTAATCGGGTTTCCTTCGCTTGAATCTCAGATTTATGCATCGCCTTATAACAGGGAAGCACATATTAATTGCAAAACTCAAGCCCAGGGGCTAAAACTTTTACAGAAGTTTTTTCACGTTATATATCCATTTTCGATGAACGATGAGATTATTCACACAGGCTTTGCAAAGATGAGCCATTATTTTATATATCTATGTAACTCAAAAAAAGCATGAAAATTATAAAAGAGTCCCTATTCAAAAATCCCAAAAACAGGTCACCAGACCGAAGAAATAAAATACTTTACTTCGGGAAAAAAGCGAAATTTAAGACATTTGGGAAAACATACTTTGATGGGGGGGAGAGACATCTAGGCTATGGTGAATATAAATACGATTCTAGATATTTTAAGCCAGTAAAAAAATTAGTCAAATCATTAAAGCTTGAAAAAAAAGATAGGATCATTGAATTAGGTTGTGCGAAAGGATTTATTTTGTATGAATTTTGGAGGCTTGGATTTAGAAATATTTTAGGACAAGATATAAGCCGGTATGCAAAAAATAATTCAAAAATGGCAATTAAAAAACTGCTTGTAACAAAATGTATCTCTAAAATTCATGAAAAGAATAACTCCGTTAAATTTCTTTTTTGCAAAGAAGTGCTTCCTCACTTAACTATAAACAAACTCAAAAAAGTATTTTCTGAAATTAATCGAATAATAAGGAAAGATGGAATAATTTATTTAGAAATACAAACTGGTAGAACGATGGATTCATTAAAAAAAATGCGTCAGTGGGACCCTTCTCACAAAATAATTAAGACAACTTTTTGGTGGGAAAAAACCATAAATAAATATTTTACAAGAAGCAATAATGTGATAGTTAATTTTAAGTATTTGTTTTAATGTGTCTCGAAAACTAATAAATTAAGGAAGAAATTGAATATATTTATTACTGGTGGTGGCGGCTATAAGGGTGCTGTTCTTATTCCAAAGTTGCTAGCAGAGGGGAATATTGTCTTCTGTTTTGATACTTTTTGGTTTGGAGATTATTTGCCGGAGCATAAAAATCTTATTAAAATTAAAGGTGATGTTAGAAAAATTAGATCGCTATCTTTTAATGAAAAAATTGACATTCTCATTCATCTTGCATCAATAGCAAACGACCCCTGCTCTGAGCTGGATCCCTTATTAACATGGGAGGTTTCATGTCAATCAACATATGAGCTTGCTGAGTTTTGTGTTAAAAATAAGGTTCCTAAAGTAATTTATGCATCATCTGGAAGTGTTTATGGAGTAAAAAAAGAAGATAGGGTAACAGAGGATTTAGACCTTGTTCCCCTTTCCCCATATAATAAAACAAAGATTTGCAGCGAGAAAATATTAGAAGCGTACAGTAAAAAGTTTTCTCTTACAATTGTTCGGCCTGCAACTGTATGTGGATTTTCAAAACGAATGAGGCTTGACGTTGCCGTCAATCTTTTGACTATGCAGGCTCTTAAAAATGGAAAAATGACAGTTCTAGGAGGCAAGCAGTTTCGACCAAACGTCCATATTCAAGATGTGACTGATTTATACCTGTTTATGATTAAAAGGCCTGAGCTGAATGGCGTCTATAACTGTGGCTTTGAAAATATGACAATTTCCTCAATCGCAAAATTAATTCAAAAATATGTTAAAGCTGAAATTGTTACAAAAGAGTCAAACGATCCAAGGTCATATCGCTTAGACTCACAGAAATTAATAAATGTTGGTTTTGCGCCGCGCCATACTGTTGATGATGCAATTAAAGAAATTGTCGAAAAATATGCACAAAAAGAATTTATTGATGATGATGCATTTTACAATGTGAATTGGATGAGAAGGCTAATGACTGAAAAAGTGATACATTAATTATGGTTCCTGAAAAAATCCTTGTGATCGGAAATGGTATTTTAGGATTAATGAGTGCGTATGAAATAAAACAGCGATCACCAAAAGTCGAGGTAATTGTTATTGGGAAAAAAAATCGGCTAGGAGGAGCTACCACTGCTGCTGCTGCGATGCTTAACTCTTTTGCGGAGATTGAGCCTACAAGTTTAAAATCAGTGCCAAGTCGCAATCATTTTGGAGTGAGTCGGCAAGCAACAGTAGAATGGGACATTTTTAATAAAAAAATATTTAAAGACTTAGATATACCCAAGCCTCTCCGCAGGGAACTTATTAAAAGTTACAAAAAAGGCACCTTTATTATCAATAACAATGCCTCTGATAGTTTCGACGATAAAGTTTTCACTTCAATTAAATCAGCATTAGATCAGTACCATGAAACATATGATCTTGTTGAGCCCTCCGAAATTCCTAACTACTTTCCTCAGGAAAGATACCGAGCTAATAAAGCCATATTTATCCCAAATGAAGGGTGGTTAAATCCAAATTTATTATTGCAAATCTTAGAACATAAACTTAAAAAACTAGGAGTCGTTTTTATCGATGAAGAATGTGTTAATATAGTTTATAATTCAAAAAAAGTAGAATTTATAAAACTATCTAATCAAGATGTTTTACGTGGCGATAAATATCTAGTCGCAAATGGTTCTGGCTTCACCAGGCTATTCAAGCAAAGTAAGGCTCAATTGTATTTTCAACCAGTTTTTTCAGGCGTCGGCGTTTCTATTCAAATTCGGGCATCTGGAAGGTCTCACTCTCATTGTGTTCGAACGGTAAATCGAGGGGGTGCATGTGGAATTTACACAGTACCTTATGTAAGTGGGGAATCTGATGCTGGCAGCCAAGATATAATTATCGGAGCAAGTAATTTTATAAGCGAAGTACAGAAATTCCGCGGAAGACTTATAAGTATTAAGCATTTATTAGATGCCGCAATAAATGAAATTAATCAAAACTTTTATAACGCTGAACTTGTAAAAATAAATGTTGGAAATCGGCCAACAACAGTTGACGGCTACATGCTATTTGGTAAAACATTAATAAGTAACCTTTTTGTGATTACCGGGACAAGAAGAGACGGATTTCATTTAGCTCCTACCTTAGCTAAAAATATAACAAAACAAATATTTGGAGAAAATATAGACGCGAGACTTAAAGTATTTCATCCCAATCGAAATATTATAAGGGATCTGACCTTTAAAGATGGAGTAGAAATAAATACTTCGCATTTGATAAGTGAACAATATCAGCACGGGTTTGTCCCAGCCACAATCCTTCAAGCAAAAAAGAACGTTGAAGTTACAAGAAAAGAAGTTGAAAATATTCATAAACGATCTGGGCAAAGAAAATTTGGCATTCCTCCATTGATGCTCAAAATGTATAGAGATCATAAAATAAAATGATCACATCACTTGCAAGGGCCAAAGAGATTTCTTCAAGACTAAAAAAGTCAGGAAAAAAAATCGGACTTTGTCATGGATGTTTTGATGTTTTCCATTTTGGCCATGTGAATTATCTCCAAAAAGCAAAAAATCTTTGTGACATTTTATTTGTATCTGTTTCACCGGATAGATTTGTTAAAAAAGGCAAAAGTAGACCTATATTCTCGTGCAGGAAAAGAATGAGTGTCTTGAGCTCAATAAAGTATATCGACTATGTATTTAGCAATACAGAACGAACAGCCGTTGATTCAATAAGAAAAATAAAGCCTTATGCCTATTTTAAAGGTAATGATTATAAGAGACAGACATCCAAAAACTACGGTTTGTTTCTAAAAGAGAAAAGACTTGTTTGCAGATTCAATGGAAAAACAATTTTATTAAACGAACCATCATCTTCATCAACAATGATTCTTAACAAAATAATCAGTAAGCAGTAATGAAAACACTTGTACTTGGCTCAAACTCCTGCGCGGGCAGTCATTATGTCAAGTATCTTCAAGAAAACGATTTATTTTGTGTAGCCACCTCTCGGTCGAAAGAAAATGAACAAAAGTTTTTGGCTTACAAAAAAAGTAAATCACAAATTTACATTAAATTAGATATTAACAAAGACTTAAAGAAGATCCCTCAATTGAGTGCTAAGCATGACATTGATTGTGTTGTAAACTTTGCCTCTCAAAGTATGGTTGCAGAATCGTGGACAAATCCACTGCATTGGATGAAAACAAATTGTACATCGACAGTTAAATTACTCATTCAACTTGCCAAAATAAAAAATCTTAAAGCTTATATCCATTTTAGTACACCAGAGGTCTACGGAAACACTAATACATGGGTGCGCGAAAATTGTGGGGTTTCTCCTTCGACTCCATATGCCGCAACAAGAGCACTTGGTGATTTTTTCGTAAAAATGTGGGGGAATAAATATAATTTACCTTTCATTATAACAAGAGCTGCAAATGTTTATGGAGAAGGACAAAAATTATATCGAATTATACCAAGGACATTTCACTATTTAAATACAAATAAAAGAATCCCACTTCATGGAGGTGGTAAAACAGAAAGATCTTTTATTCACTGTGAAGACGTTTCTCGGGCAATAATAACAATTCTTAATAGTAAAATAACACATACATGTTTCCACATATCGCCAAAAGAAAAGATAAGCATAAAAAACCTTGTATCAAAGATTTGTAAACTAGAAAACAAAATGTTAAAAAATAGTATAGTTTCTTCAGCTGACAGGCCAGGAAAAGACCTAAAGTATATGCTCGATCCTTACAAATTACAAAAAATTGGCTGGGAGCCAAAAATCAATTTGGATGATGGTTTGGACCGAATGCGTCATTGGTATTTAAAGAATCAAAGAAGCTTTCGGGAATCTGATGAAAAATATCTTCACAAAGAATAACGTTATTTCTTTTCTAAATAAAGCGCTGTCACGGCGTGTGTTTTGTAAATTGACTGATAAAAAGAAAAATATTTTCATTGATTTAGCTTCTCTTCTCTTATTTAACAAAAAAAGTATTTATCTATGTGATCAAATTCGAAAGTATATTGATGAATCTGTAGGACAACCACATAATATATCCAGTAAACTTGAGCTATTTGAGTATTTAAAATCTCTTTTTAACATACCATCAAAATCTAATTACAAGGATTTTATCTTCCTTGACTCATATTGGCTTTTTTCGGTTGGACACCTTGCTGTTCTTTTAAGCGCGGCAAATGCGCTAAAAAGAAAAAAAGTCATTATAGCTTTGAATGTAAACTTTTCACTTTGCACCGACAACTCGTCGATTATTTATTTAAGAAAAATTCTAGGGGATAAATTAATCTTAAGTTTCAGCTCCTCCCTTTTTTATAATGTATTATGCGACAACAAAGTCTTTATTAAGAATACTAGGCAAATTAAAAGAGATGAAATTTTCAATCCTACAAATCAAATTCCCCCCAAATTTTACAATAAGAAAATCCCATCAATATTAACCAATAAAAATCAATCTAATAATATGCTAATGAGCTTTCATTTAAGAACAAGTGAATTCAGGGGTTGGAAATCTTATCGCGACGGCCTTAACTTGGACGAATACACACCCTATTTTGAATTTCTACAAAGATTAAAAATACTTCCGATAGTTTTTGCGCTTAATGATAAAACTATGAAACCGATTCATATTGACGCTTTTAGAGATAGAAAATTAAATTCTCACAATCAGATTGAAGTTTTTCAGAGGTCAGACTTTGTAGTGGGTTCTAGTTCGGGGCTTACACACTTTGGGCCATTCTTTAATCGCCCCTCAATTTATTTTGACATGATTCGCCCAATAGCGGTTATTTCAAAGAAAAATAGTTTCATTTTATTTAAAAATTATTTTAATAAAAAAAGCAATTATAAAGAATATTTTGCGCCGATTGAGGCCCCGCTTTTTATTGATCATGACGAACAGGATAGATATGAAAAGAATCAAGAACTTCTTGTAAAAAACAATTCCTCAGAAGATTTAATAAATTCAACAATTGATTTAATCTTTTTTTCTAAATGTCGGGACATGCTTCAAAAAAAAATAACGCAGAACGACAGGAATTATATTAAAAAAGAATTTGGAAATACCTTTCAAAAATTAAGTAACTTATATATTCATTCCTATAAAATAAAAAAACAAATAATGCGGCGACTAAAAAGACGAAAAGAGGAAATCAATAAACTTGCATTTTTTGAGGATATTGTGAATTATGATCAAATTCTGCAAAGTAATTTCCTTTGAAAAATATAAAATTTGTAGATTTGTTTGCGGGCAATAAACACTTGCTCACTGAATTTCTGAATAGTGCAAGGGCGGTTTTTCAGTCCGGAAACTATATTCTTGGGGATTGTGTTGACAGGTTTGAGAGGAATGTAAAAACGTTTTTAAATGCGAAGCATTTTGTTTCTTGTGCCAACGGAACTGATGCACTAATATTATCATTAAAATGCTGTGGAGTTAAACCTGGTGATGAAGTTCTTGTCACTCCAATGTCCTATTTAGCTTCTGTTAGCTGTGTAAAAATTGTCGGAGCGAATCCAGTTTTCTGCGACGTGGATGAAAAATGCAACATCAACCCCAAATCAATTATAAACAAAATTAACAAAAAAACTAAGGCTATTATTGTGGTTCACCTTGGCGGAATACCAGCGCAGATTAAAGCGATTTTAAAGGTTTTAAAGGAACATAAGGGTATTTATGTAATTGAAGATTGCGCCCAAGCCTTTGGATCTTATGTGGAAAATCGTCACGTTGGTACATTTGGAGATTTCGGCTGTTTTAGTTTTCATCCACTAAAAACATTAGGTGGGTTAGGTGATGGTGGCGGAATTATTGTCAAAAGTATAAGCCATTATAGATATTTAATGAGAGCAAGAAACCATGGACATATTGACCGAAATGATTGCAGTTTCTTTAGCCAAAACTCTCGTTTGGACGAAATTCAAGCAGCATTTCTCACCAGATTGCTAAAGGAAATTAAATTCAGATTAAAACAAAGAAGAAAACAAGTTTATATGTATTTAGAATACATGCAGGAATTAGTAAATAATGGGAAGATTGTTCCTATTTTGCCGTATCGAAAAAGTATAAGTAGTTTTAACTTTTTTATGATTATGACACTGAAACGAGATGAATTAAAAACTTATCTATCGAGAAGAGGAATAGATTGTAGAGTCCATTACCCAATTCTTCTGAATAAACTGTCGGCATTTAATGGACAAATGAAAAACCTTCCGCTTCCAAATGCCCAAGCCAATGTACGCAAAATCTTGAGCCTTCCATTGGGTAGGCATATCCGACGCGACGATATAAAAAGAATTTCTTTTGATACAATAAAACTCCTGAAAAAACAATAAAACCTAAATTTGATTTAGCTGTAGTCGGCTTAGGCTATGTGGGCTTGCCCTTGTGTCTACAATTTGCAAAGTCAGGCTGTCGTGTCTTGGGATTAGATATCGACGAGAACAAAATCAGGAATATTAACGCGGGGAAGAGCTACATCCGACATATTGGGGCTGATGATTTAGGGATTCAGGTCAAGGCAGGAAGATTTTCGGCTTCATCAGACTTTTCTAGAATCAAGGGCTGCGAGGCTGTGGTCATATGCGTTCCAACTCCTCTGAACAAGAATCGAGAACCGGACATCTCATATATTCTAAAAACAGGCCAAGCGATTGCGCCGTACTTGAAAACCGATGGGGAAAGGCGGGAAGTGGAAGGGGGCATGAGAAAAAAGCTGGTGGTGTTAGAGTCGACCACATACCCGGGAACAACGGATGAGGATTTGAGAAAAGTTTTGGAGAAGGGAAGTGGTCTAAAGGCGGGAATAGATTTTCATCTCGCCTTTTCGCCGGAGCGGGAGGACCCGGGGAATCCGGAAAGTAAAGTGGCGGAGATTCCCAAGGTAGTGGGTGGGCACACTCCAACATGCCTGGACCGGGCAAAGGAACTCTACGGCAGGGCCATCAAGAGATTGGTTCCAGTTAGTTCCACTCGTGCGGCAGAGGCCACCAAGCTCATGGAAAATATTTTCCGCTCGGTCAATATTGCCTTGGTGAACGAGCTTAAGATTATCTATGGCTCCATGGGAATCGATATCTGGGAAGTCATCGATGCGGCCAAAACCAAGCCATTTGGCTTTATGCCATTCTATCCTGGACCGGGGCTCGGCGGGCACTGCATACCAATTGATCCCTTCTACCTTACGTGGAAAGCTCGCGAATACGGCCATGCGACACGTTTCATTGAGCTGGCGGGAGAAATCAACACTTCCATGCCAGAATTCGTGCTTCAAAAAGTGGGGGAGGCATTAAATTCGGTCGGAAAACCACTCAGGGGATCGAAGATCCTGCTATTGGGGTTGGCCTACAAACCTAACGTTGATGATGATCGGGAAAGCCCAAGCTACATCTTGATCGAAAAATTAGAATCGAAGGGGGCAATCGTGGATTATCACGACCCTTATGTGCCCGAAATCGGATCTACACGAGAACACCACATGCTGCTCGGCCGAAAATCTGTTCCCATTGACTCTCCCTGTGATCTCGTCCTTATTTCCACAGCACACTCTTGCTTCCAACAGCACGACTTTTCACAGTGTGCTGCTCCGGTTGTCGACACCCGAAATCTTGTCCCCCCTGGGAAGCGTCCGAAGCTTTATTTTCAGGCCTAAAGTGCCAACTCAGAAAACAGACGGCAGTGCCCCTATTGCCGTAATCCAAGCTCGATTTGGGTCACGTAGATTTCCCGGGAAAGTACTTGCAAACTTTCGTGGAAAAAAAGTTTTGGAACATGTTTTGGAGGCTGTTGGTGAGAGCTGTGGAAAAGAAAGGGTTATTTTAGCCACAAGCAACGAAACACAGGATGATGCAGTCGCAAAATTCGCGATCGATAAAAACTGGAAAGTCTATCGAGGAAGTCTTGGGGACGTTTGGTCACGATTTCAGCAAGTGCTTCTTTCTACTGAGGCGGAGTGGGTCGTGCGCATCTGTGCGGACAGTCCCCTCATCCCCGCGTCGCTCATTCGAAGCATGCTAAACCTAGTGGGACCCGATATTGATCTGGTCACCAATGTCCATCCGCGAACCTTTCCGCATGGGTGCAGTGTGGAAGTCCTGCGCCGCCGGTTATTTACTGAAAAAGAGTTTTTTCCGCAGACCGATGCCGATCACGAACATGTCACTCCCCACCTCTATCGAATTCCAGGGCTCAGGATTCTAAACCACGAGAATCCTTTGGGAAATCAGTCTGGCTTGGCTTGGAGCGTGGAAGAAACTGGGGACATCGAAAGACTCGAAAAATTGTGCCCCAGTTGACTCGAGCGACGGTGATCGGCCTTGGGGTAGGGGAACAGCATGCCAAGGCTTGGGCTTGTTGCCGAGGAGCACGACTGGTGGGGGTTTGCGATCGCGATAAGAAAAAGGCCTTACGAGTCTCCCGTGAACTAAAAACCGGAACCTTTAGAAATTTAGAGGAAATCATGAAGGATCCGGCAGTCGATGCAGTCTCTATCGCCACCTTTGATGGAGAACATGCTTGGCAGGTCGTGGAGGCTATGTTGGCCGGCAAACACGTTTTTGTGGAAAAACCCCTTTGCCGTAATGACAAGGAGTTAAAAAAAATCCGCAGGGCTTGGGGCGATAAAAAACCGGCGTTGATGGCCAATCTAGTTCTCCGGACCGCTCCCCTTTACCGCAGAATCCAAAAGATGATCGTTGCTGGTAAATTAGGCAAGATTTACGCCATGGATGGAGATTATCTATACGGAAGAGTCCACAAAATCACGAATGGTTGGAGGTCAAAAGACAAAGGTTACTCCGTCATGGCAGGGGGAGGAGTTCATCTGCTGGACCTGATCCTGGGGTTTGCTGGTGAAAAGCCCAATTGGGTAACTGCAACCGGCAACCGGATATGCACGCATGGGACCCGATTTCGAAGAAAGGATTTTGTTTCTGCGGTTTTTGAATTTCCTTCGGGACTTGTTGCCCGAATCACCGCTAATTTCGGATGCGTGCATAAGCATCAACACACACTTCGGATTTTTGGAACCCGGGGGACAGTCATTGTCGATGATGAGGGAGCCCGATGGCACCGCTCCCGCCGACCAGAGTCCCGTCCGGCTCCTCTTCTTTGGAAACGGCTGCCTGCCTCCAAGGGCGAGTTGGTTTCCGATTTTGCCTCCTTGATTCGGGGAGGAACTGCAGGCAGAAGGCGAGCGGTGGAAAGGGAATTTTCTCTGGCCAGTGCACTGATTGCTGCGGATCGCGCTCTAAAAACCGGGCGCCGGGAAAAGGCGAAGTAGTGGCTGACAAAAACAAATCCCAAGAAATTCCGTTCGGACGGCCCTGGATCGGCGCAGAAGAAAAGGCGGCAGTTCTTTCCGTTTTAGACAGCCCAATTCTTACCCACGGGCCCAAAGGCAAAGAGTTCGAAAAAGGATTTGAGAAAATGATGGGTGGGGGACATGCGATCAGCACAAGTTCCTGCATGGCATCCCTGCATCTGGCGGCACTGGACCTTAAGTTGGGACCAGGGGACGAAGTGCTGGTCCCGGCTATGACTCATGTGGCAACGGTTCATGCGGTGGAACTGACCGGGGCAAAGCCCGTCTTTGTCGACTGCGAAACGACCACGGGCAATATGGATCCTGTTCTTTTGGGAAAAGCCATTACTCCAAAAACCAAGGCAGTTTTTGTAGTACATTTTGCGGGCATTCCAGCCGACATGAAGGCCATCTTAAAAATCACAGGAAAGAAAAACCTTCCTGTGGTCGAGGATTGCGCTTTGGCCGTGGGAGCGCGCGTGGGTGGCACGCACGTTGGCTTGCTGGGCATACTCGGTTGTTATTCCTTCTATCCCGTGAAACACATCACAACAGGGGAGGGGGGCATGTTGGTCTCTACGGATGAAACCCGCCTCAACCGAATCGCCAAGTTTCGGGCCTTCAATGTTGATCGCACTCATACCGAGCGATCCATTCCGGGGTTTTATGAGGTTACAGGGGTTGGGCTAAATTACCGGATGAGTGAGTTGCAGGCTGCCCTCGGGTGCGCGCAGTTGAACCGAGTGGACGAGATTTTGAAAAGACGTGCAAAAAACTTTTCCATCCTGAAATCAGGACTCGAAAATATCGGAGGGATCAAACTGCTTGATTCTCCGGATCCCGAGTGCACCTCATCGCATTATTGTGCGGTAGTTCTGCTTCAAGGGAACCTTCGGGAAAGACGGAACGAAATGGTTGCACTCCTAGGCGCACAAGGAATCGGGACCAGTATTTACTATCCGCATCCCGTCCCTCGTTTCCAATATTATGCCCAAAAATACGGATATCAAAAGGGACAGTGTCCAGGGGCAGAGGCTATCGCCGATGAATCGTTGGCGCTGCCCGTCGGACCGCATCTCGACGAGTCAGCTATGGCGGCTATTGTAAAAGGGATGCAAGAAGCCCTAAAAAAGATTTCATGAAAAAACTGGCCAATCTAAAAGGTAAAAGAATTGTGCTCATCGGTGGGGCGGGCTTTATCGGCCATCATCTAGCCTTGGAGTTGAAACGACAGGAGGCCGAGGTCTCTGTCATTGATGGACTGCAGGTAAACAACCTCCTTTCCCTCCAGTGCGAAAGTTATACGAATGCGGAGAGGGATCTCTATCTGGCGATGTTGAATGAACGAATCGAGCTGCTGCGTAACGCTGACATTCCCCTGCATGTGGAGGATGCGCGTGATTATATGCGACTCAGCTTGCTTTTAGGCAAGCTCAAGCCCGAAGCGGTGGTCCTGCTTGCAGCAGTGGCGCATGCCAGTCGATCCAATAAGGATCCCTTTCACACGTTTGATCACAGCTTTCGAACCCTTGAGAATGCCCTGGATGCCTCAAGGGATGTGGTAAAGCACTTTATTTATTTTTCATCCAGCATGGTATACGGAAATTTTGAAACCGAATCTGTGGATGAAGCCAGTCCATGCAGCCCGCTTGGAATTTATGGGGCCCTTAAATTTGGCGGAGAGAAACTCGTGATTGCCTACCAGCAGGTATTCAAGCTTCCCTACACCATTGTGCGCCCCTCCGCCCTTTACGGGGAGAGATGCGTTAGCCGAAGGGTGGGGCAAGTTTTCATTGAAAATGCCCTCCGAGGACAGGATCTTGTCATCAAGGGGGATGGAAAAGAAAAGCTGGATTTCACTTATATCGGGGATCTCGTTCAGGGTCTTTGTCTTTGTCTATCCAAACCCGAAAGCCAAAATCAGATTTTCAATCTGACGGCCGGGCAAGGGCGGTCGCTCAACGACATGGCGGAGTTGGTGCGAGCCCGATACCCCAAAATCAAAATCCGTCACATGGAGAGGGATGGGCTGATGCCCGAGCGGGGAACGCTTAATGTCGGCAAAGCGGGTAAAATGATTGGCTACCAATCGGCTTGGCCGCTGGATAAGGGGATGGCCCGGTATATGGATTGGTATGAGGGGCTTTTCAACCGCGTAAAGGCGATGCCACATGCGCCTGCGGAATCTCAGATCAACGAATAAGCGGTTTTTCTCTGTACCAAAAAGACGAGTGGTTAACGCTTCAGCTTAATCGGCCAGTTTTTCGATTTTCAGATTCCGGGTTCAGCGAAAACCAACTTCCGGAAAAGTCTTTCTGTTACGCAAAGATCTCAACACAGAATTCTGAGTCACGGAAAAATCTCGAAAAAGCAGGATTCGTAGTTCAAGAAACTAGTTTGATATACGAGAAAAAAGGAGTGCAATCGGTCCCACCCGCATGGCCTGTCCGATCTGCCAAGCCAGAAGATGAGGCAGTGGTTTGTGCTTTGGCTGCAGCGGCTTTTCACTCGTCCAGATTCCATGTGGATCCATTTGTGGGGCCAGATTTAGGGGCAAAAATCAAATCCGATTGGGCCAAGAACTTTTTTTACGGTTTGAGGGGAAACCGACTGCTGGTGGTCGAAGATAAAAAGAAACCCAGTGGCTTTATTCTCCTAATCGAAGGAGATGAAAGAACAGTGATTGATTTATTCTGCGTGAATCCAGAGAAACAGGGTAAAGGACTTGGCAAAGCATTGCTTCAAGCGGCAGAGACACCTGGGAAGTGGATTCAGGCAGGCACGCAGGAAATCAACCATGCGTCCCGCCGAATGTATGAAGGTCTGGGATATTCCGTTCGAGAAACCTGCTGGGTATTGCATCGACATAAATGAAAATCGGCTCGATTAATACAACCGAAAAAGTTCTAATTATTGCCGAGATTGGCAATAATCACGAGGGTTCGATCGAAGAGGCAAAAAAACTAATCCGAGGAGCAGCTGAGGCTGGTGCAAATGCAGTCAAGTTTCAGACAATCATACCGGACCTTCTGGTGTCTTCAGACCAGACAGATCGCCTAAACCAGTTAGGCCGGTACGCATTTTCAAAAGCGCAGTTTTTAGAGCTTAAAAAAGAGGCCGACCGGCTAGAAGTGATCTTTTTATCTACCCCCTTCGACTTGGATTCAGTCGATTTTCTCAATCCAATCGTCCCGGCTTTCAAAATCGCATCGGGTGACAGCAACTTTAAGGCCCTCCTCCAAAAAGTTGCTGAAACTGGAAAACCTGTATTTGTATCAACAGGTTTGTCAAGTTGGCCTGAAAAAGAGCTGCTTCATAATTTCTTTCATCAGATTTGGAGGGAATCAGGGAAAGGGGTCCCAGGGCTCTCTCTCCTTCATGCCGTTGTAGAATATCCGACAGCAGACGACCGTGCTGCCCTGGGGCATCTTCGCGAACTGGTCAAGATGAAGGGGATTACGCCCGGCTACTCTGATCACACGATGGGTATAGAAGCTGCCGTACTTGCGGTGGCAATGGGTGCAAGAATTATCGAAAAACATTTCACCCTAGACAAGACGAAGACAACTTTCCGTGATCATGCTATTTCAGCAGACCCTTCCGACCTGAAGTTACTGGTGGATAGGATTCGTCATGCGGAAACTTTGCTGGGCCAGCCTAATCTGGAAGAAGCGCCTTCATCTGCCCCTGGAGCGAGACGATCCGCTGCCGCGGGAAAAGACCTGATGGCAGGCCATAAACTTGGCGCGGAGGATTTGGTTTGGCTGAGGCCAGGAACAGGATTCTCTCCCGATAGCGAATCCCAATTAATGGGGCGTATTCTTTCGCGTCCCGTTCGAAAAGGGATTCTTTTTAGCAAAGAGGACTTTCGATCCTGATGTGTGGAATCGCTGGTTTTATCGGAAAGAAGCCTTTGCCGGAGCAGAGAACGAGCCGAGCTCTCCTTCGTATGCGGAACCGCGGTCCAGACGCGCAAAAAATACGGACATTTTCCTTTCGGGCAGGGGGCTCAATCCATCTTCTTCATTCGCGGCTTTCCATTCTGGATTTAGACCCGAGATCCGATCAGCCGATGGAAAGAGATGAGTGTCATCTTGTGTTTAACGGAGAAATTTATAATTACCTCGAGCTCAGGAGTGAATTGGAGGCATTAGGGCGTATTTTTACAACGACGTCCGACACGGAGGTTCTCCTGCAGGCTTATTTAGAATTTGGACCACGCTGCGTGGAAAAGTTTGAAGGGATGTGGGCGTTTGCTATCTGGGACTCGCGAAAGCAGGTTCTTTTCCTCTCACGAGATCGATTTGGGGAAAAACCTCTTTATTTTGCCGAAAGACCGCAAGGTCTTTATTTTGCGTCGGAATCTGGAATTTTAAGAACTCTTGCCGACTGGAAGCCGGAAGTGAATCTGAATCAGGTACGGCGGTATCTTACTCTAGGTTATAAATCCCTTTACAAGCATGGGGAGTGTTTTTGGGCTGGAATCCAAGAACTGCCCTCTGGGCATTCAGCGGAAATCTCTCGGCACAAAAACCTGCGCGTCTGGCGGCATTGGGATCCCGTCCCGGCACCGATTCGGGATCGTCCCCGTAATGAAATTCTGGAGGAAATCCGCCAAGCCTTGTTAAAAAGCGTAAGGATACGGCTTCGTTCCGATGTGCCGCTTGCTTTTTGTTTAAGCGGTGGAGTGGATTCAACGGCTTTGGTTTCCATCGCTGTTAAGGAATTCAACTGCCGGGCCACCGCTTTCTCCATTTTGGACAAAGATCCCCGTTATGACGAATCGGACAATATGCGGGCGACAGTTGAGGATCTGAAGATTCCTTGGAACACGATCCAACTGCGTACCGAAGGCAGCTTGGAGCGGCTGCGTGATCTGGTGGCCTACCATGATGCCCCCGTGGCCACGATGACCTATCTGGTCCATTCCATGATCAGCGAGGAGATTCATCGCGGCGGTTTTAAGGTTGCATTTTCGGGCACCTCGGCAGACGAGCTTTTTACTGGGTACTATGATCATTACATCCTTCATTTGGCGGAGATGAAAAAAGCGGGGCGGGATCAAGAGTGGCGGGAGGCATGGAAAACGCACATTCTGCCGACGGTACGGAATCCATGTTTTCAGGATCCCGATTTGTACGTAAAAAATCCCCGTGCTCGGGATCACATTTACGATCACCAGGATCTTTTTCGCGGCACCCTGAAGGAACCCTGGGAGGAATGTTTTCGGGAAGACGATTACGGTCTAACCTTGTTGCGGAACCGCATGCTCAACGAGCTTTTTACGGAAAATACCCCAGTGGCCCTACATGAGGATGATCTCAACTCGATGAGGTATTCTGTCGAAAATCGTAGTCCATATTTGGACACGGCACTCTTTAAAGCAGCTTACACGATACCGACTGGGGAATTGATCCGGGATGGTCATGCGAAATCTGTTTTAAGGGATGCGGTGCAGGGGATTCTAAATGACCAGGTTCGTTTGGATCGGCGCAAAAAAGGTTTTAATGCTTCACTGAACAGCCTTTTTCCGATGAAGGATACTGATTTTCGCAGATTTTTACAGGACCATACTTCCCCCCTTGCCGAGCTTGTTGAATGGAAAGTTATTGAACCGTGGTTGGATGTGGATCCAGCGCCAAACCACATCGGAAAGTTTATCTTCAACCTAATTAACCTTCGACTTTTCTTTGAGGTGGCGAATTGAACTATTGCCGTATTTGTATTCTTCCGGATACCCGTCCCAACCTTAGGATTGACGCGAAAGGAAACTGCAACTGCCCGGCGGCAGTGTGTGCACGAAAAGTGAATTGGGAGCACAGACGCAAGGCTTGGCAAAAGTTGGTGAAGGAAGTGAAAAATGAAAAAGCTTCTTACGACTGTGTGATCCCTGTCAGCGGAGGCAAGGATAGCACGTGGCAGGTCATCACGGCGCTGCGCTGGGGGCTCAGGCCGCTGACTGTGACATGGAAAAGTCCCGCCCGTAACGCCTTGGGCGAGGCAAACCTGCAAAACCTCATTCGACTAGGCGTGGATCATACGGATTTCAGCATCAACCCTGAGGTGGAGAAAAAGTTTGCCTGGGAAGCATTTAGAAAATTCGGCAGTCCGGCTATTCCGATGCACATGGCATTGCACGCAATCCCCATGCGGGTGGCGGTCAACTACCAGATCCCTTTGATTCTTTGGGGAGAAAATTCAGCTTACGAATACGGCGGGGATGAGGATGAAAATCTGAAAGGGACCCAGCTTACTCCGGAATGGTTTCGGCGTTATGGGGTGACTCATGGCACCCGGGCGGAGGACTGGAAGAGTCCTCGACTCACGCTGGAAGAATTGACCCCGTATCGTTTTCCTTCGTCTGTGGAGCTTCGCCGGTATCCCGTGCGGGCCGTCTTTTTGGGTCAGTATTTTCCTTGGGATCCCCTGAAGACGTACCGGGAGGCAAAGCGGTATGGGTTTCGACCGGCTACACGTCCCAAAACTGGGCTTTATAATTTTGCGGACATCGACGACAGTTTTCTCATCACCCTCCATCACTGGATGAAATGGTATAAGTTTGGGTTCACCCGCCTTTGGGATAATCTTTCCCAGGAGATTCGGCGCGGAAGGATGAGTCGTGCTGAAGCCATTCGAATCGTCAAAAAACGGGGAGAGGAGTCCGCACGGGTTGAAATTGGGGAGTTCTGCCGTTACTTAGGCATTTCACCACGCAAATTTCATAAAGTGGCAGAGACCTTCCGAAACCGTAAGATATGGGAAAGGGACAAGAGAGGAAGGTGGGAGCTCAAAAAGTTCCTAATCCCGAACTGGCCTTGGCGAAAGACTTAGATGCGCGTCAAAAATCTATGAAATTTACTCCGCAGCAGCCTCCACGAGCTTTTCAAGTCGGGCCCACCGGGCAAATCACCCTGCTCGACTATGGTAAAATACGATTGGAACCTAATGAACAAGTCACCTTCACGCTGCCCGAAGGGGGGGAGTACGATGTGGCTCGAAAAGAGTGGGGGTTTTATGCAACTCCATCCTTGAATGGGAGGTTGGAACAGTTTGGGTTACGGGGCGTGCTGATCAAAAATCGTGCGACGGGTAAGTTTTTCGTGCTTTTGGTGGAGAAAGGGAAAGAAAAACAGTTCGATGATTACTGCGTACAGGAAAATCTGTCAGTTGTTGCATGGATGGATAGCAGTAGCGCGTTAGAGGCATTAGAGAAAAAGGCCAAATTTTGACTAGAGGAACTTCACTTTCTTGTCCTTGCGACAAGCCTGATCCAGTACCTGCCTTTCAGTACAATCAACCTCCCGAAGGGGAGACCCGTTTTGACTGGGGGGGGCAAACCTATCAACGGGGGTATAAGAAATGTCGGAACTGCGGGCACTGGCATGCCGAGATCCAGATGGATCTGACTGACTTCTATCGGGGCGGGTATGTGGACGGCACCTATGGAGACCGATTGAAGGAAAACTTCAAACGGATTCTCGCTCTTACCGAGAACTTATCGGACAATACCGCGAGGGTTAAGAGGGTCTTGGATTTTGCAAAAAGAAAATGGGGAGAGAAAAAAACACCGAGTCTTCTCGATGTAGGGTCAGGGCTGGCGGTGTTCCCCTTTCGGATGAAAAAGGCAGGCTGGCAGGTGACGGCCTTGGATCCTGATGAGCGGGCTGCAGCCCACGCCAGAGAAAATGCCGGAGTAAAGTCAGTTCATGCAGATTTTCTCCAATGGGAACCGGAAACTGGAGAGCGATTTGATGTGATTACGTTAAACAAAGTATTGGAGCATGTGGAAGATCCGATCACCATGATGGCTCATGCCCGAAAATGGATCCAACCCGGGGGTTTTTTTTACATCGAAGTTCCAAATGTAACAGCTGCTCAAAAGGGACCGGGGAGAGAAGAATTCTTTATCGAGCATCTGCATGTTTTCAGTGAATCAAGCCTTGTCTCAGTTGCTCAAAGAGGAGGCTGGAGTGCGGATTCAGTTTTTGAACTTCAGGAACCTAGCGGCAAGTTAAGTCTCTGCGCATTTTTTTCAGAAACGTGAAAAAGACTGCTCAAGGAAATAAGGTTTGGGAAATTGAGCACCGCGTGGCTCATTGCTATTCCACTTGGGGAAAAACCTATTTCAAAGAGTACTACAAATCAGCCCAAGCCTATCCGCCGGTCCACCTTCAAATTGTAAAAGACGAATTGCGGAGACACGGGGCTCAAAATGTTTTGGATGCCGGATGCGGTCCAGCCTCGATGTTAAGGGAATTAAGGCGATTCCGAACGCGGCGTTTCGGGTTTGATCTGGCGCCTGGCATGGTGGATGAGGCCAAGCGGGTTTTGTCCAAACAAGGAGTCCCTCCAAAGCATATTTGGACCGGAAGTGTTCTCGACCCCCGCGCCTATCGGGGCCCGAAAGACGGAGTCCGGCATAAGTTTGATTCTGCGCTATGTTTTGGCGTCCTGCCGCATATCCCAGAAGCCATGGATAAAAAAGTGTTTTCCCTTTTACGGAAAAATGTGAATCGCGGAGGATTAGTTTTGGTGGAAGCCCGAAACGAACTTTTTTCTCTCTTCACTTGCAACCGATATAGCTTCAGGTTTTTAGAAGAGCGCCTGATTCGTCCTGATGGTTGGGCAGGAATTTCCAGGGGAATCAAAAAAAGCACGGCTACTGCCCTGCGACGACTTCAAGGGCACTTTCGCATGGACTTGCCGCCGATCCGCCAAGGCAAAGCAGGGGAGCCGGGTTACGACGAGGTTTTATCGCGAACCCACAATCCCATGATTTCTGCGAAACAGTTTGCCCAAGCAGGATTTGGAAAAGTAGAAGTATTGTTTTATCATTACCACTGTTTGCCTCCCATGTTTGAGTGCACCAACCCCGAATGGTTCCGAAAACAGAGTCTCCGAATGGAAAATCCGCGCGACTGGCGCGGTCATTTTATGGCATCAGCATTTATACTCAAAGGAATTGCTGCTTGATCACAACGGACGGCTACCAGGTGTTTAATATCTGGGAACATAGTTCGACGGTTGCCAGCTTATACCGTTCGCGGTGTCGCAAAGAGGAGCCGGAGATGGACTGTGCGAGGCAAGCCACCGCAATCTTGTCCAAGGTTGTTCAGCAAGGCGATAGGTTGCTGGATGTTGGTTGTGGGAGTGGATATTTTTTCCACTCCATTTCGGGGATGAAACTGCATTACACGGGGATTGATGCTGCCCCGAGTCTGATACGAATTGGGCAAGAGGAGATGCCGCGGTGGGGTTGCTCAAAAGAGAGTTTGATTTGCACCAGGATCGAAGATCTGCAAGGCGTTGTTGACCATGTGATTTGTCTGAATGTTTTGTCCAACATCGAAAACTTTCATCGTCCCTTGGAGCGACTTCTGATGATTGCAGGAAAAACTCTAATTCTACGGGAATCTATCTGGGATCTTCCTTCACAATATTACTATGTGCAGGACACATTCCTGGACAATGGAGTCAATCTGCATGTCCATGTAAACACCTACAATTCTGGCGAAATACAACTCCTAGCTAAGAGAATGGGCTTTGTCGCGACACCCTTGATGGATGAGCGGACTCAAGGAAAAGCCGAACTGGTAATCGGACATCCTCACCACTGGTCTTTTATGGTTTTTAAGAAGTCAAAATAATGAATTCTTCGATGGCGCGAATCCGAGGGCATATTTCCAGTGGGCGTAGTTTATCGGCGCATAACTTTATGAGTTTTAGGAGCTTTGGCGTCGCACGTATGGGCAAAATGCATCAGATCAAAATTGGGTCGGCCAACCTAGCCTCGACGGATCAAAATTGTATATTCAGTAAAAGTCTTGGGCAAAACCGGATAGGCACTGTTTGGGATGGAACCTTTTGGAGTAAGCAAACCAAGCATTCGGGTGTCCTTATCGCGGATCAATATGCGAACAAGGGCTTTCCCGAATGCCTAAAGATTTTTCAGGGCGACTTTGCTCTATCTTTGTACGATGAATTCTCAAGCACGCTGTTCCTCGCGCGGGATCGTTTGGGAGTCCGGCCGCTATATTATGTAGCCACCTCCAGTTGGATTGCTTTTTCGTCCCAACCGTTGCCATTGACAGAGTTGCCTGGAGTAGGACGGGAGCCTGATCCTATCTTTTTAGGATTATATGCGGGATGTCACTATCGAACATTTGATAATGATCCTCATGCATCACCTTATAAAAATATTCGGCAGGTTCCGGCAGGACACTGGGTAAGGTGGTGCGGGGGAACCTTGGAGGTAGAACGCTATTGGGGGCTTTCAGATGAAGCGAATTTGCAGGGATCCGAAGAGGCATTGAGCAAAGAATACCGAAAAAAAATACTCAGTGCTGTTCAGATACGACTGAAAGAGTCCAATAAGCCTGGCTTTTTGCTTTCCGGGGGAATGGATTCATCGTCGGTGCTTTCCTCTGCAGTGTCTATCACAGGGCGGAAACAAAAGGCTTATTCAGCCACCTATTCGGATGCTGCCTATGACGAAACCGGGGAAATCCGAACTATTCTCGATTCAAAAGTAAGCCATTGGGCCAATGTTAGAGTGGGAGAAGAATCTGTCTTTGAAACAATCCGACAAATGGTGCGCATTCATGAAGAGCCTGTTGCAACCGCCACTTGGCTCAGTCACTTTGAAGTTTGTCGCCGAGCTTCACAGAACGGAATTGGGGCATTTTTCACGGGACTGGGGGGAGACGAGCTCAATGCCGGGGAGTATGAGCACTTTATTTTCTTTTTTGCCGATCTGCATCGTCTGGGGAAGAGAAGTATCCTTCGAAAAGAAATTGCCTCTTGGCAGAGGCATCATGACCATCCCATCTATAGGAAAAACCAAGCGATTGCCATGGCCTTGATTCGAAGACGGACAGACTTTGCAAGGCAAGGCTCCGTTCGACCCGACGAAAGGCTTTATCTGCGCTACAAACGGTGTGTGAATCAGGATATCTTTGACTTATCCCTTTTTACGCCAGTGTTGGACAGAATTTTCTCAGACTCACTGAAAAACAGATCTTACCAAGATATTTTTAGGGAAACTGCGCCGTGTTGTCTTCGGGCCCAAGATCGAAACGGATGGGCATTTGGTATTCCTCATTATAATCCCTTTTACGATGTTGACCTTGTGGAGTTTATGTTCCGAATCCCTGGAACTCTGAAAATAAGGAATGGGATCACCAAGCATTTGTTGAGGAAGGCCATGAAAGGAATTTTACCTGAATCGACTCGTACAAGGGTCAGAAAAACGGGTTGGAATGCACCGGCGCATCTTTGGTTTTCAGGAAAAAACACGCAGATTCTCAAGGACATGGTGCGGAGCCAGGCTTTCCGACGAGTGGGAATTTATCGTGTCCCGGAATTGGATCGCATCATAGACGAACACGACCATATTGTCTCCTCAAGAGCGCAACGGGAGAATCATATGATGTTTCTTTGGCAATTGGTGAATTTAAGCTTTTGGCTCAATGAAATCTGATAAAAAAAATATTCTTTTCATTGCGCCCTTTGTCATCGTAAAAGAGTTCCATTATCCATTAGTTGCTTTGGCAAAGACTTTGCATAAACAAGGATATAAAATCACCATGGTTCATTGTCGCCAAGCAATGAAAACGGATTGTACTGCAATGCTGGCTAAAGGTGTCGGAAAAGATGGAAATAGTGAAAGCAAAGATGATTTTTGCGGGGAGTGCCACCGATTGGCGTCCTTGGCCTCAATGCTCTATCCATGGAAAACACGCTGGATAGTTCCTCGTAATCCCCTGGTTCGTGAAAAAGGACCCCTTCGAGGAAATGATTTGTGGAGGATGGCGGGCTATGAAGTAGTTCTGAGTCAAAAAAAATCCGATAGAACAAGCCGGCACGAAATTCCCGAAACATGGAATTCCAGGTATAAATATCTTTGCGAAATTATGCCCCAGGCTTGGGAAATTCTAAAACAAGACAAGTATTATTCTATCATTAGTTACAATTCCTTATACGGAATTCACCGCCTGTTCGCACAACTTGGAAGCCGCCTGAGCATTCCAAGCCTATGCCTACATCAGAGTTTCAACATGAACGAAGATAATGAATACATGTTATTTGAGAACGATGTGACAGAATTCTTGGAAGGGCTACAAAAAAAAGTCCGAGAAAGATCTTTCAAAGTTTCCAGAGCCTCACGAAAAATAATCCAGAATCATACCTTGGGGCTATTTGCTTCAAAAAAACCCTGGGCCTACTCCTCCCCCAAAAAGCATTTAGACGAGGGCAAGCTCTTGATTCGCAAACGAAAAAAGATTCTAGTGGTCCTGAGCTCACCCGATGAACTTGTAGGTCTAAAGCTTTTGCGGTTGCTGCCGACAAGTGAGGGTCATCCCTTTTCAAATCAAATACTTTGGCTTAAATGGATTTTTTCGTTGGCCCGCAAATATCCAGAAGCTGAATTTCATATACGTCCGCATCCACGGCTGTATCCAAACAAACGAGAAAAAACGACTGCCGATTTTTCGTTACACCTGGATAGGCTAAAAAAGACAAGATCTCTGCCTAATGTTTTGTGGGCACCTCTAAAACAGCAAGGATCTGTCTGGGATCATCTTGAAAACTCTGATTTAGTTTTTAATGCATGGTCCACCGTTGGCGACATCTTTGCAAATAGAGCCATACCTGTTTTCACTTTTTTCCCCTTATATGCAAACTCTGGAAAACAACTTGGTTTTACAAGTCGAACTCCACTGGCTTATGAAAAAGAGTTCAGAAAAATTCTTAACGGGTATTTTCCTTTAAAAACAAAGGAACAGGCTGAAAGATGGCTTAGTGCTTATCTGTGCACCAATACCTTTTCTTTGGCATGGAAGACCCCCCGCTGGATTTCTTTTCTGCGGAACTTTGTGCGAAAAAAGTGGAGACAAAGAATCGATATCCCAATGTTCATATTTTCTTCAATTATTTCCGATAGTCGGAGAGTCCATAATCTCATACGCAGAATCTTTCTTAGGTGAAATTGTGATTTGGGGTATTTTAGCTTAAAATAAGTCTTCTTAATTTCCATCTACCCGCGACTGTCTATCTAACTTGACCCATCAATGAAAAATACTAGAGTGGCTCTCATGCATTCTTTTTCTGCTCTTTTATATAATAGCTATGCATCACATCCTGCCTTTAGAAGTGGCAACAGTTGGTGCATAGGCCATGCGCAGCATGACTTGGAGAAATTTAATCGTTTATATAATCAGATGAGCACAGCTTGTTCTAAGGGATTCCCCCGGCTCACCGATTTAATTGAAGCGAAGCAAGGGTTAGGTCAGTTAATGGCGGCTTTACGGCATCAAGCTTTGGAGCCATATGAAAAAAACTTCCTGCAAGAACTTGAAGCAGAAATTTTGCGAGTTCTTGATCATGATTATGCGCTTTTTGCTAAGCGGCGCCGACCAGATTTTTTCACCAGGGTGATTTTCCAAAAACATAAACCTTTTCTTGAAAAATTAAATTCACAAAGATTTTTCATCGACAAACTTCCTGAGGATGCAGTAAAAAAAATACTTCATCTTGGGGGTCCGCATCTCGAGCTTTTCCGAGAAAGAATGGCTATGGGCAAGCTTACCCGAGAAGATCTCAGTTTTAATTCTGGGCCAGAAGCAACGAAAATCACTAAAATCCTCAACGAGGAATTCGAAAAAACAGGTATCAATGACGCGGTAAGTGAGTACATGAATCAGCCTATGCAAGTAGGAGGACAAGCATTTGAATTAAGTGTTTCACAAGCTCAGTGGTGGCGAAACGGGTTTATGGGGCTATCACGAACGCCAGATACCCTATATGCCCATTTGGATGAATCAATCGGCGCTCCTAAAGCCATTGTATACCTTACCGACGTAACAGTTGATAACGGTCCAACAGGCTACTATCAGGCACTTTATGAAAGTTTGGGGCTCAATCCCTTGCAGGAGATTATAGGACGCGTTCTTGCCAATATTGGAGGCGCTACTGCCTCCCCCCTAAAGGATTACTACAAAAAAGCATATCATCAGTCGATGACCTCGGAAAACTTCCGAAGGCATTTCATGCTTCTTCCGCAGGAGATTCGCTTTAATTCTCACTTTGGGTGGGATATTTTTCCAGGAAGCGAAGCCGAGAGCGCCATGAAAGGGTTGGAAAGAAAAATGACAGGTCCAGCCGGAACTTTTTTGGTTTTTGACGGTTCTAAGTTATTGCACCGCGGCGGATTAGTGAACCAAGGCGAACGCATCGCCTTGCAGGTCGTTTTCGGTTCAGCCCGACGCCCCAAATTGCGAAAAAGAATTGCAAGCCAATATCTATCTTACTAGGCAATCATTTGATAAAACTGCCCTTTATTCGGCGGATGCTGGAACGAAAAAGTAGGGCTAGGAATCGTGCACTAAGGCAGATATCTCCAGGAATACCTCCCTGCTTATGTGTCGATGTAGGAGCATCTTACTACCCCCCATCCGCATGGTCTACATTTTTGAGCTCACCCAACACTTGCCTTGTTGCCGTCGAACCAAATACTAAGAATCTGAAATATTTAAATAATTGGAAATATCCAGCAAAAGTCGAAGTTTGCGGGACGGGATTAAGTGGGAAGGGTGACCCTCGTACCCTCTATGTTACTTCCACGGATAGCGGATCGAGCTTAAATCCCCCGGTTCTCCATCCGAGCTTAGCCCATCGCGGAATCGACCACGGGTATTTTTTCCCCTTAAAAGAAAAACTGGTTAAAACCGAAACCTTGGAAAATGTTTTAGCTAGTCACGCAAAAGATCTGCCGGTAGTGATCAAGCTCGATACGCAAGGTACGGAATTGGAGATTTTGCACGGAGGTATCAAACGACTGCAGGACCACCAAGTTGTTGGGGTGGAAATGGAAGCTCCACTCTTGGCTACCCCAGTGATGAAGGGGTCGGGACGCTTCTGGGAGGCCAACAGGGATCTTGAATCCTGGGGCTATGAGCTGCTGGAAATAAAACCATATTCCTGCGGGTCGATTTATAAAACTTCTAACCAAATCGGCAAAAGAACAGCATGGGAATGTGACGCAGTTTTCGCTTTACGTCGTGATGTGGCACAAGATTTGCCTGAGACATTCAGGCGGATGCTGGTCTTTTTCTATATAGCCTATGAGTTTTATGAAGAGGCCTTATCCTTTCTTGAACAAGATAGTCAAGTCAGCGAATCATTAACAGATTTAATAAAAACAAGTCCGATAGATGTTCTGAAAAAGACCTTAGAGCTGCAGGAATAATAGAAACCAAGAAACACGATATAGTTTGAAATTTAAATCTATGTGGTCAAGAGTAATGCATTGGACAAAAACTCAACCATCATTTTTCTCGCAAGATGGCGAGGATTTTCTATTAAACCAGATTTTAGAATCGCAAAAGCCTGGTTTTTTCGTTGATGTGGGTTCAGCGGATCCCGTGAAAGCCAGTAATTCATATTTATTTTATTTGAATGGGTGGCGGGGACTTTGCGTGGATGCCAGCCCAGGATTAATTAGTCTTTATCAAAAGTACAGGCCCAAGGATTTGTTTATCAATGCCTTTGTTGGCAAATGTTTGGGAACACGCGAATTCTATATTTTCAATGAACCTTTTCTCAATACCGGTTCGCGACAACGTAAAGATTTCCTCTCGGAAAAAACAGACTACGAATTTCAACAGCAGGTTTTGGTACAACAGTTGCCACTTAGTGAAATACTCAAAAAAAACATGCCGCCAGAAAAAACGATAGAATTTATGTCCTTGGATGTCGAAGAGGGAGAGCTGGAGGTTTTGGAGTCCAATGATTGGAGCCGATATAGGCCGCGCGTTGTTGTGATGGAAGTACTTCACCAAGATAGGGAAAAAATCGGCGAAAACTCTGCGGTACAATTTCTCAAGAAACAGGGATATCGCCCTACCATCATTTTGCCGAGGTCCGTTTTTTTCACAGCATTGTGAAGATCCCATTAGCACTTTTTATTTATAACCGTCCCAAGGTTCTGGCTAGAACCATGGTTAAAATACGTGAAACTCGACCGACGCGGCTCTATGTATTTGCAGACGGCCCGAAGTCAGGAGATGCGGGCGACCAGCGCAAATGTGATGAAGCAAGGGGCTTGTTGGGGCATGTGGATTGGCCTTGTGAAGTTATCAGGGTTTATAATGACGAAAACTACGGCCTAAGAATCCAAATTGAAGAAAAA
>Ga0247836_1002107_pt1 | contig 29913 bp, 32 predicted proteins | sample LaCruzMarch2015__4_FD_187116 | JGI IMG/M metagenome (GOLD analysis project Ga0247836, IMG submission 187116) | Freshwater microbial communities from meromictic Lake La Cruz, Castile-La Mancha, Spain - LaCruzMarch2015_14m | ecosystem: Environmental > Aquatic > Freshwater > Lake | place: Spain... | reverse complement strand
CAAGACCTGGGTTTTTTAGTGCAAGTCTTGCTTTAGGAACATCACGATTACCAGAAGCAACAGGAGTTTCAGCCGCTCAACAAGCTTTATTGTTCGCTAGCCAAACCGCTAAATTGCTGCCAGCTCAATTGCAAAAGCTAAGTATGGCCATTACTATGGCCGACTTAGCTAATTCATCTGCCGCTGCTGCTAATGCTGCCGCTGCTGCTGCTAATGCTAATGCTGCCAGTGTGATAAAGGAGGTTTCAGCTTTATTGTTAGCAATGAGCCCAGAACAAGCCGACACTGCAGCTGCTTTAGTTGTTGCAGCTGCAGGACCTGGTCAAGAGCCATCAGCTACTAGATTAGCGCAAGGAATTCGTCTACCTGGCGCTGAGATGCCTGATAGTCAATTCCCGCTGTCTAGAGGGGCATAATACGCATAAGTAGTTACGATCATTAGCGAAGCAATATAGCGACCTTAAAAATACGCTAGATTACTTCGCTAGGCTTGCAATTACCAAAAAATTTTCCTAAAGGAATTTATTCATCACAATTATCCATGTCTGTAGCAGCAAGATAAATGAAATCAATATCGCTCCAAAGGTAAACCAGCAATAACTTGTAATCCCTGCCGCTGGTAGCTCTTCTCTAAAAACATTCAATAATACAGAGCCCGCTAAGAACGCAACCATAAATGCTGCAATAAGCACATTTACCGGATCAAAAATAACAGAACATAACCAACCAATTAATAACGCAATAATCAGGATAAAACGGCCTAAGTGGTTAAATTTTAGATTGTAAAAACGACTGAACTTTCTATCTGTTAATACAAAATGTAAGGCCATGGCAATGGTAAATACTATAGTGGCGGTGATACTTGATTGTGCACGTAAAGACATTGTATAGGTGATTAAAAAATTATAGAGACAAAACATGGCTAAATGTAGTTCATATACTAATCCATCATCATTTCCTTCTTCACAATAACGCTCAGCTAAAAGATCAAAACCATAGTAAACAATAAACCCAAATAAGGCGACGATATAAATCAATAATTCAGTAAATGGGGTAAGCCATTGGTTATTTAAAAGAAAACGACCAATCGGTTTATTGTATTCCACAAGATTAGGAAGCATATGCAAAAAAACATAAGCCACAGCAACTCCCCCTGCAAAAGATACAAATGAGCGACCATTTTCAGGTAAATGATTAGCAAACCAAGGACTGAAATAATGAAATAGAACTAAAAAGATGGTGGCTATAAAGGCTGCTAATAAATGTGATTGATTTATCCATAACATGTTGGTTACTCCATTATTGTTAATTTTTAAGGGCTGCAGTTATCTTAATTATCTTATGGTTTCTTTATGCCTTGCCAGAAGGGCGACCGGCGGTCGCCCCTACATTAAATATTAATTAATATTTAATGCGTCGGTCCTGTTACAATTGCGGAAGAATCTATACAACTTGACCTGCGGCCCAACCTGATGACCATGCCCATTGAAAATTATAGCCTCCAAGCCAACCAGATACATCTAAAACTTCACCTACAAAATACAATCCTTTAATTTTTTTTGCCTCAAAAGTTTGAGAGGAAATTTCATTGCAATCAACACCACCTAATGTGACTTCAGCAGTACGATAGCCCTCGGTGGCATTTGGTTTTATTGACCAACATTGCAAGATATTAGCTGCTTCTAAAAGCTCTTTATCACTATATTGTTTTAGTGGTTTATCTAAATTTATGTTCTCGTAAAATACAAGTAATACACGTTTAGCAATGTAATTTGCTAAAATAGTTTTTAAGTGTGTTTCAGCAGATTCACTTTTGGCTTGCAGTAACTCTTTATATAAATCAAATTGCGGTAAAAACTTGATTTCCAAGGTATCACCAGGATGCCAATAAGATGATATTTGGAGTATTGCGGGGCCACTTAAACCTCGATGGGTGAAAAGTATATTTTCTTGAAAAGATGTATTATTGCAGCTAACCATAGATTCTACTGAAATACCGGCTAATGATTCGAAACGTATTTTGTCATGGGGATGCAATGTGAATGGCACTAAACCTGCACGTGTTGGGAAAACGGCTAAACCAAATTGAGCAGCAAGCTTAAACCCAAATGGACTTGAACCAAGTGTTGGTATAGATAATCCTCCGGTAGCCACAACTAGTGAGTTACAAAGGTAGACTTCATCATTACAATTCACAATAAATTTGTCTTCGATTTTTTTAACCGAGGTTATCGTTTGGTTTAACTGCACTAAAACTTGGTTTTTTTGGCATTCAGTTAGAAGCATTTCAACAATAAGGCTTGATTTTTCTTCACAAAATAATTGTCCCAATGTTTTTTCAAAGTAGGCTATTTTGTGGCGATTAACCATCGCAATAAAATCCCACTGGGTATAGCGACTTAGTGCCGATTTACAAAAATGGGGATTGTGGGATAAAAATTGTTCGTGGGTTGTATACATGTTAGTGAAATTACAACGCCCACCTCCAGACATCAAAATTTTTTTTCCAGCTTTATTACTTTTATCCAGAACCAAAACTTTACGACCACGAGCACCGGCTTCAATACCACACATTAATCCCGCGGCCCCGGCACCAATAATTATTACGTCTATTATTTTCATTTTATGAGCATTAGCATTTTGTGTATTTCAACTATTCCTAATTTTCGTAGACATGCCATATTGTTCTCAGGGATTTTACTAGTATCACCATAATAATTAATTGCACGTTCAAGTTGCTCTTCTCGCAATAAATGTACCATAGGATAGGGGGAGCGATTGGTGTAGTTTGTTACGTCATCTGCATCAACACCTGCAAAACAATAATCAGGATGAAATGTAGCTAATTGATATACGCCTTCATAATCTTTGGATTTCAAAGTAGATTCCGCAATATCAATAAAATCTAAATACTCAAAAAAATTTTTGAGGCAATTAGGAAATACAAGAAGGGTAGTATCAATATCAGTATTAGTATTTAATGTTTCAACTTCAGTCATAAAAGCTAGCATCGCTTCCTCAAGCGATTCAGCATTAGATGCCTTTATGCTCGCAGAACCTTTGTCCATTTCATGTTTTGCAAAAGGACAAAGGTTAAGTTTAATGACGAAATCTCGAACCCATTTAATGGTTTCTTTAACACATAAATCTTTTGATTCAATCATGCTAAAACTTTCCGCCTATTTTGGCTCTACTACTTCTTGTTGAATACCAACTACAACCCAGTTAGTATTGTCGGAAAATTGACGAAAATGCCAAATTTCATCTAATTGCATAACAGGATCATTATTTTCTTTAATAGATCCTGTAAAGCGAACACTAGCAATTATTGAATTGGCTTGTTTTGAAGTATCAAGTAATTCAGCATCCAAATTAATAACATCAGTAACATTAGGCTCATCACCCCGCTCTTTAATTTGCATTTCAATTTCAGCAAATACTTCAGGGGCTGTAAAATCAGCTAGATCATTTCTGTTTTTTTGATCATATGCTGCTTGTAAACGAATAAAAGCAACTTTTGCTTCACGTAAAAAAGTTTCGGGCTCAAAACCTGCAGGGTTTCCTGAAACACTAGTTACATTGTTTGCAGTGAAAAATTGATTAGGCTTATTAAAGCTATTCCCACCAAATGTGTTGGAAGATACCGACTGAAAACCTGGCTGCATTCTTTTGCGTAGAAAACCAAAGATAAAAGCCCCGGCCGCCAAAATAGCTAACCAAGATAAAATTCCTGCTCCTATTCCATGCCCCATAAATAGACTAGCTAATAAGCCACCAACTAATAAACCACCAAGCATGCCCCCCCATTTGCTAGTATTTCGTTGTTGTCCAAATGCTTTATTTTGTGGTTTATGAGAAGAGAAAAGACTGCTCTGAGAGCGCTGGACCCCAAAACTCCTTCCTCCACCAAAGCGCTTGGCAGATGCCTCATTCACAACCAATCCAAACGACAACATTGCAATCAATAAATAAAAAATAAAATTACGCATTTCATAAACCTTAAGATAATTTGATATAAAGCCGATTATATACTTATTCCTAGGCAAAATGTAGGATTTATCTTAGAAGTGAATTACTAGCTAATGTTTTCGGAGAATCAATTAATGTCCAGTCAACATCTTCGGAAGGATCAGCGTCTGAGGTAAGGGCAGGTAGGCGACTTGCAAAAAATGCATTTGGATTGGCTGCTGGTGGTACAATTAATGTCACAGCACTAGCTCTTTCTGCATTAAGTGCATTAGCTGCAGGAAGTGAGGGTATGTGTTGTGACAGCCTTCTTCTAATATCCACCGCTGAGATTTGTTCTAGGGGGGGATCTTCTGGTGGAGTTGTATCTCTTTGGTCGATCATTTCATAGCTTGCGACTAAATTTTCATCAGCTTCCCGGCCGAGCATTTCGATTTTAATTCTACATAATCTAATAAATTCATGTACTTGCCTATCAGTTAATAATTGCAATATTAATTTAGTTACAAATTTAGGTAATCCGGTAGCTACCTCAACTAAGCTGCTCGATACTCCAGGGGCGGTAGATGATATTCTAATAGCATAACTAGTTTTTAATGATTCTATCATTTTCATCGCATGGATTATCGATTCATTGACTACTCGCCAATTAGAAAGAGTAATAGGATCATTAACGAAAGACTCAAGATCATGTAAGACTTTTGGTAAAAGAATTTGCGTTATTGGGTTTCGTTGGATTTGTACCCTCGTTCTATCTATATATTCCCATGGAACTTGGCGAATAACATCGGCAATATTTCCAGGTCTTCTTCCTCTTAGCATTTTAGGAATTTGATTTTTTAGTCCAATAAGGACGGTATCAACACCAAGGCCAACAAGATATTGATACAATGCTACAGGATCAATCGATCTCCTTGTTGATGATCTAGGTGCGGCTGGTACATCCATATGGGCGGCAACAATCATTAGCATGATAAGCATTATTGGATCTATTGCACTGGCATAAAAAACAGACGGGATGCCGGTTGAGTTTTTTATTAGATAATTGATTAATGCAGACATAGATACATGGCTTAATCCTAAGGACCATGCAAGCTCAGGATAAGTTTTTAAGAAAATGATTTGATGATCGTTACATAGTTTAGATAAAGCCCCTGTTGATGCGATGTAACGTCCTTTGTGCAAAACACCTAGTAATGATGCAACCGGACCGCCGACTCCTGGAGCATATCTTATGCAAGAAATTGCTATATCTGTCGCAACATATGCAGCTAGATCACGAATCGAACCTTCAATTGGTGAGCATGTATTATTACAAATCACAGGTGTTGAAGCTTTAATACTATTGGCTATATGAGGTGTTTCAATAGTAACTACCGACATATGTACGATAAATTCGGTTTGTTTGCGAAAGCTATAGATGAAAGCTGCAGAATTTAATAAATATAATCCTGCTTGGATAGTAGTATTAGCACTTAGTACTTGGTTATCTTGATGATTATCGAGATAATCATGACCATTTTTTTGAACAAGACTATTAGCAAAGTTAACTAATACCATCGGAGTTATATCATTAACAATAACATGTAATAGGTGTTTGCCTACTTTGTTAGTTGATGGGTGAAAGAAAAGTGATCGAGCTACTTTTGGAATCGTGCCTATTTGCTCAAAGCTATATACTGCAGTGTCATATATTGAGTTTCCAATGGCGGCCGTTGTTTCATGAGCTAATACGCTTTGTACCCAAATTTTTGCATCTGTAAACCAGCCCATAATGCCTCCTGCAAAACGAATTTAGTGCACTGGCGTAAGTACTTTAGGGCCATCAATTAAGTCTATAATTTTGGTAATCTGAATGTCAAGCTTTTAAATTTATGAGTAAATTAAAGTCTAAGTGTTTTAGTAGCGGCCACACTTCGCTTTGCCCACCACAAGTTAATCATAACTCGTTAGAATCATCATTTTCTTCAGTTGACTGTTTTAAATTAATGGGATCACCAGGAATTTTATGATTTTCGCTAGCCCATTCACCTAAATCGATTAATTTACAGCGGGCAGAGCAGAATGGTTTATATTTATTTTCGAGCCGCCAGGTATTTTGTTTGCCACAATTTGGACAGTTGATTTTTAAATTATCGTTCATGATTTACCTGTATTTCGATTTGATGCTAATTTTACTGTTGCTGTCATCATTAATTCATTACTTATAGTTACATTTGCTACTGATTCAGGCATAGCTATTGCATTCATCGTGGCAATCTTAGGAGATGCAGTCACGTTCATTCCTTCATCAAAAACTAAATTGTTTAAACTATAATTTTGTCCAGCATAAACCTTATTTAAATGCTGTAATTCATCTCGTGCTTGCTGATATAAACGCTCGCGCAGTTGTGAGCGTACTTGTTGAATTTCTTCTAAACTAGGCTTGAACTCCATTGAAGCAATGTTATAAGTTGCACCGGGTAAACTCACGGATTTAGCATTTTGATAAACAGAAGTTAAATTGCTTTGTGGTATCCGCGCTTCTGCCTGAACATATAACTTTTCAAGGCCTGAATTATCTTGTGAGCGGTCAAATTGAGTCAAATGCCATTCGCCAGGAGCTATTTTAACCAATTTATCTATTATATCTTTGCGCGCTTTTATAAGATCGGCGTTGGTTAAAGTGGCATTTATAGATACAGTCAATAAAGCTGTTTGCGTACCTACCCATTGCTTAGCTGCAACTTGAAAAACAACTGTATCAAGGATTAATTCAGGTTGAGTTGATGGGTCTATTGCAAATGCTGAAAAGCTAAAAACTAAAGATGCAAATATTCCAGCTATTTTTTTCATAAAGACCCCTAATGATTTAATTAGAACCTACCTAGCTTTATTAAATATAATGATACCTTGATTGTATTAAATCACCAATAAGCAGATCTTATTAAACAGGGATATTGTATTAAAATATTTGTATCTGTTACTATGTAAAAATAATATAGTTTAAGTAGAGAAAATTATGCATACCTTAATCTTGTGTCTATTTATAGCCTGTATTATTCCTTATATTTCTAAAATTCCTTTGGCGATAGCTATGAATAATCAGCCAGGCGGTTATGATAATAATCATCCTAGAGCTCAACAAGCTTCTCTTAAAGGTTTTGGTGCGCGGGCAAATGCCGGACACCAAAATAGCTTTGAATCATTAATTATTTTTTCCGCAGCCATACTCACCGCATTGGCTACTCAGCACACATCAAACACTATCCAATGGTTGGCAATTTTTTACTTAGTTGTGCGTTTTATTTACCACATTTTTTACCTACTTAATTGGGCAACTTTACGTTCAATCACCTGGGGATTTAGCCTTGTCGCCTCTTTAAGTATTATTTTTATGTGTATTCCTTAAATATTAATCTGTTTTTATATCAAAATAAAGATCATCTAACCCTATGATCTGCAGACATATATGGACCCTAATATAATTTGAAACTATAAAAAATCTTCTATAGAGTATAAATCCGAACTAAAAAAATTGAGGTTTGCCATGCCAAATAGCATAACCATGGAAGTTGATGGTCACTCTAAGCTCTAAGTGTTATGGGATCTTTGTATGAAATAATTCCAGAAATTATGGATAATACTTTGTCTAAGGCGATGTCTTTAGACGATGCGAGAAAAGTGAAGTTAGTTTTATGCAATTCCTCAACGAAGGATTATGCGGATAACTTAGCTGATATTATTGTGGGGCGCATTAAATCATTGGTTCTTATGAAAAGTGGTTTGATGGCTGGAAGAAGCATATAAGATATAGCGCATGAGCGTTTAATGGTTATTCGGCAGGGGCAAATACTACCTTCACTTAGATTTTTTAATGCAGCAAAAGGGCATGAATATAAAAGTGATCATAAGTCATCATTCTTAAATATAATGTAGGTTTTGCCTTGGCTCAACAAATTTCAGCACTTAACAAGAAGTTGTTCAGCCGAGGACCGACCTAAATTGCTCGTCAACTTCATCTTCGTCTAATGTTGAATAACTAATAAGACATACCCAAAAGCCCCAAAGTATGCCAACCATTATAAAGGGTAGGTTTAGTATAGGCATAGGTTCTATAGCAGGTGGAGTTGAGGCCTCGGTTGGCATAAGTTCTGTTGTAATTTTTTCTTCCTCAACTACTGTTGGTTTAAGCGCTTTTCTATATAAAAACACTCTGTCATCTAAACGAAGTGTGCCTTTAGTTATTGCTTCATTACCCATACTAATATATCGGCGGCTCATCCTTGTAATTTCATGAACTGTTCTTCGATAATTTTCATCAATAAACCCAGTGCCCTTAATAAATCCTATAAGTGAGGTTTGATGTCCTTCATAATGGATGAGATTTAAAACCACATTATGAGGTAATTTATCTGGAAGTTCAGAAAAATATTCAAGTAAATCATGAAGAATTTTAGCCTTAATTACTCCGCCATCATCATAAAAATCAAAGATTATTTCAGTGTTAGGATATTGATTGGCTATTTTATGAGTCTGGGCATATAGTAAAGTAAATTTTGTATGATCATTTGGCCCTATAGAATGTTCGTCTTGATAAAGTTCGTCGTTTGCTCTTTGCATTGAGGTGCCGGCATCTAAATTAAAATAAATATCAGCCAATAAAAAATCATCTAATTTTGCATTAAGATATGAGGCCACTTTTTTAATGGCAATAAAAGCAGATTCAGTTTTATATCTAGTCGAACAAAGCATATCAATTTTTTTAGTTTGGCGCGCAGAGCCTACAAACGCTATTAATTCATTATAATGAAGAGCTTGAGATTTAATGAAATCTAGCAGCACTCTATTTTTATTAATAACTTCTAAGGCACTACATTCAGGTAACCAATTATAGTTACGGTTAAATAGACAATCATCCATATCTAATGAAACAACTTTGATCCTTTTATTTTTTGGTTTTGGAATTTGATCAAACATTTTCATTATTATATTTCCTATCAATACCTTTTGGCGAAAGAATAAGTCTTGGCCCAACTTGCAAATATTATACTTACTTTATTCAGAGCTGCTTAATTATGTCTAAAAAATATTATCATAAATTTTATACATTGAAAAATCTTTGTTATACTTGTTTTTTTTTAAAGATAATAAGAATAGTTTTATGAAATATACCTTGCGTCAACTTTCCAAAAAATCGGCCTTAGAAATTATCGAAGAACTAAGAGGATTGCCTAAAGAGATAACCTTTCTTGATTTAAGTGTTAATCTTCTCGGTTTAAGAAAAGTCCCTGAACTAAGAGAAATTTTTGCAGTAATTCCTGCGACTGTGACTACTCTAGATTTGGGCGTTAATTTGCTTGAAAAACTCACGTGTGCTTCATTAGCTGAAGTTTTTTCTAAGATTCCGGTTGCTGTGACATCAATTAATTTAGGTGGAAATAATCTTTTTTTTAATAAATCCAGAGCAGAATTATCAATTATTTTTTCAAGTATTCCGGTTGGTGTCACTTTTATTGGATTAAGCTACAATAATTTTGATTGTAAATCGATCGCTGCAGTTATTGAATTAATTCCTCCTAGTATTCGTTCAATTGATTTTAAAGGAAGCAACCTAGGCGAAGTGCCGATTAAAGAAATTATACAATTTATAAGCTCAATTCCTAGGCATGTGCGAGAGATTGATTTGGGAGAAAGTTTTATTAATGACCGAAGTGATGCAGAAATAGAAAAAATAATCGCGGCCATTCCTGTAGGGGTTAGTATTAATATCGGCTGGTATAATCATCCTATTATCAAAGAGTCAGTTATTAAATTACCTTCAGTTCCAGCAAGATATGCGGCAACTACAAGTGTTGCTAGCGGTGCAAAACCTAGGTTTTTCGGAGCTGTAGAAGAAAGGCCTTCTACGGCTAGCCAATCCTCTAAATTACCAGTAATTGTGAGCAAACCTGCATCTCGATATTAATGCTTTATAGAATATTATCATACAAAGTTGTGCTAATTTAAAATGTCCTCATTGATATAGGGGATAATATTATTTTATTTTTGCCAAAATTGTCTTGAGAAAAGTATTAGTAATGAGAAAATTTCTAAGCGGCCTGCAATCATTGCAAACATTAGTAACCATTTGCTCGGGATACTAAGTTGGTCGAAGGTTAAGCTTATGGTGCCAAGACCTGCACCAGCATTTGCAAGAGATGCGGCAATGGCTGAAAATGAGGTGATGAAATCATTACCTAGAGCCATGAAAATAATCATCAACACTAAAAAAAGAGCCGCAAATACTGAAAGAAACCCCCACATCGATTGAAGAATTGGCTCAGGTAAGATATGGTTAGCAAACTTAATTGGGGTAATGGCATGAGGGTGAAGTAACCTTGCCATTTCTCTTTTACCTTGTTTATAAATAAGTAGGGCGCGTAGTACTTTTACACCACCGGTTGTCGATGCAGCGCATCCACCAATTATCGCTAAAAACATAATTAAAATTGGTATATATGTAGGCCATGAACTAAATGGTGCTGAAATAAAACCAGTAGTAGTCGCTAAAGAAATAACATTAAATAGCCCTTTTATTAAGGCATGATAATCTGATTTAAAAACGCCATAACTAACTAGGCTAATCGTAATTATAACGCTTACTATTAATAGGTATGTAATATAAAATCTAAATTCTTCATCATGCCAATAATGCATAACGCTTTGTTTTTTAAATGTAATATAGTGTAAGGCAAAGTTGGTACTGCCAACTATCATAAAAAGACAGGCGATAAGCTCAATCGTATCGCTATGATAATGAGCGAAACTTGCATCGTGCATTGAAAATCCGCCTGTTGATACCGTCGCAAAGCTTTCACCTAAGGCATCAAACCAATCCATTCCCGCCAGCCAATAACAAAACATACAAATAATAGTTAATAAAAAATAAATAGACCATAATGCTTTTGCAGTATGAGCGATGCGTGGGGTTAATTTTGCATCTTTCATGGGGCCTGGAGTTTCGGCGCGATATAGCTGCATTCCGCCAACACCTAGCATTGGTAGAATTGCAACGGCAAGAACTACAATTCCCATTCCACCGAGAAATTGTAATTGTTGGCGATAAAATAATATCGAATGTGGTAATCCATCTAAATGAGTAATAATACTGGCACCAGTAGTTGTAAAACCCGAAACTGATTCAAATAGTGCATCAGTCATAGATTGACTTTCATCAATAGCAAAAAGAAAGGGCAGGGATGCAAAAAAACATAAGACAAACCAAAAAAGTACAACAATTAAAAAACCATCACGGATTTTTAATTCTTGCTGATGATGTCGAAAGCACATCCATAAAAAAATACCGGTGCCATATGTGCATAAAAAGGCGGCAATAAAAGGGAACCAAAATTTTTCATGAAAAATTACATTGATAATTAAAGGGGTTAACATGCTTAAGCTAAAAATCACTAGTAATAAGCCAATTAATCGCAATATGGTTTTTATTTGCATTAAATTTTAGTCCATATAGGTTAAATTTACTTGGAATAATGATTCAATTTGACGAACATATCTTTTTTTAAGTAAAAGCATTATTACATGATCTTCTGCTGCTAAAACAAATTCTTTATTAGCAATAAATACTTTTTGTCCGCGCACAATAGCTGCAATAAAGCAGCTTGGTGGTAATTCAATTTGATCAAGTCTTCGTCCTATAACTTGGGAGGATTGTTCATCACCATTAATTACTAACTCAATAGCTTCAGCTTCATCATTTTGTAAACGATGAACTTTTACCATATTACCACGTCGTAATTTAGTAAGAATACTGCCAATGGTAATAAGTTGCGGGGAGATGGCATGATCAATAGTACTATCATCAATTAAATCTACATAAGCATTACGATTAACTATAGTCATAGCATGCCTAGCACCTAAGCGTTTAGCTTGTAGGCAAGACATAATATTAGCTTCATCATCGTTGGTTACCGCACAAAAAACATCGGTAAACTCAATATTTTCATTTATAAGTAAGTCGCGATCAGCTATATCGCCTTGGAGTACTGTCGCTTTATGTAAGCGTGAAGAAAGATAATTGGCTCGATGAAGGCTATGATCAATTACTTTTATGCGATAGCGGGATTCAAGTGTTTGGGCAAGGGTGCTGCCAATATGCCCACCACCTGCAATAATAATGCGTCGGTTAGGATGGGTGTATCGCCCTAAGGCAACTAGTACTTGGTGGATTGCTTGCGGCGATGCTATAAAAAGAATGTCATCGCCTTTGGCTATAATAGTTTCAGGCTCTAAAGTAATTGCCATATTATCGCGAAATATTGCCACAACTCCTGCTTCTATAGATTTTAAATGTTCATCTAACTGGCTAATGGTTTTACCAACCATTATCGCATCAGCTTGTGGTTTAATGGTTGCTAACAATACCAATCCATCCGAAAAATCAAGAACTTGTGAAACTCCAGGGTAGTCAATTAAATTTACTATATGTTCGGTAACTAATTTTTCAGGACTAATGCATACATCAACAGGTACATGTTCATTGCAAAATAATTCTGGGTATTGATAATAATGTCTTGAGCGAATGCGGGCAATTTTATTAGGCGTTCTAAATAAGCTATACGCAATTTGACATCCAACCATGTTTATTTCATCGCTGTTGGTTACAGCAATTAACATATCGGCTTTTTCAATCCCTGCCTCTATTAAAATATTAGGGTGAGAGGCAGAACCTATGACTGTTTTAATATCAATACGATTTTGTAGGTCGCGAAGCCTTTCTTCTTTTATATCAATAAGGGTAATATCATTATCTTCATGGGCCAAATTTCGCGCTAAGGTACCTCCTACTTGTCCTGCACCTAGGATCACAATACGCATTTTATCTCCAGCGATTTGGCGAGCTTTATGATCACATTAGCCTCCCTTCATAAACAAATGTTGCAGGGCCTTTTAAAAAAACTGAACCTTCTAATTTAGGCCAGGTTACTAATAAATCACCGCCAGGTAAGCTTACTGTTATATTATCATCTAAGTTATAAAATAGCATGCCGGCTATTGCTGCAGCGGTAGCTGCTGAGCCACAAGCTTTGGTTTCACCAGCACCACGTTCATATACGCGTAAGCTAATATGACTTTTATCAATTATTTGCATAAAACTCGCATTAGATTTTTCCGGGAAAAAAGAGTGCAGAGATATTTCTTTGCCTAATTCATTGACATTAATTGAGGCTGTATTGGAAACTAACATTATAGCATGTGGATTGCCAACGCTAAGCGCATGAATTTTGCATGGCTTTTGATTTAATAAGGGCAGTTCATAAGTTATTTCTTCTTTCATAGATAACATAGGAATATCTTTGGGATTAAGTCTAGGTTTTCCCATCTCAACTGTGACACTATCATCTTTATTTAAAATAAGTTCCATTTCGGTGGTAATGGTCGCTACTTTAAGAGTATTTTTTTTTGATAAACCATAATAATTAATAAAGCGAGCAATACATCTTGCACCATTGCCGCATTGTCCTACTTCCTCACCATTAGCATTAAATATACGGTAAAAGAAATCTATATCGACTTTATTAGATTTTTCGATAATTAAACATTGATCAAAACCAATACCAGTATCGCGTCTTGCAAGATTTTCTATTTTCTTAGGTTGTAAATTAATCTTTTGATTTATAGCATCTATCACCATAAAATCATTGCCTAAGCCATGCATTTTTGTAAATTTAATTCCCATGATAATGCTCGTTTACTGGTTTTTTAACAGGATCATTCGATGGTAAATAAAGCGGGCCTTTTTGGCCGCATGAAGAAATAAGCGCTGTAAGTAGGCAGATGGTAAATGTTAAGCGTAGGAATGAAGTCATTATTATATCGTAATGTTTTTTAAAATATTATTATAGATAATCCAACAACAAATCGCCATCATATGTATTCTTATTTGTCATGATTGAATTGGCAACGCATCATATGTATGATCTCATTTTTTTTGAGTTTAAAATGACCCCAGAAGAACTGTTGGCTATTATTGATAGCACCAAATGGAAAGAGTTAGGGCATGGCTCCTATAATAAAGCATATGTGTCCGAAAAGCCTTTGACTATTAGTGGATATACTGGTTTATGGGTATTAAAAAAACCATTGCCTGTTATTCATAAGATTAGTCTTCTTATGAATAATAAGACTCGAGCTGTCAGAAAATGGAATTTACTAAATCCTTTATTTCCGGCAATTGAGTGTGAAGATGGATGGTTAGCGCCTTACATTGGTGATGTGGAGGCTTCAGATCAACAAGTAGCAAATAAGTTGATTGATATTTATCTTCGTACAAGAATTATTTTGGCAGATGCTTGCAGCAAAAGCAATTTTCTTATGCATCTTGGTGAAGTTGTTTGTATTGATGTAGATCTTTCTTTGCGAAGAGGTTCAGTTGCAAGTGATGAATTTACATTATCAGTACTTCATACTGAATCTTTAAACTTTTTTAAATATTGGTCAGAAAGAGGGAAATACCTTACGGTATCAATTATTAGGACTCTTATTTATTTAGAAAAATATATTGATGAAGCAGATATTAAAGATTCTTATATCTCTTTTAAAGTTCTTGGTAAATTAAATGTGTTACGAGAAAAAAATGCTGTGCTTTCGGCAGCTGTCATCGAGAAATTTATTGAAATTATAAATTTAGATGATAAATCTTCAATTTCTACATCAGCTTTTTTTGAGCTTATCAAAGTAGGAGGCATTAGTGCACCTTATGTAAAAGGTTCAAAGCATGCTATCCACGTTGCTGCGGAATTTGGTTTATTGTTTTTGGTTAAATTGCTTATTAAGAATAATCCAGAACTTTTAAATGTAACTGATATTCATAATCAGACTCCATTGATATATGCAGTAGCTAAAAGGCGCAATCATATTGTGGAGGAGTTAATTAAAAATGGAGCTGAACTTAATATTCCAACTCAATTAATGCCGGATAATGTACATTATATAAAATTACATAATTGTACGCCTTTAGATATTGCTATAAAATCTAATTTTGAAGATACCATTATAATTTTGCGAGCTGCAGGAGCTATTACAAATTGGCATAAAGATGTTTCTGGAGTTGTTAGTAGAAGTGAATTGAGTAAGTCTAGTTCAATTGCTGAGTTGTCAATTTTTGCAGAGAGGCCTTCAGAAGTAAAAAGACCAAGATTAACATCGCCATCTTTGTTTCAAGCTGAAACTAAAAATTCATCCATATCTGGGTTATCTTCTGTTATATAGAGAATAGATTTAGGATTGTTGTAAAATAACAATCCAAGTTGGGCAAAAAAGCCCAGACTGGATAAATTTATATATTTATAAAAAGAATTTATAGCCAATAGTTAGATCAGCTTCTAATGTACTTAAACTAGCAGAATAAGCTGCTATGCTTGAAAGGTTGGTAGATATTCCGTTGTTCTTTTCTTTGCCAAACATTGTGTACAAGCCATCTACTCTAACAAAAAGATTTTTAGTTATATTATTTGTAAGTCCTAAACCTGATTGAAAGCCACTTAGGTAAAAATCGTGATTTAAGTAACCAAAGGCACCATTATCTACCGTTTGGAATTTGCCGCCTGTATAACCAAGAATAATATGACCTACAGCACTAGAGCTAAACTCAATTCCTGGTAGAACACGAATCCCCCAGTTATAGGTTTCTTGAGAAGCATATGAAGTACCGTTGTAATTATGATAAGAATTAGCATTTTGGTTACCATTACCAAAAACGTAGCCTTCTATACCTAGTTTCAACATATCGGTAAAACTATAATCATATCCAAGTAAACCTCCGCCGGTCACATTATTACCACCAAGATTTTGGGTTTCAAAACCAGAAAATTTATTTATAGTTGCTTGATTAGTTAAATTAGATACACCAACTGTGCCGCCAAAATATATACCGTCATAATTTTCGACAGCTTCAGCGGGCCCCATGGTTCCGGCTATTGCAGAAGTTGATGCTAATACGAGTGTTAATGTAGTTGATTTTATTAAATTCATTTTCAAAACCTTATTGTGGTTATTTATAAATTGAAAGTATATTTGCAACGTTATTATGATTTGTCAATATATTAAGTTTATAAAGCCATAGTTTCCTTGCCATATTAATATCAATTGGCGATAATTTGGTTTTTGTTTGGAGTTGAACCGTTGAGCGTTTATATTAATGATCCGTCAGAAAAAGCATGCGCTTGTGTAATTTGGATGCATGGATTAGGGGCTGATGCGCAGGATATGGCGGGTCTTGCTGAACAATTGCCATTAACTTTAGCCGTTCGTCATGTATTTATTGATGCACCAATTCGGCCTGTAACTATTAATAATAGAATGCCGATGCGTGCTTGGTATGATATTTTAGGAGTAGCGTTAACTGATAGAGAAGATAACGCTGGAATAAAAGCATCAGAAGAAATTATTAATAAGGTTATTATAAATCAGATACAGGATGGCTTTAAAGATAAGCAAATCTTTCTAGCGGGTTTTTCTCAAGGTGGGGCTATGGCGTTACATACTGGGTTAAATTATTCAGCAACTTTAGGTGGAGTTATTGCATTATCTGCTTACATTCCTTTAGCATCTTCTTGTAAAATTGCGTTAAGTAAAGATACGCCGATGTTTCTTGCTTCTGGGATCTATGATCAAATAGTTTTACCTCTTTGGACAAAAAAATCTGTTGAGATGCTGCAAGTTAATGGGTTTGAAAATATTTCAAAGCATGAATATCCTATGGAACATAATATTTGTGCAGATGAAATTAAAGACTTAGCCCATTGGCTAAATATGCAAGTATCTTTGGTAAAAAAATCTTATGGTGAGATATAATGACGATTGTTAACAAATCACGAACAGTTCCTTACACCTGCGAGCAGATGTATAATTTAGTCGATGACATTGAGAATTACGGTGAGTTTTTGCCATATTTTGCATCTAGTTTAGTTCATCATCGTAATGAGGATGAAGTACAAGCAACGCTTAATATAACTGCGGCCGGGATGACTAAATCATTTACTACGCGTAATCTTTTACAGCCTAATAAAATGATAGAAATTCGCTTAGTTGACGGGCCTTTTAGCCATTTAGAGGGATTTTGGCGGTTTGATGAAATACCTGAAGGTTGTCAAATTTCTTTTGACTTAGAATTCGATTTTGCTGGAAAGATGTTTTCTATGCTGCTTGGTCCAATATTTGAGCAGGTGACTGACAAATTAGTCGATTCATTTTGTGATCGCGCCAAGGCAATTTATGGATAATCAGGTTGAGCTGATTTATATTCCAATAAATCAAAAGACTATTCATTTTAAGTATGAGTATACGCAAAATATGACAGTTGCCGATCTATTACAAAAATCAGGATTAGAAAAAACTAATCCTGAGGTAAAAGATTTAAAAATTGGTATTTTTTCTAAGATTGTTTCATTAGATACAATTATTAAACCTGGAGATAGATTAGAGATTTATCGTCCATTACTAATTGATCCAAAAGAAAAAAGAAGGCAGCGTGCGAAAAAGTAATTTAACTTTTATTTCCCGTCACTGCTTAAACTTATCTGAGTGTTTTTTATGCTAAACTCGGCGATTATAAAAATAATGAGTAGTTAAATGATTAAAATAGGTCAATATAATGCGTTAAAGGTAATAAAAAAAGTACCGTTTGGTATTTACTTGGATGGGGGAAAATGGGGTGAAATTTTACTTCCTATTAAAGTTGTGCCACAAAATATTGAGGTAAATGACACCTTGGATGTATTTATCTATTTTGATTCAGAAGATAAAATCATTGCCACTACAAAGCGCCCCTATGCCAAAATGGGAAGTTTTGCCTATTTAAAGGTAGTGGATGTTAATAGAATTGGTGCTTTCTTAGATTGGGGTCTTGATAAAGACTTATTAGTGCCAAAATCAGAACAATATCGTCCAATGGAAAAAGGTAAATCCTATATTGTTTATGTTCAACAAGATAATCAAGACCGTATTATTGCTAGCTCTAAATTAGATTATTACTTAGATAAAACGCAGCCTCAATTTAAACAAGGTGATGAGGTGAATTTATTAATAGCTGAGACTACTGCTCTAGGAAATAAGGTAATTATTAACGATACTCACTGGGGTTTAATTTATTTAAGCGATATTTTTCAGTCTTTGAAATATGGATCAATGACCAAAGGTTATATCAAAACTATAAGAGACGATGGCAAAATTGATGTTGTTTTAAGAAAGCTTGGACAAGATAATATCCGTGAATTAGCTAATCGCATAATGAAAAAAATGCATGCTTTAGGTGGATTTTTACCTCTCCATGATAAGAGTCCTGCCGAAGATATCCATCAAGCTTTTGGTGAATCTAAGAAAAATTTTAAATCTGCGATTGGTTACCTTTATAAACGGAAAGAAATTACTATTGAATCTAATGGAATTAGGATTAATAGTAATTAAATTCTATCTAGCGAAGCAGTCAGCAATTATAGCCTTGATTATGCTAAACCCAATCAAGGATACATATACTATATTAGCACCGCATCCTTATTATAGAAGTATTTGTGCATAACAAGAGCCTTAAGGTATTGTAGCGTACACCTAGAGTAAATATAGACTCAAGACTCCCATGAAAGAATCTATACTATCGTTGATCCAAGAAGCACAAGCATTGGTTTCTAATGAAACAATTGCCCCTCATGATGTGAGCAGTTTAAAATCTTATGTTATTCAATTAGAGTTGGTGCAAGAATTAGAGGTTCTTAATGGACTTGCTGAAAGTGGCGATGATTTCGAAGCCGCTTTTATTGAGCGTTGTAAAGCTCGTTCCCTGCAAAATGATGGAACTTGTTTAAGTTTTACGGAAATGCCAGAAGGGACTGTCAATCAGTATTAAGAATTTTAGCTGATAGAATATCGATACTACAAGGCAACGGTCAAACACCATTTGAAGCTATTTCTGTGTTTATCCGAGATTTAAGCCATAGTGGAACTCATTCGACAGGAATGGTATATGCAGAGAAATCTGCGGGAATTGCGTTTGTCTCATTTATGGGGTATTTGGAAATACTCCCGGCACAAGTTAAGGTTAGTTTGCTAGCTATCATCTAACGGAAAATCAATTGCTGGTATTATTGATGATTTAAGGCTTGGTAATTGTATACAAACCGCCGCAAACGAATTACAGCACATCTTAGAACACTCGATATCGCGTGATTTTTTAAATAGCCGGCCTTTATTACCCGATAATTATGTATCTAAAATCGTTAAAGAGTATGTAAAAGACGGAATTGCCACAAAGGCTCTAGATAGTTATAACAGTTTTCCTGAATGCTTTCTTGAAGAAGCTCTATCACAAGTAGTAATTGATAACTCCTATGATTGTCTTAGTTTATTATTATCTTTTTCTCCTTCGCATTATTTATCATTATTGAAATATGCGCGTATTGACATGAGTGATTTAGCATATTTGGCTAACCAAATTAGGGGCGGTGTTTTAAACGAAGAACAGAAGCGAGCATTATTTGAAGCTGTATTTAATCAATATCAAAAATTCAGAGAGTGTATCACTTTTTATATTGAATGTGGTTGAACAGTTTAGGATCTTATGCCGCTATTGGGTAAGTTACCTAAAGATTATATTTGTGGCCTTATGAAAGAAAGGCGTCTTAACTTAATTGGATTTTTTTCCAAGTCAATGCAAAGACAGCCACATTTTGGCAATGCTCCTTTAGTATTGCAAGATAATTATGATGCAGTAATCCCAATCCCTGCTTTGTAGCACTTAAGCTACGTTAATTTTACGAGTGTTAAATTAAGTCAGTGTTGATAAAATTTTTACTTTGATTTACTATATGTAACAATTTTTGAACAAAAGAGATGTGTGTTGTGGTAAAAAAATTAGATCTTATAGAATATCTAGCTAAATATGATAGTAAAGAAAAGGGTTGGGGGCGAAAAAATTTATATGGAGATAATGAACAGGTTAAAAATTTGCGGGGAATTCTTGCGCTGCCTCATATTAAAGCTTTGCAAAATGACGCAGAGATTTCTGTGCCTATTGAATTGCATCGATTAGAAATAAGTTATGAAAGTATTTATAATTGCGAGTTTCTTATAAACTCTTTTGGGCATGCAAGTTCTATATTATCCTATTCTTCCTCCGCTATTGTTCCTGTAGAGTTAGATCCATCAATCTTTGCCTATACTTCTCCTACAGCTATTATGCCAATAAGCAAAAAAATAGAAAATGCTCTTTTGGTGATTAGAGATAAACTTATTTTTTATATAGCTTGTGTTTCTTCACAACCACAATTTCTTTTATTTGCAGCTGAATATTTTGCCTCAGGCGGGAGTGGATATAGCGGTCTTTTGCGTGCAAAAAAGTTACTTCTAGTTGTTGAGTCAGCTTTAGCTAAGTATAAAGATTCTGGGTTGCTTAGCCCTTTAATTTTAGAATCCAGTAGTCTAAATTTAGGCGCTCATACTCTTAATTTAATTAAGCCGACTATAGCAACAATGATGGACGATATAATGTATCATTTTGAGATTGAAATTAAATTCGTAAATGAAGTTTACACAACCAAAGTATTTGATGAATCTGTTAAAGCAAAAAGGACGCATTGCCAACTTAAAATTGCAGGACGAGAAATTATTAATGAATTTTTTGAATGTTATTGCAGTGACGATATGTTTTTAGGTTTTCTAGAAAAATATTTAATTAAAAAAGAGTTTTCTTTTAATGATCGCAGTCCCAGTCGTTTTTCAACTGATGATTTTAAGGCGGAATTCGAAAATTATTTGTTAGAATCTCAAGATTATGAGCAGTATGCAATAATATCTGGCGCCAATGCTGCTGCTCACTGTAATTAAGATATTATCCTAAGTTTGTTTAATTCTTTTATTTCAAAATATCTATCAAAGGATAAGGGAGTCGACTGCCTTGTCCATTGATAGTGCTTGGCAATTATATGTTCTTTTAAATAAAACAAAGCAACTAAAAACATCACTACTTCAGCGCATGCAACTGCTAAACCTAATAAACTAAATGAGCATAATTAGGGCCCAGATTCTTTTATTATTCTATAGGCTTCTGGCATAAGCTCGTGAGGATGAAACCGGTTCACTTCTTACTGAATTATTTTCAACAGGATCGTCAATGCTAGATGTCGATAATAACTCTGAATCTGATGTAGATGATCTTCTAGTTTGTCTCGTCATCCATTCTTCTAATTCTCTCATATCAAAAGGCCTATCACCTGGATATGGAAATCGACTGCTTTGTCCATTTACAGTGACAGTAATTGCAATCTCGTTATCATCCTCTGCAAGCGCTGCAGGGGGCGGGGCATCACTGCGTGATAATATTTCATATTCGCTATCTCTGGGATCTGGTCTTTCACTATCAAATCTTTCAAGTTTAATGGTAATGCCTTCTACAACAGGACTTCCATCTATGAGTGAAATACCATTTAGTTTATTAGTAGCGGAATAAAGATTTACTATGGTTCGTGTCGCGTTGTAAAGTAATTTACAACCTAGATCAAGCGGCATGCCAATACATAAGCCAAGCCCTTGACCTACTGTTTTTAGCACCGTACCCATGAGCCAAGATAATGATATTCCACAAAAAGTATCAAGAATACGCCCTGATGCAAACAACATTACAGCTACACTGGCGGTGGGGCCAGTAACTGCGATAACGCAGCTGCCAAATATTACAGTTAAAGCATATCTAGCTGGGAGAAATTCATTAGATCTTCCAATGGAGTCTCCAAGAATAAATCCTGTAGCATAACCCGCAAGTTCCAATGGTTTTGCGCATATTGGCATTGTGATGGATGTTATGGGATATTGAGACACATATTTTTTATCTAATAAGTCACATTGGTTGGAAATGAAAATCAAAAAATCATGCCATTCTTTATCTGTCAAAGAGGCTATCAATGAAGCATTATCGCCTTCGCTAAGAAAGCGCTTAGTTGTCAATAAACAGCATGCCCGCGTTTCCTCATCGATATTATTAACGTGAGTTATCCCCATCGCCGTATTAATAATTTGTGTTAACGTAGCCGATGAACCGCTTCGCACTTTATAGGTACCATCAATTTGCAATGAAATATAAATACCAACAGTGATTAAAATACGCGAGGCTTTGATATGACGCTCTCTTGCTTCATTTGAATCAAATATTCCAGTTTCAGATAAATCTTTGCTTAAGATAGCAAGCCATTTTTCTATAAATACAATTTGATTCTTGCGCGTATCAACATCTTTTGCGCCAAAAAAACAGCTAATTGCATAGGGCTGTTGGGCATGATCTAGGTCAATATGAGACGCTGCCTCATATTTTTTACGCAGCGATTTAAATTCGGATACAACGTTGTTTATTAGAACAAAAGGCATGATAGTACATCCTTGTGAAGCAATAATTATCATTTTATATTACTCTCTTATTGATGAAATGCAACTGTAGCTTTTGATCATTAAAATCATATTTTTTTGAGTAAAAAGATTTATTTGTATTTTACTGAATTTTTGACTAAAGTTGGGTCACTGTGATTAATAAATAAAATTTAATTATGCCAAATTCAGCACAATTAGATCTATTAAATAGTTTTATTAGCGAAGAAGGCCTCTTCTTTGAAATAATTAGAGATGATGGTGTCTTTAATTTAGGAACCAAAATACTCTAATTAGAAAGGGCTATAAACCAAGATTGTCAAACTTTTTTAGAATCTCTTGATAAGCTATATAATCCTGATTTGGTAGCTGATGCAATGGTTGCTAACATTGAGTTTATTCGAGCGCTTAAGCTTATTAATGATCTATGTTTTAATTATGATGTGAAATATAGTGAATTTGGTACTAGAAAAGCATTGACGCATTATTTTTCTGCTCTTGGAAGCGTTGTTTTTGCTGATTTTAAAGTAACTATTCAAGATATTATTAATGCAAGAATGGCGTCTCTACAAAAAGAACACATCAATGAATCAATAGCGCAGAAAACTATAAGAGAAATATATGAGCCTTCTTTTGCTATGCAAACGTGATGGTGGGCTTAATTAGACTTGCCTTTAGCTCAACTAGTAGTTTTTGATGTTATTCAAGTCATAAATGGCGCGTTAACTATTTTGCAATCTCAACATCTGCGGCCTGAAATCAAGCTAGTTATTGCTGGCAAAGTTGTTGCTACTCGACAATTAATACAAGTCTATGGCCTAACTTTTGCCCATATTCAAGCATTATCAGCTAAAGAATTATATGAATTAATCAACTAATTAACTAAGATTGCTCGGTTAATTGAAAGAGATATTAAACTTGATGTTTTATTATCTTTAGGCCCAGATGTGCGTAAGAAGTTATTTCGTAAAACGGATGCCGTTATTCGGTTGGTTAATGAAAAGCATATACCCTTTGCGGAAATAGTAGCTCTTAGCTCAGTTGAACGTCTTAAGTTATTTAAGCTTTTTATGCCTGTTTATGATGTTGATCTTGGGCAATTTGATGACTTAACATTTGAAAAATTAGTTGTCTTAACATCTGAACAATTGGCTAGCTTATCACCTGAAAAATCTCTTAGATTACCATCTGAATCATTGCGTAGATTATCATATAATAAATTATTTAATTTGTTTGTGAGCCTTAAGGATAAAGAATTTCCTGACACTCCAAGTCCTCCATCATCTATCTATAATCCCGGTATGTTTTAAATAATTTAGGCCAACCACCTGAGGTTGGTCTAGTTTTTGCTACAAACTCATAGAATCAAAAAAATAATATTGCATCTTATTTTATAATAATTTATGCTCCACCCGGGCTGGCAATAATGTATTCAACATGACTATGGGGGGTAGCGTATGGCAGCAACAGGACAATGTTCCTTTAGTGAATTAAGCTTAATTGACGATGATATACAAAACGAAAATACTAATCTTTCATTCCAAAATTATAAAATACGCTACATTGAATTATCAAGACCAATTGCCGGTGCGGTTTTAGGAGTAATTAATTACGAGTTAGTTAAGGCTACTGATCTAAATGACTCATCAGTTATTATGGTTGGTAATAGTATTGCAAATTTTGGCGCATGGGTACTTGGCGAAAAAATTATTCATCCAATTTGTGTTTCGTCTAATTGGTACATTGAGTCTAAATCAAAAAATCCTTTGTATAGAAATTTTAAAACTCTTGCAAGCATAGGTACTTCTATCGGGACAATTTTTTCAATTATCATTTCTTCTCAGAAAAATCTTAAATTAAATACAGCAGCTTATAGTGCTTTCGCTGGTTTCATTTTAGGAATTTCTGCTTTTATTTATCGTATGTTTCGGCAGTTGTGGCAAGAAAGATATGGGCATCAAGATAATATTGATGAACAAGTTGGCGTTGAAGGCTGGTCTAAGTACACCAAAGTTGCCCTAACTTTTGGTACATTATTGGGGCAAGGTATTGGTGGATATATTTCTTTTGTTAACGGTTGCGATGATATTAACAGTTGGTCAAAGATAAATCTTTATGGTTCTTTGGCTTCTGTAATTAGTTTTATTTCCATAGCATTAGTTGTTCCTATTGTTAATTATCTAACTCGAAATAAAAATGATTTATCATCTAGAGGTATTTTGGTTACTAATGATGTTGAGCTTTTTAATGCTAATTATGTGCGCTCTGGTATGACGCTAGGCACATCTATTGGCACCATTTTTGGAGGTTTAATCGGGCCTGCTATTATTACAGGGTTAAACCCTGCGATTGGCATAGCTGTTGGTGCGGGTGTGTTTGCCATTTTAAATGGTTTATTACTTGGCGTTTACGGTTACGGTATTACGTTATATTTACGACATAACTGGGGTGTTCATGTTAATACTGATAATAGTTGGTCTTATGCAACGCGCAATGCTTCTTATGTGTTTGGTTTTATAGGTACTTTAATTGCTTGTATATTATTTCCTGGGGCTTCTCTTTTACAAACAGTAACATTTGGTTCTGCGATTGCTAGTTTAATTGGATGGTTTGTAGGTCTTGGGGTTCTTTGGACGGCGCGCTTTGTAGAGCCGAATGAACAAAAAATGCACCCCAAAGAATTACCTTGGACTCAACGGGTTTCTATGGGGGCGAATAGGGGGTCTATCATTGGATCTTTTGTGGGATTGTTTTTTAGTCTATGTGTTGGGGGGCCACTAGGTTTAGTCGGTTGGGTTACATTTTGTGGTGCTCTATTAGCAGTCCTAGGTTCTATTACAGAAGGTTTGGCTGACCCTGTTGCTAGGAGAATAATTGGAAAGATATTATTGATTGATAATATTATACCAAGAGAAGAGAGCATTTTACCTGCATCTGAGATAAGCGAAGATCTAAAAAGATCTAGAGTCGTACAAATACGGCCAACAAAATCAGCTGCGAGAAGTTCAGTTTTAAATCAAAACTTGCGTTCATCGTCTATGTTTTTTTCCACTAATCATTCTATTATTAAAAGTTGCCATGATAATGAAATAATGGGACTTTGCAACTATAGGAGCAGTCTTTGGCCGTCACCATTATTAGGGGACGGTCCGGGACAGTGCCCTTGATAAATTATACTGATTGTTTAAAGTTAAATAGAATCCGTCCAGGACCGTCCCCTAATTTAATAATTCTCGCAAAACCGTGGTTGCATAAGCTCCGGTGGGTAGACTGAAGCTGAATATATCATTAGTCAATTTAAGATCTTCAGGGATAAGTACCATCGATCGGTATAATTTTTGTAGGCCATGTTGCTCTAAGGCTTCACACCATTCATGCCATGGTTCCAGAGCTAATGTTTGATATCTTAATGCATCTTTATGTAATAATTCCTTTCCTTTACCCCAAAGAGGCGCTGCAGGAAAAATATCATGTTCAGCAATTCTTCGATTGATTTCTGCATCTATGACATCAATTTCAAAGATACTATGAGTCCCGGCTAACATCATTACATCCCCATCTACAGGACTGTTCCAATTATTAGCTTCTACTCTAGAGCTCACAATTTGATTAAATAAAAATGAACGAGCCGCAGAATAATAAATTCCACGCAAATGGCGGTCCTTGATTTTTTTATTATCTAATAACAATCCTTTAGCACGCTCTAAATTATTGCCTTGATGACCAAAACGCTGCGACCCAAAATAATTAGGTACACCATGCGCTCTCACAAGATCAATTCGCCCCATCAATTCTTTTTCATCATACACAAAATCACTAATTCGTATGATAAAATTATTACCTTTAAGTGCGCCAATTTTAAGTTTTTTATTGTGACGCTTTGCTTCTAATATCCTAAAATTATCCGCATGAAAGTCATTTAAAGAGGGATTGGCAATTCCTGGCAAATGAAGACTAAACCACTGCGTGGTTTTTGCATGTTTATCTTTTAATCCAGCATAAGAGATGGACTTTTGGGGAATATGTAATGATTTCGAAATAATTTTGACCATGTCCTCGGTATTCAGCAAGGTCTTTTCAATCAATAAAAATAAATGCTCACCTTCTCCTGTTAGTTCAAAGCCTAAGTTCTCTTCAACACAAAAATCATGAGGATTTGTTTTAATAACACCGCTCGCAATAGGTGGGCCATAAGCAAAACTTAAAGCATTTAACATGGAATATTCCTAATTAAGTTTTTTCATATTTTATAAACTTAAATTATTCAGATTATTAGGCTATCATGCGAGGATAGTGGGTATTTATAAATTTCATATACATATGAGTAATATCAGCATCCATATATACCATGTCACTACTTATTCGATTGGTAGAGCTTTTCTTATTTATATAATCTTATGTATCTTAATATAGAGTTTGTTGACAATTCATTAGATGATATAGCAATGGTCAACAAACCCTATTTTATTGAAATTTAAGGCTTATTTTCTATGCGAACTAACGCCCCATGTTTAAAATATAATACTAAATTGCGGACTTTTAAATCATTACCACCTTTACGTGATGTGTACGCATAATCCCAACGATCATCGTTAAATATTGGGCTTATAAGGCTAGTTCCCATCAATATTGCCGCATCTTCTTTGCTCATGCCTATTTTTAAGCGATTAATCTTGTCTTTTTGCAGTAAATTACCTTGTTTAACTATGCGTCTTGAGAAATCATATGACGCGCAATTAGTTAATAATAAAGCAAAAGTTATAGTGATAATGGTGTATAATTTTTTAATTTGCATTTTTTGCCTAGGCTTGAAAATTTCGTCATAATAGCATGCAAATTATCTAAGAAAAAGTATAAGTCTTATCTTAAATTTTAAGGAGTAGATGTGGGTGATAGTCGACAACTAAAGGAAGCTGGTTTAAAAATAACTATGCCACGACTTAAAATATTAGAAATTCTTGAGAAATCTAATGATCATCATTTATCTGCGGAAGATATCTACCGTGTTCTTCTTGATATGGGTGAAGATATTGGTTTAGCCACGGTTTATCGTGTACTTACTCAATTTGTTGAGGCGGGATTAATTAACCGCCATAATTTTGAAGATGGATACTCAGTTTATGAATTAACTAATGAAGAGCATCATGACCATTTAGTTTGTGTTAAATGTGGTCGAGTTGAAGAGTTCATGGATGAGGTGATTGAGCAACATCAAAAAATGATCGCTGAGCGGGCCAATTTTTTAATGATTGATCATTCTTTGAATATATACGGTTTATGTCCAAGTTGTCGGTAAGATAATCGTGGCATTAGGCGTAGCCTGGTTGCAAGCAACCAGGCTACGATACTATTCCGCTCTCTAACGGTCGCGGCTCGGATATTTTTACGTAAATCATTAGATATCAAATTAATTCTAATAACTCACTAATACTATTAGCTATTTCATGAGCTATCGTCTTAATAGATGATTTATCTTTTACTAAATCTTGATTTACCTCAAGCTCAATACCTAAATAATCTTTTTCATCAAATTTTTTGCGTAGGTAAGTAGTAAACCCATCACTTTTACCACTATAAGGGTAATTCACTCTTACACGGTAATCTGTTTGTTCTGAAAGAACTCGTTGCCATTCGCGGGCAACTTCTTTTTCTCCATGATGTTTTGGATCATATAACAGGCCAATGCCCGCATTACGTGTAACTCCGTTAAATACTGGGGTGAAGCTATGACAAGATATATGTAATACTTGATGGTCTTTTGTTATAAGGTTTTTTATTAAATTTTCAGTTTTTTCGCGATAAGGTAGATAATAAGAATTAGCTAACTCCTCTTTATCAATAGGTTCTAATTCATTAGAAAATTCAGAAAAGCAGTTTGCATTGTTTAAACTGCGATTACAATCTATTAATAACCTTGTAACTTCCGCTTTAGTTAAATCACAGTCAAAGGTTTTCGCTAAGTGAGTTGCTATATCAATTGCACCAAAATCAATAGCTCGATGAGTTTCTAATACCTCTTTATTTTTATTAAATAAATTACGGTATTGTTCAGGTACGTTATTGGTAGCGTGTTCGCAACTTAAAAATAATTTAGTTGGTTTCATGATAATTAAAATTGCTGGTTTGTCACCAAGCATTCTCCAAGTTGTCGATATATAAATTTAAGTTTATCTTTACTAAAATCATTACGACAGGCATTTATTAATCTTTCACTTAAATTACCATTTTTTAAAATATGTTCTAATGCAAGTTGACTTTTATGGTCTAAATTATGACTTATTTGTTCAATAAGAAAAGTCCATAGATCACGTATATTCATAGATTGTTTGTTTAATACACCAAATTGCTCAAGTAGCTTATGATCATCAATACAAACATTTAAGCCATATTTTATCGCTTTGTCAAAAATAGCTCTTAGATTTTCAGTAGGATAGGTTTTTTCAAATGGAATCTTAAAGTCTTTTTCATACCAATTTTTAAGAATAGCATGAATAGCTTTAGCAATGGCAATATCAGCAATTACACATTCTTGGGAATCAAGGATCCTAATTTCAATAGCGTTATATTCAAATTTAGGAATTGCTCCTCGTGAATTTAACCATTCATATTGTAAAAATCCTTTAGGATCATATTCTTTAATATCTTGATACATAGGCTTTAAAATTTCTGCTTCATATTGAGCTTTTGAACTAATGAAGTCAGGAATAATTTCACCAGTAATCGATGGGATTTTTTGTTGATTTTTCCCATAGAAATCAAGACGAGAATCTAAAAATGGGGTTCGATTGCCTGATAAGAAAGGCGAGCTTGCAGCTAATGCTGGCAGAAGTGGTAAAAGGATGCGAATACTATTATGAAGTTGGCAAAATTCAGCATCATTGTTAAACGGCATATTAACATGCATAGATTGTAAATTAGCCCAGCCATGGCCTCGGCAGTCAAAAATTTTATCGTATTGTTGGTAAATATCTTTATTGCCATGTGGCCAACGTTTAGTTTCAACTAATGGATCCATCCAAGGGTGGGCGGCTGTTGGTAATAATAGTAGTTGGTATTCATCTAAGATTGGTTGTAATTGCATAATCGCTTGATGAAATTGATGAGCAATTTGTTCATCTGGTGGCTTCGGACCGTTATTTTTTAACTCAATAACATGCATTACTAATTCATTAGATAAAGCGATATCACCAAGAATGGCTTCGTTCACCTCAGCGCCTGCAAGGTGCTTTAAAATTAAATCAGATTTAGGTTGTACAGTTAACGATTCTTTATCAACAAGCATGTATTCAATTTCAAGACCTAGAACTGAAAAAATCGGGTAATTAGACATAGCCATGTTTCCTGCGAATCCTTTGTAAGAATATATTCATAATGTGCTGATATAGTGCTTCACCGACCACTTTATCTTCAAAGCCAAAATCAACATTAGGATTATCATTAACTTCAATTACGTAATGTTTATCATTATGACTTTTAATATCAACTCCATATAGGCCATCACCAATAAGTCTTGCAGCTTTTAAGGCGGTTTTTACAATTTGATCAGGAACATCGGTGATT
>Ga0247836_1002100_pt1 | contig 29935 bp, 26 predicted proteins | sample LaCruzMarch2015__4_FD_187116 | JGI IMG/M metagenome (GOLD analysis project Ga0247836, IMG submission 187116) | Freshwater microbial communities from meromictic Lake La Cruz, Castile-La Mancha, Spain - LaCruzMarch2015_14m | ecosystem: Environmental > Aquatic > Freshwater > Lake | place: Spain... | reverse complement strand
AAAACTCTCTGGCAGTGAAACCATGCTCGAGCCTGGGCAAGCGGTTGGCGATGTCGATGCGGACGCGCTCAAACGGCTGATGATCCGGCGAACCATTCACGAGCACCTCGAAAAGGAGAAGCGGCTTGCACCGCTCGGTATCAAGGTGCTGAGCCTGTTCTTCATCGACGCGGTCGAGCACTACCGATCCTATGACGACGCTGGCAATCCGATGAAGGGCAAGTACGCGACGATATTCGAGGAAGAGTACCGTCGCGCCGCCAAGCTTCCCGAGTTTGTCAGCCTGTTCAAGGAGGTCGATGTGACCTCTGAAGCAGACGACGTTCACGACGGCTATTTCTCAATCGACAAGGCAAGACGCTGGACCGACACCGAGGAGGGGAACCAGACCTCGCGGGACAACGCCGAACGGGCCTACAACCTGATCATGAAGGACAAGGAGAAGCTGCTTAGCTTCGAATCGACGCTCAAGTTCATCTTCTCCCACTCAGCTCTCAAGGAAGGCTGGGACAACCCCAATGTGTTCCAGATTTGTGCGCTGCGTGAAATGGGGACCGAGCGCGAACGCCGTCAGACGATCGGCCGGGGCCTGCGGCTGTGCGTCAATCAAGAGGGTGAGCGCCTGCGCGGTTTTGAGATCAACACGCTGACGGTCATCGCTACAGAAAGCTACGAAGAGTTCGCGGAAAACCTGCAGAAAGAAATCGAGAAAGACACCGGCATCAAGTTTGGTATCGTCGAGAAGCACCAGTTCGCGGCCATCCCGGTGACGAAAGCAGACGGCTCGACAGGGATGCTCGGCTTCGATGAATCTGCTGCGATTTTTGAGCACCTCAAAGGGCTGGGCTTCGTTGACGCCAAAGGCAAGGTTCAGGACGCGCTTCGCACGGCGCTGAAGGACGGTACCCTGGCTTTGCCAAAGGGGCTTGAAGCGCATCTTGCTCCGGTGCGGGATCTCCTCCGCAAAGTTGCAGGGAAACTCGATATCAAGAACGCCGACGAGCGCCTCATTGTGAAGACGCGGCAGGCCGTGCTGGAAAGTGCGGAGTTTCAGGCGCTGTGGGATCGCATCAAGCACAAGACGACGTACCGCGTTCACTTCGACAACGAGAAGCTGCTCGTTGATTGCGCCAAGGCGATTGCAAACGGCCCGCCCGTTTCAAAAACCCGCGTCCGCATCCGCAAGGCCGATCTATCCATCGGGCAGGGGGGAGTCGAAGCCAAGGAGCGCGACCAAAACAGTGGAGTGACCATCACGATTGAGGAGGGCGACATCGCTCTTCCGGATGTTCTGACCGATCTGCAGGACCGCACCCAGCTCACCCGCAGAAGCCTCGTCCGTATTCTCACCGAGAGCGAGCGACTAAAAGACTTCAAGCGCAATCCGCAGGCCTTTATCGAGATCGCCGGTGAGGTCATCAACCGGACCAAACGGCTCGCCGTTGTAGATGGCATCAAATACCAAAAAGTCGGCGACCAGAGCTACTACGCCCAGGAGCTGTTCTCTCAGGAGGAGCTGACCGGCTACCTCAAGAACATGCTCAAGGATGCCACCAAGTCGGTGTTCGAGCACGTCATCTACGATTCAAGCGGCGTGGAGCGCACGTTTGCTGAACAGCTCGAAAAGAACCAGTCAGTGAAGGTCTACGCCAAGCTCCCGGGCTGGTTCAAAGTCCCGACACCGCTTGGCACCTATAATCCGGATTGGGCGGTGCTGATCGAGGTTAGTGGCGAGGAGCGCCTCTATTTCGTGGTCGAAACCAAGGGCAGCCTGTTCACCGATGATCTACGAGACCAGGAAGCCGCCAAGATCGCTTGCGGAGAAGCGCATTTCAAGGCACTGGCCACCGGCGACAATCCGGCGCGCTATGTGAAAGCAACGAAGCTCGATGACATGATTGATGCGATCTAGGGGCAATGAGTGGGCCGAAGAAAAGGCGCGAAAAGGCCAGCTGATCCCTCACCCGCCTTCGCGCCCACTTTTCATAAGTTACATTATCACTCTAGCCGCTTACCGAGGGTAGTGATCGGCATGCTGAAGAGTCCGGCCGCACGCCCTGCAGCGAGGTGGCCACTGCCCATAACGATCATAGTCAGGGACAACTTCCCGGGAGACAGCCGGCGCGCCGAAGCCGCCATTCGCCCAAACTTGGCTATATCCGAAGTGGACTAGGCGAGACGTCTCGTCGTGGCGATCTCCATTTTCCCGATGGGGGTAGTGGCTGGATAACCCGCATATCCCGCAGTGCCCATAGGGATTCAGGCTCTCGTATATGAACATGGTGGCCTCCTCAAAGGTGAGGGCCGCCAGAAACTAGCGGCCCCCTTTCGTCCAGACCTACCTGGCGTTGATCCGGTTCATGTAGGCGTCATAGCTTTCGCCTGACTGCTGAGGCGCATTGGTGCCGTAGGTCTGCTTCTCCCACCGTCCCATGTTCTCCTGGCCCTCTTTGGTACGCTGGCCATTGTTCAGAAACGGCTTGGTCTGGTCGTGCGAATAGTCGCTCATCTGAGTTCTCTCCCTGTGGCCCGAACCGCCGGGCCGCAGCAAAGCGTTCTGCTCTGCTGACAGAATGGATACACTCAGTTCGCGAGTTTCGTCAAGAGGACAACTGTCCCTCACTTCGGTGCGGCGCTTTTCCTCTTCTCGGCGCGCCACCGGGCCTTTCGCTCAGCCTCGTATTGGCGAACCCCTTCCTGCGCGTCAGGGGACAACTCAGACATGGGGACGTACTTGACGGGGCGGGCTCGCGGCTGTGAATCCGCTGTGCGAGCAACGCGGCTCTGTTGCGGCTTGGTTCCCTGCCCCGGAAACTCCAGGTCATCTTCGGGATGGAGCGCGAGGCGCTTAGGCCTTAGTCCTGCGTTGTAAGCTTGGTAGAGCCTCAGATCTATTCGCTTAATCGTCGCCAATCGAAATAGCGGATTAAGGAGAACTCCGGCCTTCTCGCTGGCGTTTCCGCCCCACTCCAGCAAAAGGAACTCAGCCGCGCGCATTTTCCCGCGCATTCCGCCCTCCGGCCAATGCGGCAAGACTTTGCCGATCTCGTCGGCAAAGGCAGCTTCTTCATCAGTAAGTGGACGATTCTCGTCTTTGACTGGCGCCGCCAAAAGCGCCTCGGCGAATGACCGCGCACCAGAAATCAGCGTAGAGTATTGGGGGTTTTTGCTTAGTCTCTTGACTTCAGGATCATCAAGAAGTTGCGACGTGAGCTGCTGTAGATGCGCTAGCCCGTCGATGGCTATTCGACCGGCATCTGGTGCTTTTTCGGGTAATTCGTCGTCCAATTCGGAACTATAATATTCCGAATTGCTCCAAAAGTCACGATAGTCGAGTTTGTCGTCGCAATCGCCGCCACTTTTGCGCGCATACAATTCGCTATTAGCCTCTAGTTTTACTTCCACTAAGCACCTTTGCCGCGCTGGCTAGTATTCCGAGGGACCCCGTTGTTCGGGCAGCGGAGACGCTCGCATAGGCGTATAGGAGCGCTCCACTCAACTCGATAAAGCGTCGGTCGCTGTAACTGGCTCGAATGATGGTTTTCGTCAAGTCCCCCTGGAGGGATTGACGGGCTGGGTATGTATTGAGCCATTTGGCCACATTCGCTCGCACCATGGCCACGATACGCTCGGTTGCGAAACGCCCGCCAATGAAGACGCGCTCCGGCGCAGGGGGCAGGAGGAGGCACATGTGGACCAAGTGTGCGATGTAGTGTGCGGCGATCTCTTCTCCGAGCGCGTTTCTTCCCGTGCCGTCACCTCGGACAAGCACGTCAAACATAGCCATGTCCAAGTTCTCGCCGAACGCTCTTTTAGCCACCTCATCATAGACGTCACCCCACTCAGGGATGGTCGCGGGCACTCCGTCAACAGAGGGTCTTGCGCGCTCCCGAAAGGCCCGAGGTGTCATTAGCCCCTCGAAGCAGTTGCCGTGGTATGGGCAGCAGCCAGGAAACCTTGTGTCACGCGGGTGAAGCCTCGGGAGGACATGCCCTGCCTCACTATGGTCGGCACCGGTCCGAAACCTACCATCCTCGAGAAAGCAGGCGTTGATCCCGAAATGCGCGCGCAGGAAAATGGTATGATGATGAGACTCGTAGTCACGCTTGGCGTAGAAATAAGCCGCCGTCGCGCATGCCTTTGTGTCGTTGAGCACGGTCGGAGCGGCCGTCAGGTGCGTCACTGAAGCCTTAGGTGCTCCTGGAGCGATGCGGTCAATCAGTTCGGCGAGCACCTCGACAAAGTCGAAATGCAGTGTGGTCTCTTGACCAGGCCGGTTCCAATGGACCTCCCTCTGCATAACCCAGTTCCAAAGCGGCAATTGAACGACACGACGTTCCTCGACGATCACGCCTGGCACGCTGATTACAAAAGCCTCGATATCCCATAGGGGAGATGTTGGCCCCTCCCTGTAGGCGTCATGGAGAGCCTGCAGGGCTCGCTCTAGGGCCACGTAGACAGCAGAGAAAAACTGCTCGTCCAATGAGGGCTGAAGCCGTTCTTGGTGGAAGAAATCCCGATCGCGGTTCTGGGTCGTGCCTCGAACCCAACGATCCGGCGGCCCCTCTGGGTATTCCCGCTCGGAAATAAACAATGCGTCGGCGCCCCCAGCCGGGTCGAAATCCAAGAACCGAAAATCGACCCTGTCCTCGATCGCGAACGCTGCAATGGTGTAGCGGCGCCGATCTCCGTCTGCGACAGCCCGAACCATAAGTCCCCCTTTAGTCCGCCTGTTCCGAATACGGCCTTAGCACTCACCGATGCGAATGTCGCCCGGGCGGCCGTGAGGTCCAATAGTTGGGGACGCTCGAAAAAGCCTGAGCAGAGAATATCGGATCAAAACCTGATCAAGAAAATTCCCCTCTTATAATCGATTATAACCCTTTGAAATATAACGATCTTGGCGCTCCTCGCACCCTCCAAAGCGGACGCCAGTCAAGACCCAATCAAGAAGCTGCTAGGCCCAGAAGGGAACGTAGCCGGAACGAGGGTGCTCAGCATCCGCTGGCTTAATCAGTCCCTGCTGGATGGCCAAATTGATCACCTGAGACGCTTGCGCGGCATTCTGCTTGGCAATGCCAAAACGCTCACAGAGCGAGGCATTTTTCATGCGATCGCCGCTCAGAAATTTGAGCACGGCGTGCTGATAGCAGGCCCGCACGCGCTCATCCGGTGTCATCTGTGCAAATTTTCTGGGACCATAAAGAATGGCCTGCAGTGACTCGTCACTCGCCCGGAACAGTGGAGCGGGTAGCTGAAATAGCTCAGCCTGCATGATGACCTTGTCGAGACCGCTTCCCTGCTCTTCGCAAAGCCCCATTCGCCGCATCAGCGATGCCATAGCCTCGTTCCGCGAGCGCGGCGGAAGGTCGATCATCCGCTCGGGCTTCAGCAAGGGGGTCCCCGGATTTGTTATCTCGATTCGATCAGTGAACATCTCAATATGCGGTCCCGCGCCCGTAATGGTGAGATCCTGATGAATCAGCGCGTTGGCCACCAGCTCGCGGATGGCGAGCTCCGGGAACAGCGGGTGCTCTTCACGCAGGGCCTGCCCGATATGCTCATTCTTGGGCAGCAGACCATTGATGAAAGAAATCAGCCCCTCGAAACCTGAAGCGTATCCCTTCTTTCCGTCCTGCCGGTGATTGACGATATCAGCCTTGTTCGTGCCGTTGTAGGCAACGAACCTGACACCCTTGCGCGCCAGGCTCGGCGAGAAGAGCGTCAGATCGACTGCGAACAGAATGGCCCCAAGGTTTGTGATGTTCCAACGCCCACCAACATCCTGCGCGATGAGCTGATCCGCCTTCAAACGTTCCAGAATACCGACGCGGTTATCCGGCAGAGGCTGTTTGGTCAGGCGAAAATACTGGGCATAGTCCAGAAGCGTCAGCACATCGTCCGAAGTGACGTACTGGAGCGCAATTCCGTGCTCCCAAGTGTAAGGTCGAAGCGCGGCCAATAAGGCCTGGTATCGCTCCGGGTAGTCCATGAGCTTCGGTGTTGCTGAGCCAATGCGAAGATACGCAATATTCTTGAAGGCCACGGGGGTCGAGGAGGCCGCCGGTATCTCCAGAATCACCACAAGGCCGGCGGGATGACGCACCGTGTGAAACTGGAACGCGATCGATGGGGCAAGCTGCTGGGCAAGCCATAGCGAAAGAACCTGGTTGCCGACTTTCTCTCGGTCCGGATCGAAGGACGTGCCAACGACAGTATGCGTCGAATCCTGGACGCCCCACAGCATAAAGCCCGTCTGCTGACCGGCCAGCCGAGCTGCGTTCGATATCGCTGAGACGCGAGTGCCGATCATCTCGGGATCGGCATTGTTCAATTTGAACTCGACCCAAGGGACTTCGCCCTGACGAAGCCGATCGTCGATCAGATCGACAAGGCGTTGTGGGTCTGTTGAATTCATCGCGTTCAAATATTTCTACACCATCTAGAGACCAATGAATTAGACGAGAATATACCTGTTTTTGCAAGGACTTCGCCAACATGCGCCACCACGCGCCTTCCTGTGGTCGGAAACAATCTCCTGGCACCCGTCCTGCCGGTGCGCCTTGGATGCGTGGTCGCTAGCCGCCAAGTTAGCAAGGCGACCCCTTAAGCATCCTTAGCGGGAACACCGTCAGGCCTTGGTCCACAGCCATTGCGCCGAAGTTCCGTTGTTCCAGTCTCTGCACCGGTTGCTCTCTTCAGCATGGGCTTCCCCATATCGAGCCGCCTGTAGCGGTCTGTCCATGATGCCTAATCTGCGCCGTGGCGCAGGTCCTGCAAGGCATTCGCCTCGGCTTTCGGCCTGAAGGCCGGCCGCCCTCCCTTGAAGGTCGGGTTCCGCACCCGCTCGGTTCCCCGTCGCCCTCTTTCGGCATCGAGACCGCCACTCAAGGCGGCTCGCATCGAAGGAGCCCATCATGTCGAAGAAAGAGACCACTCAACGCCGCGACATTCACGCGGAAATCACCAACCAGCTCATCGCTGCAATCGAGGCAAATCCCGGTCAGCCATCCCTGCCATGGCGCAAGAACGGCGGTGGACTCCACATCCCGACGAACGCCATCACCGGCAACGCCTATAACGGCATTAATGTCGTCAGCCTCTGGGTCGCAGCCGAGGTGCTTGGCTACTCCGCACCACTTTGGGGCACGTACCGCCAGTGGGCAGAGAAAGGCGCCCAGGTTCGCAAGGGCGAGAAATCCTCGCTCGTCGTCTTCTACAAGGAATACGAAACCGATCCCGATCCGACCGATGACGAGGACTCCGGTAAGCGCCGCGTGGCGCGCGCATCCTACGTGTTCAATGCCAGTCAAGTCGATGGCTTCGAGCTACCGGCAGCGCCGGAACCGCTTGGCCCGGTCGAGCGCATTGCCGGTGCCGACCGGTTCGTAGCCTCTACATCAGCCAAGCTGCAGCATGGCGGCGACCGAGCGTTCTATAGCCCCGCGACAGACCACATTCAGATGCCTGACGAGGGCCTCTTCACCGGCACGCAGACAATGTCCCGCAGTGAGGGCTACTACGCCACGCTCGTGCACGAGCTTGTCCACTGGTCCGGCGCGAAATCGCGCCTCAACCGCGAGATGGGTAAGCGGTTTGGCGATTACGTTTACGCAGCCGAAGAGCTGGTGGCGGAGATTGGCGCGGCGTTCCTGTGTGCCGAGCTTGGCATCACGCAGGAGGTGCGACCCGATCACGCTCAGTACCTGGCCAACTGGCTGCAGCTCCTGAAATCGGACAGCCGGGCGATCTTCACCGCCGCTGCCAAAGCATCCGAGGCGGCTGCGTTCCTCAAGCGTCTGGAGGTCGCCCCGTGAGGGGCGGCTTCAAGACCACTGCGTGACCTTGGAGATGGACTGGAACAACTTGGTGGCGCCGCCCGCGAAAGGATCGAGGGCATCGGTGCGCGCCTTGGCCCACGCGATCCACGCGCTCAGGGGCCTGTCTCCGATCGTCACATCGCCCTCGGCCTCGAGCCGCGTTTCCAGTTCGGCTATAAAGGGCATGAGCTTGCTCCGTTCCTCCCAGTCTGACGCGAATGCCTGGAACCGCTTCCACCGTTTGTCGTCGATCTCCTTCAGACGTTGCGCTTCGTAGCGACGCGCCTCCGCTTCGCGGTAGCGGCGCTCGCTTTCTTCCCGGTCGATCTTTCGCTGCTCGAGGATAGGACCTGCAGACATGAGCTTGGCGATAATGTCCGGGATCAACGCACCGATCTTGACCTTTTCGGTCTCGATCCATTGCGGGCGCTGCCCCACCAAATATGTAGTGACTGATACTCTCAGAAAGCCCGAAGAGGTGAGACCGGTCTGATGCTGATAGGGATAAGCCGTCCACTCGCGCGATTCATCAAGTGAACCCTTAGCCCGCACCAGTTTCTCGATAATCGAGCACTCGACCTCATGGCCATCGACTAGGAAGACGGCACGGCCGTTCATCGGCGTTGCCTTGAACCTGCCACCCGCTTTTTCAAGAGCGGTGAAGATCGCACTGCTCACCCGGAAGCGATACAGGTCGCGGTCGGTGAGATCCGGAATTAGCGAACGCGCCTCCCAGCTGTCGCGTCCGCGGAGTCTGGCCGCCTGCGCTCGTTCCTTCTGCTTCTCCCGGTGCTCGGCAAGCCAGGCTTTGACCCGGGGATGGAGATTGTTCGTGCCGTCCGGCACCACAACGCCTGTGGCTTTGCCCGCAGCGGCTGCCGCAGTCGCAACCGCTGCAGGCAGCGGTTCAGGTTTGGGCGGCGTGGGATAGAGGTCCGTGGCATCCGGCACACCGTCCTTGATCGGCGGGAGTTCGAAGATGGTGAGCGGCTTGCCCGCCGCCTTCTTCATCCAGTGGCCGCGCGGTGGACAAGGCACGTTCAGGCGCTCGCAGATATTAGTGAGGCCCGTACCGGTGATCCCGAATTCCTGTGCCAGATGAATCATGGGCTTGGCCCAGACCAGTGCATAGAGTTCTTCGCGCGTGACCCGGCGCACAACTGGTGGCATCGGCTATCTCCCTGAAAAGCCGACGCTGTTTATGGGCTCTGACGATTCACCGAAAGCGAATCCAGGATCAGCCTTGCGGGCGTAGCGAGCGCAGCGCACTTTTCGCGTGGGCACTGCTCACCCGCCCCGATCAGATCGCGGCGAATGGTGGCCAATCTGCGGTCGGCATCCACCTTGATAGCATCAGTCACGCAACTGTCCCATGGGACGCTTTGCTTCGCCGGCACGCGACCAGCTTTTGAGATAGGCAGACCAATCCGTCCAGGTATCGAGCATACTGTTCGTTTCGGCCACAATCATTGATAGCTGACGTTGACCTGTCCGGCATCCCCCGCATCGGTGCCGTTCATTGTCAATTTCAGGACTGTGAGCGCGCCCGAGATCGACTTTGAGCCGGCACCCGAAAATACGAATGGGTTGCTCGTCTCGTAAAGATTGTGCGTCTGCACCCATGTGTTGCTTGACGCATTTGCAAGTGTGAGTGTCATTGTTCCGTGGCTGACTTGTGATGCGAAGTTTTGGCGAAACATGAAGCCCGAAGTCGAAGTGCTGAGCACCGGATTGCCAAAGAGAATGGCTGAGCCGACTGAGGAATACCCGGACGTTTCAACTGTTCCATTGCCGATCTGGATGATCGGGAAAGCTGTGCCGTTGGTGGAAAACCCAACGAAAGTGACGGTGATCTGGTGTACGCTAGTTGGAATCGTCCATGACCAAGCAGTGCCTGAGGTCGTTGCCGCTGGAGTAAGGAGTGTGGGTGAGGCTCCCGCCCCGCTAGATGCGGCACTGGGCACCCACTTACTGAGAGTTGAGTTGTAGGTCAGCACCTTACCGTTCCCAGTGTCGGTCAGATCTACATCAGAAAGACCTGATAAAGCTGTCTCCCCACCGCTGCCTCCGGCAGGAGGCGCGGCACCGCTGACTGGCTTAAAGATCATGCTGTTGCTGGTGACTTTGCCGACCACGTCGACGGACTGCGTTGGTGCTGCGCTGCCAACACCCAGGCGCTTGTTGGTGTTGTCCCAGAAGAACTCTTGTCCAGCCGTTGTGCCAGAGTTCGCGAACACGCCCGATGGTCCCGCGAACTGGATATAGCCTTCATCGCCGCTTGCAGTCGCGGCGTTGTCCACGGTCCAGACCGTGCCAGAGCCTGAGACGGTGACATCGCCCTTGTCGCCATCCGTGACGCCTGTGCCGCCACCGGAAGCCCCGCCACCGGCCATACCGATCCAGTTGGTGCCGTCGCAGAACTGCATAACCTTGAAGTCGACGCTATAGAAAAACTCGCCTTCGATGCCGGTCGGGCTCGTACAGGCGGCCTGAGCGCCGCTCGGCCAAAGCGTAACAACAGTGATTGAAGCCACAAGCAGGTACGAAAAGCGTCTCGACAAAAATCCCCCTAGGTCGTTTCTCCATCATATCAAAATGGGCTATTCGCACACGAGAAATATTATTATCCATAATGGGTTAGGCGACTGCCGACGCCGCCCGGCCTTTGTTGGCCTGCGGCTCGCTTGACAGTGAAACCTCTCGCACCTGAAATACCCGGCTCCCGCAGGACAGGGCTATATCATGAGCGACGACTGGCAGGGACTAAACGGCAGGATCGAAGGGCTCAGATCGCTCGTCGCAGGGAGTGACGGCATGCTGAGCCCCCTCAAGGCGCGTTCCGTCCGACACCCGGCGGGTAGCCTCTCTCCCATTCTACTCCATGATTGGCGTCCGGCGTGGGATCTCGCAAAGTCGATACAGGCCGCATTCACCGCAGGGATAAAATACGACTCCCGGCAGGACCGCGAGGTGGCGTGGACCAAGTTTAATGATGCGCGCAACGAACTTTCCAAGCGATCGAAAGCCGACCACGAGGAAATGTTCAACGTCTCCAAAGCGTGGCGTGACCTCCTGTTTTCGGACATCAATGCACAGCGGTACTCCAAGCTGAATGACGCCCTCTTCTTCTTTGACCCAACGACCGTCGAAGACATGAAAGCGAGCGGCAAGCGTCTGCGCGATTGTGGCGCGAGACTGTCGGCCGCAAAAGACTCCATGCTTAAGGAGCACAAAGACGAGTGCTTTCAGCTCATCCTCGAAGTGCGCCAATCCCACGACAGGTTCTGGGAGCAACACAAGGCAAGCCACGAGCAGCGGCATCGGGAAATCGGCGAGCGCATCAAGGATGTGCTGAGCCGCGTGGAAGAGAACATCACGAAGAACCGAGAAAAACGCGCCAAGGCCGCGGACGCCCTGTCACGCTGCGAAGCCAATATCTATAAGCTGCGGGACATGCTCCCCAATGCCAAGGGCGACGACTTCCGCTCCCAGGTCGAAGGCTGGCTCTCAGAGGCCTGCGACAAAAGAGACAGCATTCGCGAAACCATTGCCCGGATCGATGAATGGATCGAGCAGGACGTCGAGCGACGCAATGATATCAACAGCAAGCGTCGTTAGAGATGCCCTACGGTCTGAGTACCCAAGTGTGGACTTGGGTATTTGTAGCCGGAGCTATGCTGCCTCCCCCTTTCGGGTGACCGGGCTCTCGTGACATGGAACCCGCTATTGGCGGTTTCCACCCCGCCGGGCTTCGATCCCTGGCAGTAGGGCTTGGGGGCGCTGCCCCCGGGCGCGACGCAAGGGGTATCCCCGCTCTTCGTCGAGAAGTGGTCCTGCAGAGCGGGTGATCCCCCACCCCTTGCGCCTTGCACCCCCCGGTTTCGCCAACGGGCAGAGGTTCATGGCGGGCGCTTTGCGCTTCGCTGAACCTCAAAACCCTAGGAAAGAAGACCATCATGACATCCCTGCAAACCATCCCCTTAAACCGTCTCGTGCAATCGAAATCGAATGTGCGCCACACTGGGCGCGGCAACGGTATCGACGCACTGATGGCGTCAATTGAAGCCCACGGCCTGCGCCAGAACCTCAATGTCAAACCCACGACCGGCAACCGCTTCGAAGTGGTGGCGGGCGGGCGCAGGCTTGAAGCCTTACGCCGCCTCGCCAAGGAAGGTCGGCTTGATGCCAGCCTTGAAGTCTGGTGCGCGGTGCTGGCCGACGGAGACGATCCCGTCGAAATCTCCCTCACCGAGAACATCAGCCGCGAAGCCATGCACCCCGATGATGAATGCAACGCCTTCCAGACGCTGATCGGCCAGGGCAAGACCATCGACGATGTTGCCGCCCGGTTCGGCGTCACCCCCGCCGTGGTGCGCCAACGCCTGAAACTCGCCTCCGTCTCCCCAAGCCTTCGCACCCTGTTCCGCGCAGGCACCCTCGATCTCTCGCAGATGATGGCCTTTGCGCTGATCGATGATCACACGCAGCAGGAAGCCGCATGGAACGACCTGCCGGAATGGAGCCGGGACGCTGACGATATTCGTCGCGTGCTCACCCGCGAAGGTATTCCCTCCACCCATCGCCTCGCCGTGTTTGTCGGGCTTGAAGCCTACGAGGCCGCAGGCGGTATCGTGCTGCGCGACCTGTTCGACGAGGAACAAGCCGCCGTGCTGGCCGATGCCGCTCTGGTCGAGCAACTGGCGATCCGCAAGCTGGAGGAAGCGGCATGCTACGTGAAGGCGGAAGGCTGGAACTGGGTCAATATCGAACTCAGCCGCGATCACTCAAAGTCCTATGGCCGGGTCTATCCGCAGACTGACGACGAAAGCGACCACGCGATCTACGCGCCAGACGATCTCGCCCGCGCAGGGGCGCGCGTCAGCCTCTCCTACAACGGCGAACTCTCCATCGAGCGCGGATTGGTCGATCGCGATACCCTCAAAGATGAGCAACGCGCAGCCGGGGCCGACAAGGGCAAGGCGCAGCCGGGATTTGCGGCAACGGTCATCGAAGACCTCACCGCGCACCGCACAGCGGCGCTTCGTCTTGAACTGGCGCACAGCCCGGCAGCCGCCCTTGCCGCAACCGTGCACGTAGTGACCCTCGACCTGTTCTATGCACAGTCCTACCGGGTGGAATCCTGCCTTGATTTGTCGCTGCGCTCAGAGCGTCTCGAAGGCCATGTTGCAGACCTCGCCGAGGGCAGCGCCCACGCCGCGCTAGAAGGTGAAATCGCAGGATGGCAATCGGTGCTGCCCACCAATCCTGCCGACCTTTGGGACTGGTGCCTCGCACAGGACCAGAGCCGTCTGCTCGACCTACTCGCGCTGCTTGCTGGACTCTCCGTCAATGCCGTGCGCGGCAAGACCGAGCGCCCCGACACAGCACGGCTTCGTCATGCCGACCACCTTGCGGCAACCCTCCAGCTCGACATGCACAGTCACTGGCAACCAACCGCGCAGGGGTTCTTCTCCCGCCTTCCCAAGGGGCTGATGGCTCACCTCCTGACCGAGGCCGGAGAGCCGCAACAAGCCTCCGTTCTGCCCAGCATCAAAAAGGCAGAGGCGGCGCAGCGGACCGCTGCGACCCTGCTCCCGAAAGGCTGGCTGCCCGCCCCGATGCTGATCGCCGTCCATGAAGACCCGGTGGAGGACGATGAAGAAGATGACGACGATGGTGATGATGATCATGGTCATGATGACCATGCTCAAGAAGACGCTGCGTGAAGGCTCGCGCCCCACAACGCTGGAGCCTTCACGCGCCGGGCCGGTCACATGACCGGCCCGACTATTTTCGGGCGGCTACGCCGCCCCTCTTAATGGACTTTGCCGGGCTAATACGTTCCACTAGAATTGCCCTGTGCTGACCTATTTTGCTTATGGCTCGAACATGTACACGCCGCGCTTGCGCGAGCGCGTCCCCGGCTGTCAGGCGCTAGGGACGGCCCACCTTCCCGGCTATCAGCTTCGCTTCCAAAAGCGCAGCAAAAAGGACGGCTCCGCCAAGGCCAATGCATTCCACACCGGGGGTCCCCATGACGCCGTCATCGGCGTGCTGTTCAGCATCCCCGAAAGCGAACTGCGCGCGCTCGATCTAGCCGAAGGCAATCGCTACGGCTATGAACGTTGCACCGTGTCCGTCTTGCAGCCCGACGGCGCATCGGTGCTCGCCATCACCTATCTTGCGACCGCTGACGCCATCGATGATGGTCTCGTCCCACTCGACTGGTACACGGAGTTCGTTGCGCTTGGCGCACGCGAACATGGCCTCCCACTCGACTATGTCGCCATGTACATCGAAGCCGTGGACTCCCTCCCCGATCCCGACACAGAACGCGCTGACGCTGAACGTCGCAAGTTGCGTTTCTAAGCAATGACGGCGTCATCGACCGCGGCCAGTTGCTGGATCTGCGGCGACCCGGCTGATAGCCGAGAACACCGCACCAAGCGCTCCGATCTGAAGCTGCTATTCGGAACACCCTCTCAACAGCGGCCCCTCTTCCTGCATACCGACACGACGAGAAATCGTCGCGTCGGCAGCCTCGATGCCACCAAGCTCAAATGGACAGTTCCGATCTGCAGCCACTGCAACAATGTCCGCACGCAGGTGCACGATATGGCCTGGAGCGCACTCTCAACCGCCCTGCTGTTTAAGACGCCGCCGATCAAGCCCGGTATGATCATTCGAGCCGACCGCATATTCCGCACCAACACGAGCGCCTCGATGCTGGGCGTTCATCTCTACTTCGCCAAACTATTCGGCTGCGGTCTGGCTGAGGCCGGCTTCCCGATGCCCGCCGATATGTTCGCGCAAGCAATCCTCCACGAGCGACACTGCCCCCATCTCTATCTGAAGTTCGCGTGCACGAATGACCGCAGCGAGCATCTCATGGCAAGCGGCTCCAACCTTCACATTGCTCATGATTCCGTCACTCATGATCCGCGCTTCGCAGCGATCATCCATCACGTTGGACGACTGAAGGTGTTGGTCATGTTCGCCGCTCCCGGCGCAGAGCATGACGGCCTGATCGCCGCATGGCATCCCAAGTTCGGCACCAACCGGCTGGAGCTGTTCGACCTCGGCGATTAAGCCCCGCCAGACGCAGCAGGCGATCCCTTGCACTGCCCGGCTCATAGTCAGTTTCCAAAGATTTTGCCGAAAGGCCCGCCAGCCTCCACTCCCGGCTTTGATGATTGGTGACTACCGGGGCCGCCCCCCGCTTCAACGCGGCTCCCTTCGGCCTTCGGCACTGCAGGTCCGCCCCCTTCGGGCACGCCTTTAGGCGTGTCGTTTGAAGCAGTGTTCTTGAACCCCGGTTTTTACGTCCCCATCAAGCCGGGCGCGGTGCCTGGCTGACAACAAAATGGAGACTGAAAATGAGCAAGGCAGACAACAGCAAACCGCCCACCCACATCATCTGGCAGGTGATCGGCGATGGCGAAAACGGCCGGTGGTACCGGATCGGGGCCGCATGGACCCACAAGGACGGCAAGGGCTTTGGCACCGCCATCCGCGCATGGCCCACCTCCGGGAGGATCGTGATCCGCGAGGCTTCCGAAAAGCGCCAGAGTGCCGAAGAAACCACGGAGCAAGGGGGTCAGCAATGACCCCCCAACTTCGTATCCAGTCCCTCAACGACATGCTGCGTACGACCTTCATTGGAGGCCGCGTGGTCACAACCGAAGGCCTGCGCGCCCAGGGCGAGGAGTTCGTCGAGCAGGCATTCTCGGCCGTGCGTAACTTCACTGAGTTTTCTGAGGAAAATGATCCGCACGGTGAGCACGATTTTGGCGCGTTCGACATTGGCGAAACAACGGTGTTCTGGAAGATCGACTACTACGACCGTGACATGGAGGGCGGCTCGGACAATCCGGCAGACCCTGCGGTCACGTGCCGGGTCCTGACCATCTTTCTGGCGTCGGAATATTGAAGTGCAGAAGCGGGGCCGTTGGCCCCGCCTCTTTATCGCTATTGGACGAGCGAAAGGTGAAGTGGCGGCGCTGCCGTTGCCGCAAGCCGCAGTTCGGAAAGCGCCCGCGAGAGCTGTACGGCAACTTTTAGCGCGCGGTCCTGCGTCAGGTTCTGTGAGACCCAGACCTGATCGCCGTCGACGGTTACGAGCACCACAATGTACTCGCCGCGGTGCAGCCTGCTTTCGATGCCTACAATATCCCTGTGGCTCCCCTCGACTTTGCGCCAGCTCTGATTACCCGGAAGACCGTTGGGCGCAGAGATTGTCCCGTCCGATTGAAAGACCACGGCACGCAGCCTGCGCCGCATCGTTACCACTACGGCCACACCGATGATGATCAGCAGTGCAGCCACCATCAGGAGTCCGGTGGCAGCCCCTGATCGCTGCGCGTAGCTGTCGCCTGCGCTCGCGATTCCAAGAGCGAGTGCGACGACGCCGACGCACGCGATGAGACTGCCTCCAATGGCATAGGAGTCGCGCAGCTCTACCCATCGTGCACCGGCGGAAGTCAGCTGCCCTGATGCATTCTGTCCGCGTATCTTGACGATCTGATCATGCGCCATAATGCGGCATCCTCTCCATGTAGATGGGAGGCCGACCGGGCATCAGGATGAGCTGCCGCCCGGTCTCGCGCGAGAAATGGGTCGCGATCTCCGGCGGATCGAGCAGGTTTACCGTTCGTGGGTGCTCCCGCATCCCAAGATCGCCTTGCCCCATGGCCGCACTCGACACCCACACATCCTGCCGCTCCATCATCTGGATCGTGCCCAGACGCTTGGAGAGATACTCGGTGGTGGTCAGATCGGCATTGCCGAAGGCCTGCAGTGCATAGGCATTGGCAATGAACGTCTCCCATGACTTTGGGTAGTGGTTCTTCAGCTGCGTCAAATCCTGAAGCACCGTCCACAGCTGTGTCCCATAACCCCGGAACAACCCGGCCGCCGTCTCGATCTGCTTCATGGCCCCCAAGGACGCAAATTCCTCGAGCATGAATAGTACACGCTTGCCGCCGCGCGGCACCGCGTGACGTTCCATCGCTGCCAATGCCTGCTGCACGATGAGACGCATGAATCGAAAATGCGTCGACATCCGCATCGCAGGCAGCACGATGTAGATCGTCGTCTTGCCATCCCGAAGATCGGCCAAGCGAAAGTCGCTGCGCTCCAGGGCCGACATTACATCGTCGAGCGGCGCCGTCTGCGACTGCGCCGTCGACAGGATGCCGGATATCTCCTTGCTCCCCGATTCCAGTCGCCCCAGAAACGAGCGCCCCTCGTTCGAGACCACGCCATCGAAGGCGGTCGAGTCCGCCATCGCCGCGGCCAGCTCATCAAGCTCGGCTGGCGTGCCGTGCAACAGGGAGCGGACACGCCGAAGCGTCGCAGTCTGCGGCTCAACCGTTATCAGGTGCAGGATGATGCCGCGGATAAGATTACGTGCACTATCGGTCCAATGTGGCTCGCGCTCACTCGGAATGATCAACGCATCGGCCAAAAGCGCAGCGTCTGCTGGCACCAATGCACGCTTCCCGAAGCCGAGCTCGCTGAACGGGTTGTAGGAAGCCTTGGGAAGACCCGTCTCGTCGAACGGGTCCAGAACGTACACGCTTTGCCCAAGAGCAAGACGTGCCTTGTACGTGGCACGCGCAAGCTCCCCCTTGGGATCGGTGACGATCACGGAACCTGGATAGCGCGCCAAATTGTGCATGAGCACAGTCGAGGTCTTGCCCGATCCATTGCCGGCGATCGTCACTACGTGCCGGTCATCATCTGGACCCAAAAGCCGGTTGCCGGAGCGCCCCAGCAGGATACAGCCAGGCCTCCAGTCCCATGTGGCCTTGAGCCTGTCAGGTGATGCCCAGACAGACATGGGCGGTGCCTCTGGCCGACCTTGCACGCCTGAGCCGCGTGGCGGGAAGTTCAGGTCTTCGCTCATAGCTTGATAATCTCCGCGCAGCGCAGCGGCGACGGTACGTCCCGCCTAAACGGGCGCGCGCGGGACCATTCTTCAATCGTAATCGTTTATCAGTCACGATGCGCCATGTTACGGCAAGTTACTTCCAACTACAGGAAGAACTGCAGTGTTACGAAAATAAATAGAGTTGATGCCCTCATTGAACTTGTGGATAATACAATCATCAAGCGAGTCAAGACAGAGAGCGGTTCGGTACCATTCACACCAGTGCATCAGCGTTAGAGGGGTAGCGAGATGTGGGTTTGATTTCGTAATCAAACCCCTCGTGCGGTCTCCGGAGGCGCTGCCCCGTCCACCTGAAGGAAGCACTCCGCTTCCAAGCATCATCCACGGAGAAACCGATGGCGCGACGCCGTACCCACGATGACGTTCGAGATGAATTGCTGACCATTCGCCTGACCAAAGCCGACAAGCTGCGGCTCAAAGAGCAGGCTCTCAGACATGGCACCACGCCGTCAGGTCTTGCGGAACAATATGTGCGAAAAGGATATGCGCGCGTTGTCGCCCCGAACGACGCGCCGGCGCCAGCCGATCCAGTGCTGCTCGCCGAGTTGAAGCGGCTGGGCAACAACCTCAATCAGATCGCGCATGCCGTGAACACCAATCTGCCGCCCAGCATACCGGCCGCAGCAAAGCACATGCATGCCCTGCTCACCCTCATCGTCAACGACGAGTATCTGTCCCGGCGGATTGACCTCGCGAAAAAAAGAGGAGGTCCTGATGATTCCTCGACTCCACACGCGCGGGAAGAGTTTCAAAGAAACGTGCAGATACGTTCTGAACGACCCGAAGGCTGACACCAACGAGCGTGTCGGCCGGACGATGACGCGCAACATCATGTCTCGAGCTGAGGACGCATGGTTCGAGATGCTGGAGACGGCCAACAATCAGCAGCGGCTGAAGTCGGCTAGTGGCGTCGATGCGCGGGGCAGGAAGAATACCTCCCCCGTGCAGCATCTCTCTCTGTCATGGGCACCAGGTGAGAACCCTTCGCCGGCCTTGATGCAGCAGACTGCGCTTTCATGTCTGACACGGCTCGGTCTGCAGGAGCACGAGGCGCTCATCGTCGCCCATACCGACAAGGAGCATCAACACCTCCATATCGTCGTGAACACCATCCATCCCCTGACCGGGCGAACGGCCGAGCTGTCCTTTGCGAAGCGCGAGTTGTCGGCATGGGCCGCGGAGTATGAACGCGAACACGGCGTCCACTGCACTGCCCGGGGCACCAATGCGAAGATGCGTGCAGACCTCAAAGCTGAGCGCGCCACGGAGGCGGAACGCATCCTGGATGCCTTGGCCGGCGGCGACATGCCCGGCCCGCGAGCTCCTTACATTGCAGTCAAGGACCAGTCCCTTCCGCGCGGGGAATGGATGCAGGCCAAGGCAGATGCAGACCTCGACGGACTGGCCTCTGCTATCCTCGATCGACTGGTAAAGAACGACAGCACGTTCACCCGCCAAGACATTGCTCGTCAGGTGAGCGAAGAGACGCTCGACGAGCGGCATTTTGCGACGCTCTTGGCCAAGATCGAGGGACATCCCGATCTCGTGCACTTACCCGGCGATGGCAAGCGGTTGTCGACACGCTCCATGGTGATCATGGAAAGCGAAATGTCGGAGGTCGCCAGATCAATGCACGGTCGCACGGGCTTTGCCGCTGCGCCTGGGCTGGTATCGGATCGACTTTCCCACGATCAGCGCGCGGCGCTTGCCCATGTCACCGGTCCTGGTCAGCTGGCTGCTGTGGTGGGTCTGGCAGGGTCCGGAAAGTCCACCATGCTGGGCGAGGCCCTGAAGCTCTGGGAAGCATCCGGCTTTGAGGTCCGTGGCGCTGCCCTGTCTGGCATTGCAGCCGAAGGGCTCCAGCAAGGCAGCGGCATTCGCTCATCGACGATCCACGCCCTGACCTGGGCTATCGAGAATGGCCATGAGAGTATCGGTCCCAAGACGGTTCTCGTCGTTGACGAAGCGGGCATGGTCTCGAGCCGGCAGATGCACAAGCTATTGATGTTGGCCACAAAGGCAGGCGCCAAGGTGGTGCTGGTGGGCGATCCGGAACAGTTGCGACCGATCGAAGCCGGTGCCGCGTTCCGCGCCATTGTCGATGAGGTGGGGGCTGCCAAGATATCCGAGATCCGTCGACAGAACGTCCTTTGGCAGCGCGCAGCCACGGCAAAGCTTGCTCAAGGGCACACTGAGGACGCCCTGCGTCACTATCAGGAGGCGGGCAATGTTCATGGACATCGTACCAAGGACGAAGCAGTCGGCGCCGTCGTCGCTGCGTGGTCGCTCGGCCAGAAAGACAGGCCTGATAGCAGCTCAATCATGCTCGCCTCCACCAATGCTGCCGTACTGGCGCTGAACGCCGAGGCACGACGGGTGCGGAGATCAGAGGGCCGCCTTGGGGCCGACAAACGTATCCAGGCTTGGGAAGACCGCTTTGACGCGCCGCGCCGAACGTTTGCGCTCAAACTCGCGGTTGGCGATCAGCTGATGTTCACGAAGAATGACAAGCGTCTGGGCGTCAAGAACGGAACGATTGGCACCTTGGTGGCTCTCGAAAAGGGCTTTGCGTTTGTTCAGCTGGGGGGCAAGAAAGGCCCGGTCATTCCGGTGAACCTCGCCGTCTATCGGAACTTACGGCACGGCTACGCAGTGACCATTCATAAAGCGCAGGGGATGACCACGGACAGGGTGCACGTCCTTGCGTCCAAAAACATGGACCGCAATCTCACCTACGTTGCGATGTCGCGGCACCGCGACCAGGTCTCGCTTCACTACGCTGCCGACGAGTTCGCGGGGTTCGGCGCTCTTGTGCACGCCCTCAAGAAGGAGCGCCTGAAAGACACCACGATGGACTATTTCCCCGACCGACCGCGGGAAATGGAGCCGCGTCCTGAGGCCCCTGCCAGTCCCTCGCCCCTGTCCACCTCCGAGCGTATACGGTTGGAAATGGCAGCGTGGCGCAAACGTAATCCCAGTCGCGATTTCGGTCTGGAACTCTAAGGATCGGAGACTCATGCGTCGATTAGGCCTCTATTCGACGCACCAGATGCGTTGAATAAAATTGCCTATGCGTCGATTAGCGGGCATATTCTACGCAAAGGATGCGTCGAATATGACTTACATACACGAGCTAGACGAATGGCCAAACTTCACCTGGAATGCCGAGAGGGTCGCCTCTCAGCTCGGAGAGGTCCGCCACAGCCAGGGTAAGCTGAGTGGACGTATGGAGGCCCTTGGGTTCCCCCTCCAAGAGGAAGCCGTGCTCCGCACGCTCACTGAGGATGTGCTCAAGTCGAGCGAGATCGAAGGCGAGATACTCGACAAGGACCAGGTCCGATCCTCCATCGCCCGTCGTCTCGGCATGGATATCGGTGCACTGGCTCCAGTTGACCGAGATGTCGAAGGCGTCGTGGAGATGATGCTCGACGCCACCCAGAACTACGACAAACCGCTATCGGAAGATCGTCTGTTCGGGTGGCACGCAGCGCTATTCCCCACAGGACGAAGCGGCATGAGCCGGATCAGGGTCGCGGCCTGGCGCGACGATAGCGCCGGCCCAATGCAGGTAGTGTCAGGGCCTATCGGAAGAACGAGAGTGCATTTCGAGGCGCCCAAGGCAGATCGTCTGCCCGATGAGATGGCCGCGTTTGTCACGTGGTACAACCGAGAGCCGGTCATCGACCCTGTTCTCAGAGCCGCTCTTGCACATCTATGGTTTGTGACAGTCCACCCGTTCGAAGACGGAAACGGCCGTATTGCGCGCGCTATCGCCGACATGTTGCTTGCTCGATCCGAAAGAAGCCAACAGCGGTTCTACAGCATGTCCGCTCAAATACGGGCCGAGCGAAATGGCTACTACGATATCCTCGAGCAAACCCAAAAGGGTGACCTCGACTGCACGCCTTGGCTGATCTGGTTTTTGGACTGCCTTGGCCATGCCATCGCAGGAGCGGACCAAACGCTTGCAGCTGTGCTGGCCAAACACGACTTCCTGGAACGCCATAAGGTCGGGGATTTGAACCCACGGCAACGCCAACTCGTCACGCGACTTCTTGATGGATACGAGGGCAAGCTCACCACCACAAAGGCTGCCCAGCACACCAAGACGTCGCACGACACGGCGCTCAGGGACATTGAGGATCTCGTCAAACGCGGCATCCTCCAGAAGGACAAAGCCGGCGGTCGCAGTACGAGCTATTCTCTCTCCACTGACGAGCCGCAAGGCTAGAAAGGCGAAGGGCGCGCGAGAGACGCGCGCCCTTCCACATAATGAGCATGCTGCGGTCCTACAGAGATGGCGCAGCAGCACCGCCCTGTTGAGCCGCGACTTTGGCGATTTCTCCGGTGACCCATGCACTGTTCGCGACCCAGTTGTCGAACGACCTGCGGTAATCCATCAATCGGAAGTCGGCGAGGTAGAGAAGGTCCGGGCGCTTGCCCTGCGCCAGTCGCACGGTGAGTACGACCGTACAGCCCGGCGCCGTGTCCGCGATTTCGTCATCGGAATAGGTCAGATTGTAGCCGAACCGGTTCATACCCCGGGTGCTAATGCACCAATCGGAGTCTGCCGGTGGATTTCGCCCGAGCGCACCAACTTCCATTTCACCGAGTGCGGTAGCGGTCGTCGGCGGAGCCAGCTTTCCCTCGAACCACGAGTAGCTGAGCTCAACGACATTGCCGCTATCGCGGCGGAAGGTCGGCGTGCCGTACTTTGCGATGACGCCATTCAGCACCTCATCGAAGCTCGGTTGCTGTGTTTCGTAGGCGAGTGAGCGAGATACGCCCATAACGCGCTCCCCGCTGATTGGCGTGGTGTATTGGATCACCATTATGTCGCGAGTGCCGTCGATCGCGGATTCCATCTTGTCTTCGGCATCAAAGGGGAAGCTGACGGCATTGTTGCCATCGGTGCCCCTAAGGCCGGAGTTTATGTCCTGCGACTTTCCCTGCGGGAAATACTCCTGCAATTTCGCGAAGGCCTCAGCCCGAGGCATTCCGAGCGCAATCCCTCGCATATCGAGAACCAGTCCACCCTCCATGTTGTAGCCAGGGGCCAGGTCCTTCACCAAGGGAATGCTGCCCGTGGCGGTTTCGGAGGCGGCAGCTTGGGCAACGCCGCTCCCTCCTTGGTTCGAAGGACCGGAGCAACCGGCCAGTCCAAGCGCTAGCAATGCAGCGCAGCCCACGTGCGCCGCCGTCAATGTCATACGCATTCGCGCAGTCTCCTGATGGACAGTTGGGCGGTGAAGGCCAGATCTCTGGCCCTCACCATTCGAAAGCGGCTAGCCGCGACGTCGCTTCTCTTCCTCTTCACGCCGAATACGATCCATTTCGTTGTTGACCGTGGTGCGCGTAAAATAGTCGGCCTGATGGTCCTGCAGCTTCTGCGTGTGGGGGTTGTTGATCAGCTGCTGCTGCGTGGTGCGGCGTAGATAGTCTTCCTGCGACATGACATGATCCTCTCGTCGCTGCTTTGGGGAATGCCTCGGAGGTCGTCCAGGAAACGAAAAGGTCTCAATCCTTACCGGCGTGAGACCCATTTTTATTTTCGTCTATCTGCACTGTCAGGTGAACAGATTTATCTATTTTGTTTAACTGAATGGTTTTGCTTTGAATCTGATTGCCGATTGCGGAGGCGGCGTGCTAACTTGGGACGTCGTCACCAGCTAGAGCGCTTGCGATCCGCGCGCTCGCGGCAGGGCGAACAGAATAGATAATTCTGTCGTGTCTTCTCGGCGGCTGCCCGCCGATGAGAGACGACATGTATCGGACCACTACCAACTCACTGACGCTCTATGGTCGAGACGGCCGGCGGAAGTACCTCACGCCGGCTGAGCGTGGTCGCTTCATAGCGGCCGCGAAGGTCTGCAGCGACCCAAAGGCATCCACCTTCTGCCTGATCTTGGCCTACTCTGGCTGTCGGATTTCGGAGGCCTTGTCGCTCACGACCGGCGCAGTGCATGTCGAAGAGCGGAGCGTGACCATCCGGACGCTCAAGAGACGTGACAAGCTCGTCGTGCGGGAGATCCCGCTACCAGAGCACTTGGTCGCTCTTCTGCAGAATGTGCACGGCTTGCCGACCGGCGACGGGGCGGAACGGCTTTGGAACATCTCGCGTACCGCCGCATGGCTGCTGGTCAAGAGGGTCATGCTGGAGGCCGCAATACCTGCCGGCGTCCATGCTAGTCCCAAAGGCCTGCGCCATGGGTTCGCTATCCACGCGCTGCGCACCAATGTCCCTTTGTCGCTCGTACAGCGATGGCTAGGGCATGCCAGCATCGCAACTACGGCGATATACCTTCAAGTGATGGGCGCCGAGGAACGCGAGATCGCAGAGCGCATGTGGAAATGAACTCTGCGACCTCGTCTATTCAGCTGATCGCGGCCAAATGCGGCGTAACCGCTGACGAAGCGACCGCGTGTGAGCGCATCTCGAGGAGAGCTGTGTTCAGTTGAACGACAATTTTGAAGGCGTCGTTCTCAGAGAGGTACTCGCCAACTGCGCCTTTGTCGCCCCCGTGCGAGACAAAGCGAACGCCGTAAGCGCCATTGACGCGTTCATAGAATTCGAAGCTCGCCAAGTTCGCGTGGGAGCCCGGGATTGTTCTGTAGTGCCTGAAATTCGGCACGCCGAACGGTGTTTGGATTGTGCCATCGCGATGAAACACGAGGCCAGCATCTCGCACGGCATTCTTTCGGCACCATAGACCGGTGATGAAGAGGAAGAGCGTAGCGACCGCCATGAAGAAGGCGTTTCGCGATTCGTAGGGATTGGTGCTGACCGCCAGGGTGATGATTAGGCAAAGAGTGCCTGCACCCGGCAGTAGCCACCCTAAGGCCGGCAGCATATCCCGGGGCTCCCGCCAGTGGATGCCTGCCCGCACCAGCTGTCCACTGCTGTCCCGCTCGCGCACAGTCTGAACTTTTATGTCAGTCATAGTGATCTTGACCCTCTGTCTGGTTGACGAGGCCCAAGGATCACCTAATTATCTTTTATTTTCAAAGGATTACGTTTGATCACTGTCTTTGTGACGGCGCGTTACGCCATGCGCGATGGCGGTACACGATCAAGTGCAGCGCACATGCTGACCGTGCCAAAACCGTGCCAAATCTAGGGAGGAAATCAGCTAAGTGCTGGAGCGGGTGAAGGGAATCGAACCCTCGTCGTAAGCTTGGGAAGCTTCTGCTCTACCATTGAGCTACACCCGCGACGCGTTCTGTTTGCTGCAAAAGCAGGAGGGCGTCAAGACGGTCGGCGGGCGAGGGAGCGGCGTGGAACAGGGCGCGCGGTGGCCTGCCGGCGGTACTGTCCCGCGCGCGCCTCGGGCTTTTCGACGCCACGCGAAAACTGTCACAGCACTGACGCATGCACGGTCCACCACGGAGGGCGGATGCGGCGCCGTGGCCAAGTTGCAAACGTGGTTAATGTCTCGCAAGTCTATACGCCGGCTTATTTTTTCGACTTAAGACGACCGCAATTGACAGCTCTCGAATTTGGTGAACAGTTGATTAAGGAAATATTTTCAAGTTTAATCATTTCACGCAATAACGGGCGACAGGTATGCCTCAGATGCTTAATGATATTGCCTTCGACATCGGTGCCGGCGCCATGAGTGGCGCGTCCACGACACTGGAATTTGAAACCACGCCGGCCGAGCGTTTCTGGCCCGATCTGGGTCAGCTCGAATGCGCCTATGACATTTCGAACGCCACGGTGTGGAGCCACATGCGCTTCCGCGACCGGCCGTCGTTCAATCCGGACCTGCTGGTCGACTTCCATGGCTGGGGCCGGAACATCCGGACGCTGAAGTCGCGCATGGGCGAGGCCTTCAAATATGTGGTGCTCGCCTCGCGCCATCCGGGCGTGTTCTGCCTGGGCGGCGATCTGGACGCCTTCTCGCGCTATATCCGCAATGGCGATCGGGCGGCGCTCAGTGCCTATGGCCGCTCCTGCGTGCAGATCCTGCACGACAACTGGAGCGTCAGCCAGAAAGGCGTGATCTCGATCGGCCTGGTGCAGGGCGACGCGCTCGGCGGCGGGTTTGAATCGCTGCTCTCGTTCGACGTGCTGGTGGCCGAGCGCGGCAGCAAGTTCGGCTTTCCCGAGCAGCTGTTCGGGCTGTTCCCCGGCATGGGCGCGCTGACCTTCCTGGGGCGCAAGCTCGGCTTTGCCAAGGCGGAACAACTGGTCCGCACCGGCAAGCTGCTGACGGCAGAAGAGCTCTTCGAGATGGGCGTGGTGCATGTGCTGGCCGAGAAGGGCGCGGGCGTCGCGGCGGTCAACAAATATATCCACCGTCACGGCAACCGGCACGCGGCCGAGCTGCATATGCTGGCCGCCAGCAAGCGGGCCAATCCCATCCCCTTCGACGAGCTCTACGATATCGTGGACCTTTGGGTCGAAGCCTGCATGACACTGACCCCGCATGATCTCTCGGTCATGCACCGGCTGGTCTCCGCCCAGTCCAAACTGGAAGCCGCCGCCTGAGGTTCAGGCGGCGAGGCTGCGGGCCACCAGGGTCGGCGAGAAGTCGGCAATCAGGGCCGGCACCTGCTCGGCAGGTGTCGGTCGTCCGAATAGATAGCCCTGGATCTGGTCGCACCCGGCGGCCGACAGGGCCTGCAGCTGGTCCTCGGTCTCGACGCACTCCCCCACCACGGTCATCCCCAGGATGCCGCCAATGCTGGTCACGGCGCGGATCACCGCGATCGAGCTCGCATTCTTGCCCAGATCGCGGACGAACGAGCCGTCGATCTTGATCTTGTTGAACGGGAACGTCCGCAGCTGGCTCAAGGATGAGTAGCCGGTGCCGAAATCGTCGAGCGAAATGCGCACGCCCATGGCGCGGAAGCGACCGAGCATGTCGAGCGTGGCGGCCGAGCTGTCGAGCAGCGCGGTCTCGGTGATCTCGAGTTCGAGCCGCGCGGCAGGCAGCCCGAATTCGGCGAGTACGCCGGCGAGGAAGTCGGGAAACTGCCGGTCGACGAACTGGGCGGCCGAAAAATTCACGGCCACCGAGATGTCGTCTGGCCAGAAGCTGGCCACGCGGCAGGCTTCCTCGAGCACCCAGCGCCCGAGCTCGATGATCAGCCCGGTCTCTTCGGCCACGGGAATGAACTCGGCGGGCGACACCTGGCCGCGCGTCGGGTGGCGCCAGCGGATCAGCGTCTCGAACGAGGCGATCTTGGCGGTGCGCAGGTCGACGATGGGCTGGAAGGCCAGGGTGAACTGGCGGTCGTGCAGGGCGGCGCGGATATCGAGTTCGAGCATGCGGCGCTGCTGGGCATGCTGGTCCATGGCGTCTTCGAAGACGCGGACGGTGTTGCGGCCGCGCGCCTTGGCCTCGTAGAGCGCCATGTCGGCGCGCTTGAGCAGGATGTCGGGCTGGGCGCCATGGCGGGGCGCCAGGGCAACGCCGATGCTGGCGCCGATATTGATGAAATGCCCTGCGATCTCGAAGGTCTCGCCGAGCGCGGCAATGATGGTGGCGGCCAGGGTTTCCGGCGCCGGTTCGGAGGTCTGCAGGCGCTGGATGATGACGAACTCGTCGCCACCCAGCCGCGCGATATGGGAGCCGGCGCCGCAGTGCTGCTTGATGCGTTCGGAGACCGCCACCAGCAGCAGATCCCCCATCGGATGGCCCAGCGTATCGTTGACCGACTTGAAATGGTCGAGATCGATCAGATGCAGCGCCAGCTCGGCCTGCCCCGGCAGCACCTCCAGCGACTTGCTGAGCACTTCCTTGAACGAGGCGCGGTTCATCAGGCCCGTCAGTTCGTCGGTCCAGGCGAGCTGCTCGATCCGCTCATGCGCCTTGGCCTGGTCGGTGACGTCTTCGAAGACCATCACGGCATTGCCATTGTCCATCGACTGGCAGGACACGGCCACCACGCGGGAATCGCTGAGCTTGACGAAGCGCTGCGGGGTATTGCCGGTGGCGATACTGTGGCGGATGGCGTCCAGCAGCGGCGCGCTGGCCTCGCCGGAGGCATGCGTCTCGCGCAGCCGGTCGAGAAAGTCCTCGAGCGCCATGCCGGCGGTAAACACCGTCTCCTTGCAGCCCAGGATGCTGATCAGCTTGCTGTTCCATACGAGCAGCGCCCCATTGGCATCGAACATGCCCAGCCCGTGCGACATGTTGTTGAGCGCCGCGTCGAACAGTGCCGCCTGGTCCTTGTAGGAGGCCGCAAGGCGCGCGTTCTTGCGCTTGGTATCGAGGGCGCCCACGATGGTATTGCGCACCGAAATGGTGATGTCGGTCATGCCGAACATGAACAGGAACAGCGCGCAGCCCATGACCTGGTAGAAGACGGTGGGATGCAGCACCAGGCCAAGGCACATCGGTCCGGCGGCCAGCCCGAGCTGGGCGAGCGCAACGATCGGACGGCCGGCATTGCGGCCGGCAATGCTGGCGGCATAGCCCCCCGTGGTGGTGGTGAGCATCAGATGCAGCGCCGGGTCCTGGACCCGGGTGATGGCCAGCAGGCACAGCATGCCCAGGCAGATGGAGAACAGGCCCGCCGGTATGGCATAGGCCAGTTCCCAGAACCGCACGTCGCTGCTGTCGACCGGGCGTTTGCGCGAGGTGTAGCGGAAACCAATGAAGATGCGGACGGCCGCGACGACCAGCGTGAAGTCGGCGGTGGCCTCGAGCAGGCGGTCCTCGGCCAGGATCGTCACCGTGGCGGCGATCCAGATACCCACCAGCGCGCCGGCAATCAGCGAGGCAAAGGGATAGAACAGCCCATCCACCAGCTGCAGCCGGATCTCCGGCGCCAGCCGGCGCTCCGCCCTGAGCATCTCCAAAAGACGCTTTAACACTCATGCCCCTCCAGCAAGATCAGCGGGCATCGTGCCGTAAAGACGTGAACAATTGCTGTATTTGCGGGGTTTCGCCGGCCCGGCTGGCCGGCTGACGCCAAGATGACACCTCAAACAACTACAACAGAAGTCCCCTTCGCTTAATACAGGCGAACGCGCCTTCTTTACATCGAACAACAAGATTGCCGAATATATCCTATGTATTCTTGCAGATCAGATCTGCCTGGCGCCGCCGGGCGACGTCCTTCGTCGCGCACGAAAATCTGCCGGCTGCTCGTCGTTCTCCAGCGGGTATTGCTCCGATTTGCCGCCTTGATCGCTCCGTTTCGGAGCTATAGCGCATAGGGCCGGAAGTGCTTGGAGAGTTTGAGGGTCTGGGCCTGGTAGTTCGAACCGAGCCCGGCGCCATAGAGCCGATCGGGCTGTTCCGCCAGCCGTTCATAGATCAGCCGGCCGATGGTCTGGCCATGACCGAGCAGGAACGGCACCTCGCGACTGCGCACCTCGAGCACGGCACGGCTGCCGGTGCCGCCGGCCGCGGAATGGCCGAATCCGGGATCGAAAAAGCCCGCATAGTGCACGCGGAACTCCCCGACCAAGGGGTCAAAGGGCACCATTTCCGCAGCATAGTTCGGCGGCACGTGCACGCTCTCGCGCGACACCAGGATATAGAACTCGTCGGGATCGAGGATGAACTGCTCGGTGCCGCGGTTGATCAGCGGCTCCCAATAGTCGAGGACATCGAGGGAGTCCTTCCGGTCCATGTCGATGACCGGGGTATGGCGCTTGGACCGGAAGCCGATCAGGCCCTTGCGGCCCTCGCCCTTGAGATCGATGGAGAGCGCGATCCCCTCGCCGACTTCCTCGTTGGCGTCGTAGACCAGGGTTTCCACCGTATGCAGCGTGCGATGCTCGGCCGCCGACAGACGGGTATGGCCGACCCGGAAGCGCATCTGGCTCAGGCGCGAGCCGGTGCGCACCCGCACCGGAAAGGTCCGCGGGCTGATCTCGAGATAGAGCTTGCCCGCATAGCCGGCAGGCAAGGTGTCAAAGCCACGCGCCTTGTCGCCGATCACGCGGGTGAAGACGTCGAGGCGCCCCGTCGAGCTTTTCGGGTTGGCCCCGGCGCTGACGGTATCGGGCAGATCGAGGCTCTCCTGCAGCGGCACGAGATAGACGCAGCCGCGTTCGAGCACCGCGCCGTCGCGCAGATCGAGCTGGTGCAGCGTCAGGCTTTCGATGCGATCGGCCACGGTGAAGTCCGGGCCGGGCAGAAAGCTTGCGCGGATCCGATAGGCCACGTCCCCCAGCCGCAGATCCAGGCTTGCCGGCTGCACC